>Ga0105359_10000305_pt1 | contig 40640 bp, 30 predicted proteins | sample GOMGulsemesocosm_6_FD_83659 | JGI IMG/M metagenome (GOLD analysis project Ga0105359, IMG submission 83659) | Methane-oxidizing microbial communities from mesocosms in the Gulf of Mexico - GOM8C Gulf of Mexico | ecosystem: Environmental > Aquatic > Marine > Cold seeps | place: Gulf of Mexico...
AGAGTAGCTCTTTTAAAACACTCAACATTTTTTTATTTTTGATTGATGGGTTATGTTGTGAACCAGATACAGCAAGTTCTTTAATCGCAATATCCCAATTAAGAATTTGCCAAGTCCATGGTTTCTTTTGTTTTGCTACTTGCTGGCAAAGGTAGTGAGTATCAAAACCAGTAACTAAAGGTTGAGGACCGATGCGTTTACCTTGATGATCCATCCATAAAGCTGATTTACAAGGGATCAAGCTTAAGCCATGACCTGGAAATTCTGCCTGAGGGTGATTAATTCCCGCAGCATAGTTCCACATTTTATCTTGATGAGTAACATTTCCACCGAGTAATTGCACTTGGTCGTGTAGTTTGCCATCAGAAATAGGGTTAGCTCCATTGAGCAGGTCTTTAGGTGGATCACCCCATGGTTTATACCAATTCGCTTTTACTCGCTCAGTACTACCATTAATACCACCACAAGCAATAACAATGCTATCGGCTTTAATAGTGAACACATCATGATTAGTCTCATCTTCAACTTTTACCGCAACAACATTCTCTCCAGCGGGATCAACAAGGGGTTTTATCACCTTATGTTGTGAATATATCTTCAACTTTTCTTGTTTGATAAAAGGCTGTAATTTCTCAATGATTGCTTCAACTAATTGCCAACCAGTGCCCCATAAAACATGATATCTTGGCAATGAATTACCTGGTGTATACAACCCTCGTTCAACCCAATTTACTGCAGGTAAAAACTTAAGACCGAGTTTTGCTAACCACTGGTACACCATTTCATTATTTTTTTCTGCATACAGTTTTGCCCATAACTTTGGCCATTGGTCTTGCTCAGAAAACTCAGCAAAACTGTGCCAATCTTTTAATAGAACCTCAGGACTATCTTGAATTTTCATTCGATCTTGTTGTTTTGTGCCATTCAAGGCCATACCGCCAAAAGCCCAGCGAGCAAGACCTCCCAAACGTTCCTGCGTGTCTCTATCAACAATAATAACCTGCTGACCACTTTCTAATAATTCTAATGCGCAAGTAAGCCCTGCGATCCCCCCACCAGCGATGACGGTTTGACAATCATTATTTTTTTCTTGTTTCATCTACTTGCCTGCTGATAGCATAAGTTTAGAAATAGAGTGAATGAAATTTAGACATTTTTCTATAGTAAAAATTACCTAATCAACAGAACCAATAGTTAACAATATGACTCCTGACCAATTTATTAGTAAATTATATCGCGAAGCCTCAGATGTTTCTTTGGCTGACTTCCCTACTTGGGCGTTAGATACACTAAGACAAGTTATTCCTTTTGACGGAGCTATTTGGGGTACAGGACATATTTCATCACAACAGTTTCATACCCAAACATCTGTAGATGTTTCCACTGATATTTTTTCTAAATTGCTTGAATATGTTGATATTAATCCGATTTTTAGCAAGCTACTAGATAATCAGGGCAACGCTGTTGATATGAGTGAGGTATTTAAAGATGAGGACTTTTATCATTCAAATTTATATTTAGAATGTTTCAAACCTTTTGATATTGAAAGGATTTTAAGTTCAATCCATAGTGATGAACGAAGTGGGATTTTTACTCTATTAACGCTATATCGATTTGATAGGGAACACCGTTTTACGAAAAGAGAAAAACAAATTCAAAACAGACTTCTGTTTCATTTGTTGAGTGCATTTTCACATCGACAATTAGTGACATTGTCGGAAAAAGATAATTCACAAGATTCAACCTCACAAAATGCTCTTTGTGATCATCAAGGTCAATATCATAGTGTTTCTTCTGCTTTTCTTGATATTTTAGAAGTTCATCTACCTAGTGTTCATCAGAAGAAATTTCCCTTGCCAATAAATAGAAAGCAGGCTGAATTTATTGAAGGTAATTTACATTTCAGTCTAATTTTTCTAGGTGATTTAATTAAAATATCAGTAAGAGTTAAAAACTTATTAGACAATTTAACCATACGTGAAAAACAAATAGTTGAAGAAGTTTGTTTCGGTAGTACATTTAAACAAATCGCAAGAAAGTTAGCATTATCTCCTTCGACCGTTTCAAATCATTTGTATAGAATTTATATAAAATTGGGAATAAACACACGTAGTGAGTTAATAGCATTAGCTAACAAAAATCATTAGTTTGAGTTTATTGGATAGATTAGATAAACAAAATTGGCGAAGTGGACGGGACTCGAAACCGCGACAAGAGACATTACTTGACAGGTCGCTTATCTAACAATAGCTAACCAACTGAAATACCAAAAAATTAAACTATTTGAATGTTTTACAGAAAGGATTTTTGAATGAAAAATGTTGGCGGAGTGGACGGGACTCGAACCCGCGACCCCCGGCGTGACAGGCCGGTATTCTAACCAACTGAACTACCACTCCGCTGTATTTTTCTTTTGAATTTTTAAAAGGAATTCAAACCTTTAAACAAAATTGGCGGAGTGGACGGGACTCGAACCCGCGACCCCCGGCGTGACAGGCCGGTATTCTAACCAACTGAACTACCACTCCGCGATCTTTTGCTTTGAATTTTTTACGATATTCATATCGCACCAGCTATGATGATTTAAAACAAAATTGGCGGAGTGGACGGGACTCGAACCCGCGACCCCCGGCGTGACAGGCCGGTATTCTAACCAACTGAACTACCACTCCGCGATCTTTTGCTTATTTCAAGTTTGACTATCAATGACAGTACGGGACTTGAGCCCGCAATCTAGAAGTAACAGTTTGCTTATCAAATATGAAGCTAACTTATTGAAACCTACTCCGCGATCTTTATTTTGAGTTTTAAGGAACTCACTCTTGATTAATTGGCGGAGTGGACGGGACTCGAACCCGCGACCCCCGGCGTGACAGGCCGGTATTCTAACCAACTGAACTACCACTCCGCATTAATCACTTGCTTTCAACAACAACTCGTTGAATGCGGCGAAGATAATACGGTTATGAAGAGGTTGCGTCAACCACTTTTTTCATTCATTTCACTATATGTGCAATGAATGAACAATAAGTTGAAAAACACGTCAATCTGATGATTTAAAAACCTCACACCTTTGACTTTTTCCGTCTGTTAATTAAAAATATTACCAATGCAGTAACAATAATAATGACATTCCCAGCAATAATCATCATCAATGTTTGTTGTTGTTTTTCTTCTTTAGCAATTTCATCTAACCTTGCTTGCTCTTGTTCCATCGCAAGCTTTTTAGCTTCTTGGTCCGCTATTTGAGCCGCGAGTGCTTGTTCACTATCATCTGTATCGACGTTTCCCATGTTAGGTACTAAAGGCCCATCTTTACGTTCAACATTAAAAGTGAATTCAGGTACAACTAATCGAAACTCTCGACCATTAATGGTTTTACCAAAAGCATTTAATTTTATGCGATGAATACCAGGTTCGGTATAACCAATTTTTTTTATCCTTGATTTACCACTGCCCTCCATAATGGCAAAGGGCTCTGTTTGTCGATCTGGAAAAGTAATCTTTCCCTGAAAAATCAAGCTATCAACATCAACATAGCTATCATCTATATTAAGTTTTACATCATGAAAAGCTAATTCATCCATTGTTGTTGCTACTTCAATGGTTACCGGATTAGGACGAAGAATGATAGGGCTTTGTCGTAATTCTCGAGTTGCCATAGGCATAATGACTCGATAAACAGGTACCCATTCCCCAGAAGAAAAATTTAAGTCAAATTCAGCGGTAAAAACGCCATCGCGAGCATATTCATCAAGCTCATAACCATCATCCCGAAAAGTACCAATTTCAACCGGCAATGCACCAAAATTATCAAAAGCGGTATTATTGGTGCTAAAGAAGTTAATATCTAATTCAATCACGTCATTGAATAGAGGATCATCAACCACTAACTCTCGGTTATATATTTGACTGGTAATTTTTAACGTTTCCCCTGAAAGCACAATTTCAGCTAAGGGCTCAACCTTAAGTGTTACCTCTGATACCAGCATAATTTTACTTGATGGGAGAATATCACCAATAGCTTGCCAAGGACCTGGCATTGGTTTTTTTATATTGATCATATCGAAAGTGCGATCATCAAACCATTGCACCTTATCCCTATCAATATTATTAATTCTTAGTTTAGTACCGTCTGGGCGTACTAAAATAATAGGAGGTGTGCCGCTTTTCCGATAAAATAATAGTGTTATTTCTTCTAATTGTGCGTCAATGTGAAAGCGGTTATCAAAATAAGGGATTTGATTGGTAATATCATCTTTTTCATAATATTTAACTTCTGCTTGTTCAGCAAAAGCAAATGATATATCAGGTATTGTTATAGATAATATGATAACAAGAAATATTAACCAACTCAGTTTCGCCATATTGGCTCACTCCCTTTTTCTGCAACAATTGCTAAACGATTTTTATGCTCTGCTACTTCATCGGCAGTTGCGTCAATAATCTTTAATTTTTGACGCTCACTTGATAACCTTCTGATTGTATTTACATCAGTGCTGTCTCCATCTCCAACCATCAAGTTAAGTGCTGACTGCTTGCGTGTCATTTCTATATAAACAAACGCAAGCAATTGTGCATCAATTAATGCGCCATGATAGGTTCGGTCAACTAACTTATCCACTTTATAGAAACGAGCTAAATAATCTAAGGTTTTAGGTGTGCCAAATTCATCTTTTGACACTTTTAATGTATCAGTGACCGTACATATATCCCTGGTCATAGGTAAACCACGTCGTAGCATTGCAAATTCATGATCCATAAAGCCAATATCAAACTTAGCATTATGAATAACCAACTCTGCGTCCTTAATAAAATCAATAAACTCCTGAGCCACTTGGGAAAACAAAGGTTTATCACTTAAAAAGGCATTAGTTAATCCATGAATATCAATAACTTCCTGTTCCATTTCCTTCATTGGATTAATGTATACATGATAACTACGACCAGTTAATTGCCGATTGACCATTTCAACACAACCAATTTCTACAATGCGATGCCCTTCTCTAGGGTTAATACCTGTAGTCTCTGTATCAAGAATGATCAACCTTTCATCTTTATTTAATTCTGTACTCACACAACACCTATAATTCTAATTCTTAATTGTTCTAACGACTTAAACCAATAAGTTAAATCTGCAATAATGGGACTTTTGGCTGTTATTATTTCTCAGGTAAGTTATCTGGAAACTCAGTAATATTAATACTCAAACGTTTGTTGCTAAATAAGTACCAAGTAAAAGCTACGACCAACATAGCATTCATCACCAACCAAGCAGGTGAATGTAACTGCCAATATAAATAGCCAACAGCATTGATCAATAAATCGAAAAGCAATGATGATAACAAGAGAAAACGTATGTTCTGCCAACTTTTCCTTACCCATTGACTAGCATCTGGTCGACGTAAACTAATAATGATCAAAACGTATAAGCCAAATAAGCCTGAAACTAAGCTTAAATAAAAAAAGGTTGGGTCGGGATAAATCCATTGAATAATTCCAACACGATCTTTCATGTTTGTTATTGTCATTAACCAAACTAAATAACCACGTAAAACAAATAGCAGTAAAACAAAAATTCCTTTTGACAATTTTAAACAATCAAATTTGTCAAAGTCTGCAGTGCTATATTGGGCGTATTGATGGCTCATGATGATTTAGCTTTACGTGTTTGGCGTTCTATATCAAGATATTCTTGACCAGCTGTAATAGCCTTAACCGATTTAGAGTTAAACTCACGATTAAATAAGGTATAAACCACAAACAAGCTCACTACGATAAATAATACTGGATGAAAAAACCAACAGATCGCTGCCATGGCGAAATAATAAGACCGCAAACCATAATTATATGAATGTGCCGCTTGATCCTGTACTACGGCCATTTGCTGCGCGTAAGCTTGTAGGTTTTTATTTTCGCCTTGTTGATCAAACGGTGCCGCTCCTATCATGACATTTAGAAAACCATATTGGCGCATTGACCAAGTAAATTGAAAGAATGCCAGTACAAAAATAAAAGCCAGTAATGCTAGTTTTATTTGAATAACAGCATGATTAGGAAATTCAGCCAAAGGGATCGACTTAATTACTTCTTCTAATTGCTCAACTTGAGAAAACAAGGTTAATACACCAGCTAAAACCAATAAGGTAGTTGAAGCAAAAAAAGCAATATTACGCTCTAAATTTGCGAGTAATGCTGCATCACCTACACGAAGTTCACGAGTCATGACTTCATACATCCAATGAATTCGATGTTGATGTAAACATCGAGCAATACAATTAGTTGTTTTTGCTTTTTTTCGAGCAAACCAAGTGTAACCTGACCAACAACAAACAAAACAAACTAAGGCAGTAATATCTAGCAGCGAAAATGGCATAAAAATTATCTAGGATTCTTTTTATTAATTATGCAGCAGTTAACCAAAACTTTCGAGTACTAAATAATTCAGCCCTCATCATCTAACTGTACTAAGCTCTGTTAGGCTTTATTCATTATTAAAACAAACTACATGCTGCTAAACCTGCCATCACCGCAAGTCATCGTAATTTCTTTGACAGCGCTCATCCGACTTCTAGAATACTGCCATTAATGTTTTTATTACTATCTATAATTCTTGGAGTATGGATGTTTGTTGTTGCCATGCGTTACTTTATCGCACTATTTCTCTTTACTAGCACCATATTATTATGCTCGCTTGCAGCTTATGCTCAGCCCGATACTTCACTACAGATCCCACGAGTTCCCACGGGAATTACCGTTGATGGTAATTTATCCGAGCTACAATGGAACAAAGCTAAAAAAGTATTGATTAATAACGTTACTCGACCTTACGACAATATTCCAAGCCCAGTAGAAACTCACGCCTTGCTGATGGAAGATGGCAACACTTTTTATTTAGCTTTTATTGCAAAAGACCCCGATCCAACTCAAATTCGTGCTTTTCTTCGAGATAGAGATAAATCATGGGGAGATGATATTGTTGGTATTAAAATAGATACCTATAACGATCAACGTACCGCTTATCGTTTCTTAGTAAATCCTTTAGGCTCACAAATTGACGGTATTGAGAGTGAAATAACTAAAAAAGAAAGTGATTCATGGGATGGTATTTGGGACAGTGCAGGTGAAATTAATGAACAAGGTTATATTGTTGAAATGGCATTGCCGTTGCGCATGCTTAACTTTGCTGAAAAAGATTCATTACAAGACTGGGGTATAGAGTTATTACGATATTATCCTCGCGATGAACGCTTAAGATTATCAAATGTTACTTTAGACAGAGGTAATAGCTGTGAGTTATGTCAATTGCAAACTATTGAAGGTTTTAAAGGGGCTAAGCAAGGGGACAATCTCACAATCACCCCATCACTAGTTACCGGTTTAAATGAACAGCGAAATGATAGCAACGATTGGCAAGATGATAAGAATACCGAGGTTGGCTTAGATATTCGTTGGGGCATCACACCTGATTTATTACTAAATGCCACATTAAACCCTGATTTTTCTACGGTAGAAACTGATAACGCTCAACTGAACATCAATAATAACTTCACTTTGTTCTTTCAAGAAAAAAGGTCTTTCTTTCTTGATAATGCTGATTATTTTGACTCAGACTACCATTTAATTTATACCCGAAACATTAATGCACCAAATTACGGAGCGAAATTAACCGGCCGTCAAGGGGATCACTCACTAGGTTTATTTGTAACCGATGACGACAGCACCAATATATTAATTCCGGGTAACCGCGCTTCAACAGTTGCTAGTATTGAAGGGAAATCAAAAGCGAGTGCATTGAGATACCGCTATAACTATGATGCTGATATAACCTTAGGTTGGATCAGTACCTTACGAGCAGCTGATGATTATCAAAATGAAGTACACGGTATTGATGCTCGTATTCGTTTATCTACTTATGATGTATTTAAATTTCAATCACTGTATTCAAATACTCAATACCCTGAAAACTTTCATCAGCAATTCTGTAATGCTGATGAAGAAGCCGATTGCTCAACTCCTGAGCAAACTAACTGTCAGTTTAATGATTGCGCCTATAATGAAAACGTGTTGCGTACACTTAACAATGAAGCTTTTAGTGGTAATGCCTTTAAAGCAGGTTTCTACCATAATGACAGTGACTGGTTTTATCGAGTTAACTATGAACGACAAAATTCTGGTTTTAGAGGGGATTTAGGCTTTATCTCGCGTATTGATCAAAATAAATTTTCAGTAGGTGGCAATCGAAAATGGTATGCAGATCCAGGACAATGGTGGACTAAAGTAAGAGTTAGTTCAAACTGGGATATTGTCCATAACGATAGCAATGAATTAATCAAGAAAGGCTTTTCATTAAATACTCAGCTAGAAGCTATATATGGCTCTCATGTAAGTTTAAACTTTTCAACGAATGATAAAGTGGGTAGTCGACACGATAAAAGTCGTTTAGCTATCGACGATAACACCACGCTATTTACTGAAAATCAGTATCGTCTATCAGGTAGTATCAAACCAATGCTTGGCTTAAGCTTCCATGGTAATGTTAAATATGGCGATAAAATTGACTACAGCAATAACCGCCTAGGAATAACAAAAGAAATACGAACATCAATGAAATGGAATGCCAACAAACATATTGAGTTGAGATTAAAACAAACCTTTAGCCAACTTAATGCAGATAATATATTGGGTGAAAGTCATAATGTATTTATAGCTCGATTAACAGATTTTAGAAGCACTTATCAATTTGATGTAAAAAGCTTTATTCGCTTTAGTGTGGTTTATAATAACACCACTCGAAATCCAAATAATTACTTATATATTGATCCAGGTGAGATCAACAAGCACAGTAAAAACTTCTCAACAGAGTTGCTATATGCTTATAAAATAAATCCCCAAACTGTATTTTATTTGGGGTATTCAGACCAACATGATGCTGAAGAGAATTTTAGTGATTTAGAACAAAATCAACGCAGCGTGTTTATGAAGTTTAGTTATGCTTGGATGAAATAGTTTTTAACCGATTACAAAGAATAATGAATCAGTAAATTAAACCGCAACGTAATGCGGTTTTTTTATGCAAAAAAGCAGCAATGGATTGTATTTTCATCAAAAATTTGTAAAAATTTGTTTAAGGGACATTTTATATTTCTTATAAAAAATAAAAATATACTGTAAAAAAAATAATAAAAATAATTGGGAGTTTTCATGCGCTTATTAAAGAAAGGCTATCATACTGTGTTAGCCGTATTATTCTTTGCGTTACCAACTATCGCTATAGCACAAAATATCGTCATTAAAGATTCAAAAAATAATACCTCTCTCTCTATTCCCCATGTAGGTTTAGTTGCTGATATTGATGGTGAATTAGATGATGAAATATGGAAACAAGCATTATCTATCGATTTGAACCTAGTGAATAGCCCTTGGGATAATCTACCTAGCCCAGTGAAAACCCACGCAAAAATGATTGAAAATGGCGATTTTCTTTATATCTCATTTAATGCTTTTGATAATGAACCTGAAAAAGTTCTCGCCATGCTTGGAGACAGAGATAGTAGATGGGGTGATGAACTTGTCGGCATAAAGTTAGATACCGCTAACAATCGCCGACTTAATTATAGCTTCTTAGTCAATCCATTAGGTGTTCAACACGACGAAATCTTTAATGAAATGACTGGTGAGTCAAATCGTTCGTGGGATGGTATTTGGCAATCTTATGGAAAAATCACCGAGAAAGGCTATCAAGTGGAAATGGCTATTCCATTTCATATTCTAAACTTTGAACAAATTGATGGTGAAAAAGTCTGGGCATTTGAATTATTAAGAATATACCGTCGTGATAAAGTACTGCGTATATCACATGTTAACTTAGATAAGAATAACGCTTGTTGGTTATGCCAATACCCTGAAATATCAGGTTTTAAATCAGCAAAGGCAGATAAAAACCTAACCTTAACCCCTTCTTTTGTCGCCAGTAAAAATCAAAATAAGGATATTTATACTGATAATGCAGATTGGAAAAGTGACTCAGAAACAGAAGCAGGGTTAGATCTACGCTGGGGGATTAATAGCAATACCTTATTGAACCTGACGTTAAACCCTGATTTTTCTACCGTTGAGTCTGATACAGGGCAACTAAAAGTTAATAAAACCTATTCTCTTTATTATGAAGAAAAGCGTGCTTTCTTTCTAGAAAACGCTGACTATTTTTCCAGTAACTTTAATTTAGTTTATACTCGAAATATTGCCGATCCTGATTACGGAGCAAAATTAACTGGGACTCAGGGTAAACACAGCTATGGCTTTTTTGCTTCCAACGATACACAAACTAATTTTATTTTACCCGGGAACACCGGTTCTAGTATTAAATCACTTGATGAAAAAAGTCATTCATCCGCATTAAAATACCGTTATGATTTTTCGGATGATTTATCTGTTGGTGTGATAAACACCATCAGGGCCAGTGATAGCTACCATAATATTGTAGCGGGCTTAGACACAAAATATCGTTTTGATGACTCCAATTCGATACTATTTCAACTAGTTAATTCTGATACCAAAACGCCTACAATAGGAAGTGACTCAGCATCAAATAGCGATATAGCCTATAAAATTGATTTAATTCATCAATCTGAATTTTGGCAATATAGCGCTAAACACCAACAAATTGGTAAAAACTTTCGCGCTGATTTAGGTTTTATGACCAAAGCGGATTACCAACAAGAAAAGTTAGAAGTTAAGCGCTCTTTTTATGGTGATATGGATACTAGTTGGTCTGAAGCAAGTATCTCTGCCGATTGGACCATCGAGCATAATGAAGCAAATGAGTTATTAAAGCGCAGTTTAAGCAGTAAAATGACGGTTAATGGTCCAATGTTATCTTATGTAGAATTATCTGTTGAACATAGTGACAAAATTGGCTTGCCGCAATTGCCTTTCCAAGAAAAAGATCAACTAAATATTCAACAAAAATCACAAGTAAGCTTTGCCGATAGATTTGTTGAAGATCAATTCAAACTATATGGCTCAATTCAGCCGGTTAATAATTTTAGTGCTCAAGCTGAAATTGTTCTAGGCGATAAAATTGATTATGCCAATAATCGATTAGGTGATTATAAAGAGTTGTGGAGCAATTTCACTTACAACTTCAATAAACATTTAGCGTTTGATGTGAGTTATACTTATAGTAAATTAGACGCTGACCATAAAGATGTATATACCGAGCAACTAACTGATTTACGTATTAATTATCAATTCGATGTGCGTAGTTATTTGAAATTAAGTGTCGTTTACAGTAATACCCAATTTAACCCTGATAACAATCCAAACGATTTTTATAGTGAAGATAATAAAAACATCAGCACACAACTTATTTATGCTTATAAAATTAATCCTCAAACAGTATTTTTTGTTGGTTATTCAGATAATAGCTACCAAGATGATAATTTAAAACATATCGAGCAAGCTGAACGTACCTTCTTTACTAAAATCAGTTATGCGTGGATGCCTTAAGTTAGTTTAGCTACTCAATAAAGCCAAGGTAATGAACTTACGTTTATAAAATCAAAGTTGATAAAACAGAAAGTCCTACTCTATTTAAAATAAAGTAGGGCTTTTTTACATTATTTCACCTTGATAAAAATCGTTTACATTGGTGCTATATCAACCGATACCACTTTATATTCTGGGCATTTAGTGTGTTTATCGGTAACATCCCCAGTAACACGGTTGATCATCAATTCAGGAAAATGAAAGGTAGTGAATAATATCCCCGCATTCACTTTATCGCTGACTTGTGCTTTAAGCTCAATTTCACCTCGAGCAGAAAACAGTCGCACTTGTGAGTTATTAGTAATACCCTTTTCTTTGGCATCCTGACGATTAACTAACAATACATCTTCACTGACAATTTCTTCATTATAGGTTCGTCTGGTCATAGTGCCTGCATTGTAATGCTCTAAATTACGGCTGGTGGTTAAAATAAAGGGAAATTCTTCACCATTTTGTTCAATTTCTACACTTTCTTCAAATTGATAAAAATGAAATTTACCTAAGCCTCGTTTAAATGAATCAAGGTGTAATATTTTGGTATCTTTGCCACCTTTGGCAACTGGCCACTGCAAGCCATTATCCCCTAAATTATCCCAAGTAATACCAGCAAAAAATGGCACGACTTGCGAAATCTCTTCTAACATTGCACCCGCATCATAATTCGCTTGTTGATAACCAAGCGCATTCATCATTTCCACAATGATTTGACCGTCAGTTTTACAGCCTTGTTTAGGAGGAACAGCGGCATTCACTTTTTGTACTCGACGTTCACCATTCGTGAAAGTACCGCTTTTTTCTAAAAAGGAAGTACCCGGCAAGACCACGTCTGCCATTTTGGCGGTTTCAGACATGAATATTTCTTGTACCACTAGCAAGTCTAAATTAGCTAAACTCGCCACTACATGCTGTTGATTAGGATCGGTTTGTACAACGTCTTCGCCTAATATCCATAGCGCTTTTAAGTCACCCGCTAGTGCAGCATTAAACATTTCAGGAATTTTATAACCTATTTCTGTAGGCATATCCGCTTGATAATGGGCTTGATAATAAGTTTGATTTTCAGCCAACTCTACAGGAAAGTAGCCAGCTCCTTGATGAGGTTGACAGCCCATATCTGCTGCACCTTGCACATTATTTTGTCCACGCAAAGGGTTCATACCAACACCAATACTACCCACATGACCGGTTAACATCACTAGATCAGCAATACACATGATCGCTCTACTGCCTTGTGAATGCTCTGTTACACCCAAGCCATGAAAACTCATCGCTTTATTGGCTTTGGCATAAGCAAGTGAAGCGGCTTTAACTATGTTTTTATCAACATCAGCAATATCAGCAAGCTCATCAATATCTAGTGCCATTATCGCGTCACGATAGCTTTGATAAGCTTCGGTACGTTCATTAATAAATTGTTGATCAACACAATCTTCAGCAATAATAAAGTGCGCCATCATATTTAATACGGCAACATTAGTGCCTGGGCGTAATTGAATATGCCAATTAGCAAAGCGTGCTAATTCAGTTTTCACTGGATCAATAACAATTAACGGTGTGCCCTTCATCACTTTTTGTTTTATTTTAGCGCCAGTAACTGGGTGAGCTTCCGTGGGATTGGCACCAATAAGTAAAATAAACTCCGTCGATTTAAGATCTTCAATGGAATTGGTTGCCGCTCCTGTACCAAAGCTTTTTTGCATACCATAAGCGGTTGGTGAATGACAAACCCGCGCACAACAATCAATATTGTTGGTGCCAAGCACAACACGGATCATTTTCTGTAATAAGTAGTTTTCTTCATTAGTACAACGAGCTGACGATATACCTGCAATAGCATCGCTACCATGCTCTGCTTTAATATGACTTAAACGATCAGATAAATAATCAAACGCTTCTTGCCAACTAACCTTTTCTAATTCACCATTTTTTCTCACCATTGGCGATGTTAATCGGTCCCCATGATCATAAAATCGCCATGCATATCGACCTTTCAAGCAAGTATGACCTGCATTAACCTCAGCATCTTCAGGGGCTTCAATAGAAAGAATTTTATTATCCTTCACTGAAACCTCTAAATTACAACCAACACCACAATAGGAGCAAACGGTTCTTACAGTTTCAGCGTCGCTGGTAACGTTTGCTCGAAAAACATCTGAAATAGCGCCAGTTGGGCAAGTTTGTGCACAAGCACCACATGAAACACAGTCTGAATCTGCAAAACTAACATCTTGCCCTTTAATTATACGAGTATCAAAACCTCGACCAACAGCGCTTAAGACTTGCTCACCTTGAATTTCATCACACGCTCGAACACACCGATTACAATCAATACACTTAGTTAAGTCCATACGCATGTACGGGTGAGAGTCATCAATACTGACTTCGGGTAAGTTATCAGCACTTTGTTTACCTTGCTCCCCCTTTGATGAAAAGCGTATTTCTCTCACACCTGTTGCCACAGCAACATCTTGTAACTCACAGTTGAGGTTAGACTCACAGTCATCACAATTATCTGGGTGATCACTTAAAACGAGCTCAACAATATTTTTTCTTAATTTTTCTACTCGCTCTGAATGGGTAAAAATATGCATACCATCAGTAATTGGCGTATGACATGATGCCATCACTTTACGTGGACCATCTGCTGTCAAAGCAATATCAACCGAACATACACGACAACTACCAAATGGATCTAAACGGCTATCATCACATAAAGTTGGAATTTCCTGAGACAATCTACGGCTAAAGGTTAACACCGTTTCACCAGATACTATTTCATGTGCATGACCATTTAAAAAAGCGATTTTTTTCTCTATTGAATTAGTCATGATAAGCCTCCTGAAATTTTACTTGTGCAAGATAAGGACTAATTTCACTACTAAAATATTGCAAAATATTTTTTACTGGTAGCGGTACTCCACCACCAAGCGCACATAAAGAGCCTAGTTGCATAGTCTCTAATAAGTCATCTAACAATTCACTGTCAATCTGTTGCTCGCCAGATATTGCCTTTTGCAACATCTCTTGACCTCGAACTGAGCCTAATGAACATGGATAACATTTGCCACAAGATTCTGCAGCAGTAAATTCAAATAAGTGCTCAATATATTCGATCATTTTTATTTCTTCAGGAATACCTATCACACTGGCGTGTCCTAATAAAAAGCCATGCTCAGCAAATGATTCAAAATCAACCGTTAACAATTCAACAATATCTATTGGTACAACACCACCTAGAGGCCCACCAATATGTAATGCTTTAAGCTTTTTACTATACCCACCCGCAATGGAAAATAGCTCACTCAATTTCATCCCCATCGCCACTTCATAAATACCTGGTTTTACAAAGCTACTATCAAGAGAAACCAATTTGCTTCCCGTAGATTTACCATTACCTAATGCTTTGTATTTTTCGACATTTCCTGCCAATATCCAATGAATTGAAGCAAAAGTTTCGACATTGTTTAATACTGTGGGGCAACCAAACAAACCGCTTTGTGTTGGAAAAGGCGGCCTAACGGATACTACAGGACGTTGCCCTTCAATCGAGCGAAGCAAAGCGGTTTCTTCACCACAAATATAAGCTCCAGCACCGCGTATAATTTTAAAGCTGAAATTTACCGCTAAGTTTAATTGATTAAATTCTTCGATTGCTTGTTCTGTTTGAGTAATAGCAGCGGGATATTCATCACGAATGTACAAAACGCCTGTATCAGCTCCAACTAAGTACCCCGCCATTAACATGCCAAATAATACCGCATGAGGTCGCTGTTCTAATAAGTAACGATCAGAGTATGCACCAGCGTCACCTTCATCAGCATTACAAACAATATATTTTTCATCACTTTTAACATCACGGCATGATTGCCATTTAAAACCTGTAGGAAAACCTGCTCCTCCTCGTCCACGTAAACCAGAGTCACTAATCAGTTGAAGTAACTCATCTTCAGATTGATTGACAGATATTTTGCTAAACAAGTCGTAATAATCAGCTACATCAGTAATTTCAGCAGTTAATATAGCTTCATCTAATGCACATTCAACATGATAATTTTCATTAGAAATTGCCAACGATGGATTAGCTACTATTTCACTTAAGCGTGAAATATCGTCACCTGAGAAGTTTTCATCGCTTATTTGAAAAGCTGAATTTTCTGCACACCGCCCTAAGCATGTGACATGACCAATATTTTCAGCGCCATAATGCTCAGTTAATTGCTGAGTAATCTCTTCTTGTTTACCTGCACATAGACATGAAGAACCATTGCAAACATAGGCTTTTTTATTGGCATTATCACCATCAATAAAATCATAAAAGCTTGCTGTGCCATGAATGATAGCTTCTCCGACTAAAAAATCTTTTGCCAGATCTCTACGTTGTTCTTTTGAACGAGAGTCTTCACCAATTACTAAATGTTGAAATAAAGTGTTATCAATGCCCTTTCTTCGAGCTAACTGACTTAAATTTTTAGACATGGTTACTCCTGTGATGTTGGCATTAATCGCCACTCACCATGATAAATATTAAAAGAATCTTGATTGGCGAAACCAATCAATGTTAAATCAAAACGTTTTGCTGCAACAATAGCAAGATCAGATGGAGCTCCCACGGCAATAAGGATAGATATACCTGCCATCACTGTTTTTTGTACAATTTCAAAACTTATACGACCACTCACCAAGACTATAGCTGTTGACTGCTTGTTAGCATTCCCTTGATTTGACTTGGCCAATGCGCCAAATAATTTATCTAAAGCATTATGACGACCAATATCTTCTTTAACATCAAGCAATAAATTGTTTTGATCAAATAATGCCGCGGCATGTGAGCCACCTGTTTTTTTAAACAATGCTTGCTGAGCTCGCATAATCGTAGGCATGGCGTAAATATGGTCCGCCAATAGCCAATGCGATCTTTTACTTAGTGTTTGAGGGTTTTTAAGCTCTAATGATTTCAAAGAAGTCGTACCGCAAAGACCACAACTACTATAGGTCATTTGATAGCGCTCTAGCGAAGAAAGTAGTGGAGTTACATCTTGCTTAAGCTTAACTTCCCATTGATTGATAGTTGAGTTTTTATTCACTTGGCTATCACTTGGCTGAGTATCAATATCTTCAGGCAATATTTGTAAAATATCATCAAAGGATTTAATCACCCCTTCTGCTAATAATAAACCGATAATAAGCAGTTCATCATGGTCAGGAGTGCGCATGGTAATAGAGAAAATTTGACTAACGATTTTTTGTTTCTCTTGCCATAAAAGAGTGATCTGAAGAGGCTGCTCAACAAGCACTATGTCATGACTAAGCTGCCGAACTTTTTTTCGGTAAAAAACTTTTTTAACACCCGCAGTTGAAGTGTTCACCGGTAAGTGATTATCACCACCAACAACAGCATGCTTAATAGCTTGACTCATAAACCTAGCTTATAACTTATCAATTTGTTTATTTGCATGAAATATTACCTGCTTGCTGACAAAGTGGAAAGAAACAATAACAATTGCTAAAAAACAAATAACTTAAAATCGTAATTATTTTGTTGCAAATCAAGTTTTAGTCGGTAAATTGAGTATAGATTAAGCTAAATAAACAAAATAATATTCAAATATTTATTGAGTTTACTCGATAAAACACAACTTTCTTATCGATAACCAAACTTTAAAATTAGTACTTTGCAACTTAACGTAGGAATTCACCCATGGCTACAGATGTAGAAATTGCCCAACAATTTACCCCAAGACCGATCCACGAAATTAGTGAACTATTAGGTATCGACAATGAACATTTACTACCTTATGGTCGAGATGTTGCCAAAGTAGAGTTAGACGCTCTAAAAAAACAGCAAAACAAAAAAGGTCATTTGATTTTAGTTTCAGCAACCACACCAACACCTTCAGGTGAAGGTAAAACCACTACGACGATTGGTTTAGGGCAAGCATTTACCCAACTGAATGAGTCTGTTTGTATGGCATTACGAGAACCATCGCTTGGCCCTTGTTTAGGTATGAAAGGCGGCGCAACAGGTGGTGGTTATAGTCAAATAATGCCGAGTGATAAAATCAACTTACATTTCACCGGTGACTTTCATGCTATCACCAGTGCTAATAATTTATTATCTGCAGCATTAGATAATCATATCTATCAAAGAAATCTACTCAACATCGACCCTCGTCAAATTGTTTGGCGCCGTGTGATGGATATGAATGATCGTAGCTTACGAAAAATAGTCCTTGGTCTTGGTGGAAAAATTCAAGGTGTGCCACGCGAAGGTGGTTTTGATATTACTGCTGCATCAGAAGTGATGGCAATGTTGTGTTTAGCCAGTGATGCAAAAGACTTACAAGCAAGATTAGATAGAACACTGGTTGCTTATAATCATGATGGTGAGCCTATTTATGCCAAGCAATTAGAAGTAACGGGGGCAATGATGGCATTATTGCGTGATGCCCTACAACCGAATTTAGTACAAAGCTTTGAAGGTACTCCTGCGTTTGTTCATGGAGGTCCTTTTGCCAATATCGCGCATGGTTGTAATAGTGTAATTGCTACTCGCATGGCAATGCATCATGCTGATTGGGCCATCACAGAAGCAGGATTTGGTTTTGATTTAGGGGCAGAAAAATTCTTTGATATAAAGTGTCGTATTGCAGAGTTAGATCCTGATGCTGTTGTGCTAGTGACCACCGTTCGTGCTTTAAAAATGCATGGCGGAAAAGACAAAAAAGATTTAATTGCTGAAGATCTTATTGCCGTTAAACAAGGGTTAGAGAATTTAGATAAGCATATTGAAAGTGTTGAGCTATTTAATAAACATCCTGTTGTTGCACTTAATCGATTTGCTACAGATACCGATGAAGAAGTCGCTCTAATTCGTAACCGTTGTATTGAACATGGCGTATCATTTGCTGAAACTACTCACCATGCAGATGGTGGTAAAGGTGCAATTGAACTGGCTAAAGCAGTAATGGCCTCTGTTGATAAAAGCCAACCTTTTGCCCCTCTTTATGATTTAGACTTACCAGTGGTAGATAAAGTAAGAGCGGTTAGCCAAGCCATGTATGGTGCTAGTGATGTCGCCTTTTCAAAACAAGCAGAAAAAGACTTAAAACATGTAGAACAATTAGGGCTAACACATTTACCTATTTGTATCGCTAAAGCCCCTAGTTCGTTGTCTGATGATCCTACGTTGCACGGCAGGCCGCGTGATTTTGAAGTTACAGTAAGTTCGATACAAATTAATGCCGGTGCCGGATTTTTAGTGGTATTAACCGGTAACATTATGCGTATGCCAGGTTTACCAAAAAAACCAGCAGCTAATTCAATTAAGCTACTTGAAAGTGGGGTTATTGAAGGACTTGAGTAGTAATAATTAAAAGTATAATCAAAGTAATTGGGCGGAAGTTGATAGCTATATTTACTTCCGCTCAATTCATCTTAATGAACAGCCCATTTAAATTAATTCGTGAACAACTTCCCTACATTTTTCTCGAAGCGGCTCGCTAATTCTTGTCCTGAATAAGTTGCTAATTCTTCAACTTGATTTTCTAGCATCAATAACCTTTCATCGGGTGTTGGATGCGTTTTATACATCAAGGCTAAACTAGTGTCATCAGGTGAAATTGCCGCTAATATTTGCAAATTAGTAATAAAAGAAAAAGGATCGTAACCTGATTGAGTCAACAGTCGAATACCCTGCTGATCCGCCGAAAACTCATCTTCTCTATTCAACCCTTTGCTATATAAGTCCTGTGCAGCACCTGTCACTTGCTTAGCCCAGCCTTTATAATTTTGATCTTGTTGACTTGCATCAGTATTTCCTTGGTAAGCATCAACCGAAACAAATAACGTTTCTGTTACTGCACTTCTTAATGCCCCTTCTTTTAAAGCCGTTAAATGATGTTGTTCAACCACATGAATAATTTCATGAGCAAGCACTGCTGCAAGCTGCGCTTCATTGTCAAACTGTAATAACATCCCAGAAGTGATAAATACAAAACCACCTGGTGCTGCAAAAGCATTAATGGCATCGCTATTTATCACACCGAATCGCCAAGGCAAATCAGGCCGAGTAGAATTCATCGCCAACCACAAACCTACGTTACTAACATATTGATTAATAGCAGCATTATCATGCAACTGTCTAGCTCCTAATAGCACCGCCGACATATTCTGGCCAAACTGAATTTCTTTTTCTTGGGTAACATTGTTTGCATCCCATAGTTGAACACCTTGATTAACTAGTTTTCCAATATCTAAATTACCAATTTTCAAACCTGTTGATTGACAAGAAAATAAACTTGCAACAACTAATATCAATAAAAGCTGTTTCATGATTTATCTCCTTTATCTATTAATTTTATCTTAGACCCTAGTGCGATTTTTATAGGTAATTGTTTAGCTTTCAATTTCCCATCATCAGCAAACTGTTTCGCCAAAGTGGCTGTTGACTGATAACTATCGAGTAATTCAACTTGTTCTAAATTTGCTTGTGCTTTTTTTAAATCTTCCTCATCAAAACCCCGAATACCTGTTGATGAAGTGGGTGCAGTTTTACTAACACTATCAACTAAAGCACTCAAACCAAATTCTCCTTGGCGTTTGGCAATACCTATAAAGCGCACATTGAGCATTTTTACCCATCCCGTAAGGCCCTGCTCTGAGATAACTTGATACCATGAGCGCTGTCGTGTTTGAACAGCAATCGTTTCATCACTGGTTATCTCCCCAAGCACGGAACTTTTAAATGCAGGCTTAGCTAAGACATAGGTTTTCTTTATTACCTTACCTCGCTGAAGCTTGCCTTGTTTAAGTTCAGTATTGCTTTTTCCATATACCGAACTTGGCTGAGCAAGCCCAGTAAAAATCAATAACATTAACAATATCATGATAACTTTCATCACTTTCTCCTTAACGGTTGATATAGCTTAACTTTTGATGTTCGCCCTTTTACTGCATGTTCACCTTGAAAAACAAATTCATAACTGTTTTTTGCTTGTAACATGGTTTGTTCTGACACTAAAATTCGACTGCTTTGCTTGGTTAACCCTTCAATTCTGCTGGCTAAATTAACCGCATCACCAATCACGGTATAGTCGATTCGTAAATTCGTACCAACCATACCAACAATAGCCTCACCGGTATGAATGCCAATACCAATATCAAAGTCTTGCAATTCAACTGGCAAGGTTTGACAAAATTTATCCAGCTTTTGTTCCATATCTAATGCAGCACCAATAGCATCTATCGCTTGATGATCATTCTTTAAAGGGGCGCCCCAAAACGCCATAATGCAATCACCAATAAATTTATCTAAGGTGCCGTTATGCTTAAAAATTACTTTTACTTGTTTAGTAAAGTAACGATTAAGTAATTTAACAACTTCTTCCGCCTGATTATCTTCAGACAATGTGGTGAAGTTTCTAATATCTGAAAACAAAATTGTGAGCTTACGTTTTTGGTTAAGCTGTTCCACGTCCAGATTGCCCTGTTTAATTAATGTTGCCACCACCTTAGGATCTAAAAATCGGCCAAACAACGCCACCGCTTTTTTACGTTGAAAATATTCTTGTAAACCATAGCTCAATGAAAAACATAAAAATGTGATCACCTTTAGAATTATGATCGCGCCGATAAACAAAGCAGTTTGCTGACCTAATAAATACTGATTGGTAACGATAAAAACAATAGAGCTCAATGATAAAAACACTGCAGCACTAAATACTTGTCTAGAAAAGTGATTTATGAGTAGAAAATTCAATGCAATGAAGATAACGGATAAAACAGCAATAAAGTAAGTGATGCTATTACTTACTTGCTGAAGAAAGCGATTATTTTTTAAATTATCAATGGCTGTTGCCAATAAATAAATGCCGGGTAACTCATGATTCAATGGTGTAGAACGCATATCAAACAAACCAGATGCTGTTGAACCGATGAGAATAATTTTATCATTAAATTGTTGTAGAAAGTTTTGGTCGTTCATTAATGCAGACTGATAAACATCGGCGTAACTATAAGTTTTATACGGTTGCTGTCTATCCCCACGCCATTGCAATAGTACCTGTGAAGTTTCTGGCAAATTAAGATCCAGTTGACCTACGACTTTAGCGGGTAAAGACTTAACCGACCATCCACTAATGTAACGATAAACATCATAATATCGAGCAACACCATCCCAGTCAGGGGTATAATTAATCGTACCTAATTGCCAATTATTTTTGTTGATAGCCAAGGGAAGAATAAAATGAGCTCTAGCATTTTCATCAGATCCCTCCCCTTTATTTATACCAACCTGCTGAGGCAAGTCCTTAATCAAAGCGCCCGTACCATAATCAGCATTTTGCTGCAGCATGGAAAAATATGCACGTGGCGTTTCATCCAACACTTCATTAAAATATTTGTCTGCATCAGGACGATATATATCTGCTTCAGAGAAAAGAACATCAAAAACAAGTGCTTGATAAGGCGATTGATTTAAGTACTCAACCAACTCTCCATGTACCGTTCTAGGCCATACCCAACGACCAGCAATGGCAGACATTTTAGTTATGCTGTAATCATCAATGGTGATCACCACAATATCTTCATCAGCGTTAAGTTGCTTAGCTATCGCTTTTGTTTGCCAATCAAAAACAAAGAAATCTGCTCGTTGTAGCCATTGGAAGTGTAGTGCCAATAAGCTAAAAACGATTAACAAGCTCAATAAAGGTATAAATAAAGTGTTTTTATCTTTCATTACTCACAAGTATTCGAACTCGAACATGATTAAAGCGTAAGCAATAACGAGGATTTTTCGAGTTTTCGTCCAAATAAAAAAGAATAAAGATAAATAAAAAGGCTAAAAAACAATCTCATGGCTATACTAAAAACGTAAAAGCCACAGCAAAAAGCAATGTAATTAAAGCATAAAAAAGGATATATCACCTGATGACTAATGTTGAACATTTTATCGAAATAGGCATTGCACTTTCTAACGAAAAAAATCACCAAGTATTACTCGAAAAAATACTAACGAGCGCAATGCAACTAGCCAATGCTGATGGCGGTACCATTTATTCCATTGCTGATAACAGTGAGCTAGTTTTTGAGACAATGTTTAATAAAACTTTAGCGTCGCATTTAGGCGGAACAAGTAATAACAAAATTGATTACCCTAATATCCCTATTTATATTTATGGTGAAATAAACAAAAAAGCTATTGTATCGTCGGCAGCTGGCTCTGGAAACATCATCAATATTGACGATGTTTACACCTCCGATAGTTATGATTTAAGTGCAGCCAAAGAAATGGACCAACGTACTGGTTATCGCACCCAGTCAGTATTAACCTTGCCAATGAAAAATCATCAAGGAGATTTAAACGGGGTTATACAATTAATCAATGCCACTAGCGCTGAAGGCAGTGTTATTGCCTTTTCTCAAACTATAGAGCGTACTGTACATGCATTAACGTCACTAGCCGCTATGATCATCACCAATAAACAATTAATTGATGAAATGGAAAATCTCTTTGCTTCTTTTTCACAATTAATTGCCACCGCTATAGACAAGAAATCTCCCTATACCGGAGGTCATTGCCGGCGAGTCCCTGAAATCACTATGATGCTAGCTAAAGTGTGCAGCGATATTAATCATGGCCCGTTAGCAAATTTCACCCTTAATGATGAAGATTTTCATGAGCTTAGCATGGCGGCTTGGTTGCATGATTGTGGTAAAGTTGCCACTCCTGAATATGTGATGGATAAAGCGACAAAACTTGAAACAGTTTTTGATCGGGTTGAACTTATAAGCACCCGTTTTGAGGTCGCCGCACGCGATATTCATCACTCCAATAAATTAAGCAATGATGAAAAAGTCTTAAAACTTAAGCAACTTGAAAGTGACCGAGATTTTATAGCTAAAGCAAATACCGGTGGTGAGTTTTTTGATCAAGATAAAATTGACCGAATCTATCTTATTGCTAAAACCTATCAACCATCGATAGCAGGTGTTAAGCAATCAGTATTAAGTGATGATGAAATATATAACCTTATCACACAACGAGGCACCTTAAATGCTGAGGAACGTCGCATCATTAACGGTCACATGGATGTTACGGTTGAAATGCTAGAGTCGATGCCCTTCCCTAAACATCTTAAACGAGTACCCGAATACGCTTGTGGTCATCATGAAAAAATGGATGGTACTGGATACCCCAAAGGACTGAAACGTGAGCAAATGTCGATACCCGCTAGAATAATGGCAATTGCAGATGTTTTTGAAGCCCTTACAGCTAATGATCGTCCTTATAAACTTCCTAAAACACTGTCTGAAACATTAACCATCATGGCTAGAATGAAACAAAATGACCATTTAGATCCAGATTTATTAGATATTTTCATTAAAGAAGAAGTGTATTTAGTTTTTGCTGATACATTTCTAGAAAAATCTCAAATAGATAATATTGATCTTAATCAGTTACCTGGTTATCAAACATAATAAGCTGATAAAGTTATGTATAATCAAAATTCTATATTCTCAGGTAAGCCATATGAGTCCATTAGCAATAAAAAAAAGAATTGTCATCACTGGTGGCCCTGGTGGTGGTAAAACGACTGCTTTAGATCTCATCCGTCGTGAGTTTTCGGGGAAAATAGCTTCAGTTCCCGAATCTGCCACCATGATTTTTAGTGGAGGTATTGAACGCTCAGATGATAGCAACGTATTGAAAGCACAACAAAGTGCCATCTTTTATTTGCAAAAACATTTAGAAGACATTCAACGAGCCATGCACCCACAATGCATTATTTTATGTGATAGAGGTAGTTTAGACGGTTTAGCTTACTGGCCTGATACCGAAGAAAACTTTTTAAAAAAAATGAATACTACAATAGAAACTGAACTTGCTCGCTACGATGCGGTGATATTTTTTGAAACAGCAGCTAAATCAGGCGAAAGCATTCGAAGTAATAACCCGATCAGAAACGAGTCTGAAAAAAAAGCAATTGAAATTGATGAAAAACTGCAACAAATATGGTCAAAGCACCCCAACTTTAATTTAGTCGCCAGTGCAGAATCATTCATTCAAAAAGTCATGTTTGGTATCACTACCATAGAAAGCGTAATGGAAAGTTACCAAAACAACCAACAAGATTAATATTTGTCAACAAATCACCTTTGACTAAGCTCATTGATTCACGCAAACTAGCGCTAATAAGTTTACGCTAGCATTTTAAACTCAAGTGTATGGCTAAATTTCTAACAACAATAACATCGAGATTTCCAATGAAAAAATCCAGTATTCTACTGCTTGCTATGGCATCAACTTTTGCTACTGCAGACGAAGGCATGTGGCAACCACATCAATTACCAACCATTGCTAAAGAGCTTACTCAAGCAGGCTTAAAACTCAATCCAAATGATCTAACAGACTTAACAGGCTTTCCTATGGGCGCTATTGTTAGTTTAGGTGGTTGTACCGCTTCTTTTGTTTCAGACAAAGGATTAGTAGCAACTAATCATCATTGTGTTTATGGCTCTGTTCAGTACAACTCAACTGCCGAAAACAATTTACTAGCCAACGGATTTTTAGCTAAAAACTTTGCTGAAGAATTACCTGCCACACCAGGCAGTCGAATTTATGTTACCGAAGAAATCAATGAAGTGACTCAACTTGTTACTGCGAGTATTACTGACAAAATGTCGGGTAGCGATCGTTACAAAACCATTGATAAAAACTCTAAACTTTTAGTTGCAGAATGTGAAAGCGATGATAAATACCGCTGTAGCGTGGTTAACTTTCATGGCGGTTTAGAATATTACCTATTCAAACAGCTTACTATTCGTGATGTACGTTTAGTTCATGCTCCTGCAAGTAGTATTGGCAAATATGGTGGCGATATTGATAACTGGATGTGGCCACGCCATACCGGTGATTATGGCTTTTATCGCGCTTATGTTGGTAAAGATGGCCAACCTGCAGATTTTAGTAAAGACAATGTTCCTTACGAGCCAAAGCACCACTTAAAAGTAAACAAAAGCAGTGTTGATGATGGCGACTATATAATGGTATTAGGCTACCCAGGTAGAACGAACCGTTACCGAACCGCATATGAAGTTGAAAATCAATTTACTTGGACTTACCCAAAAGCCAAAGCTTATCGCGAAGAGATCATTGATTTAATTCACACCCATTCAGAAGTAGGCAGTGAAGCGCGAATTAAGTACGAAAGCACTTTAGCTGGTTTAGCAAATTATGCTAAAAACTATGGCTCAATGATCCATAGCTATAACAAGGGTACTTTTTTGCAACGTAAACAAGCGCTAGAAGCTAAACTGGCTAAATGGTTAAACGGCAGTTCAATGCGTCAAGCTCAATATGGCGAGGCATTAAGTGGTTTAGATAAACTCGTTAAAATGAGTGACAAGCAACAAGCACGTGATCTGATCATTGGCTATATGCGTTATAGCAAAATGCTATCAACAGCGAATAGTTTATATCGTTTAGCTATTGAGCAACAAAAACCAAACCTTGAACGTGAACGTGGTTATCAAGAACGTGATATCGCTCGTTTTGAACAAGGTATGAAGTCTGTTGATCGTCGTTATGATGAGAATATTGATCAAGAAATTTTAGTTGCAATGTTAAAGCATTATGTCGCTTTACCAAAAGCTGAGCGTATTAGTTCAATTGATAGCTTTTTTGCCTTAAACAAAACAACCGCTAAAAACTTCAATGAAAAAGCATTACGCACTAAATTAAGTGAAATGTATAAAAACACATCACTTAACAGTCAAGATCAACGTTTAGCTTGGATGAATAAATCAGCCGCTGATTTTAATAACAGTAATGACCCGTTTATTCAATTGGCCGTTGCTACTTTTGAACAGCGTAAAGTTATTGAAGATAAAGCGAAAGAAGTAGCTGGTAACATTCAAGCATTTCGACCTAAATACATGGCTGCGCTAATTGCATATTTCAACGATAACAGTTTACCTGTTTATGCTGATGCCAATAGTACTCTACGCATCACTTACGGTAATGTTAAAGGTTACTCTCCACAAGACGGTTTAACAGCTACGCCTTACACCACTCTTGAAGGTATTGTTGCCAAAGATACTGGCATTGCTCCATTTGATGCGCCTAAGAAACAGCTAAATTTAATTCGTGGCAAGCAATATGGTGAGTATGCGAAAAAAGACTTAGGCTCAGTACCCGTTAACTATCTTGGAACTTTGGATATTACTGGTGGTAATTCAGGCTCTCCAACGTTGAACGATAAAGCTGAGTTTGTTGGTTTGGTTTTTGACGGTGTTTATGAAAGTATTATTGGTGACTGGGATTACGACACTCAACTTAACCGTTCAATTCATGTTGATATTAGATACATGCTTTGGGTAATGGAGCATGTTGATGGTGCAACGAACCTAATTGATGAAATGGATATTGTTGAATAACAACTCCTCTACTTCCTAGAATATCAAATAAATTAAAAATCCGGCAACTGCCGGATTTTTTATCACCAAAATTTTAATATACTTTACACCCTAATAATAAAACACCAAATATCAATCAATTAACGATAACCCACCATCATCTACGACAGTTGTCGTAAATAAACCTTGTAATTACCCGTGGTTTCGTACATGGTAGAAAAAGAACTCAAATAGAACAAAAATAATACAAGGACAAAACATGGCTAGAAGGAAACTTGATGCAACAACTGATGAAAGCGATGTAGATATGACACCTATGTTAGATATTGTTTTTATCTTATTAATCTTTTTTATCGTCACAACCTCTTTTGTCAAAGAAGAAGGTTTACTTGTTAATAGACCTAAAGAAAATAAAAACTCTGACAGCAATAATCCGATCATATTAGTTAGAATTAGTGACTCAGGCATTGTTACCTTTAATAATAAACTGGTTGATTTAGAACGCTTACCCGCTCGTATTGAAAATTTTTTATCAAAAAATGACACCACTAGTGCAGTGGTTATCCCTAGCTTCGATACGACACATAATGATGTTGTTCGCGTTATTGACCAAATAAGACTCTTTAGTCAACTTACTATCTCTATTGGCAAGTAACGTTCAGGTGTTTTTAAGTCAGGTTATTTTTAAGTCTACTTAAAAATAACCTTTAAATCATAGGTGTTATTGGATAAGTTAATGTATTATTAATTGATAACAAACATTACCTTACCCAAAATATGAAAAAAATATTCCTATTTTTATTATTATCGCTGTTAACTTTACTTACCGCTTGTGAACAAAAAGAAGAGCCTATACGTGATATTGACAACCCAGAGTTAGTTGCTATTGCTTTTTTTAATGCCTTATATAACGAAAAAGATGTTAAAAAAGCAGCCTCAGTATGTAGCCCTCAACTGGCTCGTATTATTTTACATTACCGTTCCGCTAATGCTGTTGCTCGACACTTGTTTAATATGTCTTACGATAAAGTTGAAGTAAGCCCTGATGATTCAGGGGTGAAAGTAAGAGAGCAATTCAAGAATCAGGCAATTATCACTGTTTACTTTGATGGTACTTATCAAGATAACAGGTTAAAAGATGTTAAACGCCTTTCCATTATTCAATTAGGAGACCGTTGGGTGATTGATAAAATTCTTAAAGATCCCTTTTAAATTTTCCTTACCCCTTCAATCAAAAAAGTCGATTCATCAATCGACTTTTATTTAGTTAGCAACTAAGAAGTACCAGCAAAAGTTATCAATTTAAATGGCACTACAAGAGAGTTTTCTTTATAAAGCAGATGGCTTAAATGACAATTGAAATTGATTAAAATCAATAAAGCCATTAAGTAAACTTTGATATTTATTGGTGTTTTTCTCCAGCAATGCTAGAGCATGGCAACAAGCCTCTAGCGTCGATAATGCAGCTTTTTTATCTGTTTTTCTAATACGATATTCACTCTTAATGTTATCAGGCAACATAAGATGCGGCAATTCGTGCAAAAAACGATTAACCATATATAAGCGATATGCTTTTTTCCAGGTCCCATCAAGCAAAACAACACATAATGGTGAATCATCAGCTGAAATATTTTCCTCCAACTTACTTTCACTTAACACCCTTGCTTGGTCACTTGGATAGAGTAAAGCTACATTACCTTTATACTGCTCAAGCGTATTATGTAGTTGCTGGTTATTGTTAAAATCTTCAGCGACTATCACCTCACAAGATTGTAAGGATAATGCCAACATAGCAACAGAGCCTTTGCTTTGTTTAACTTCTGATGGATGTTGCAATATAACCACGTGAATATTATTGTTTATTTGACAAATAAACTGGCAAATACAACTAACTTGTGGTCGTTGACATACGTTACAATAATTTCTAGCCATCAAATTGCCTTATAACCATGATTTATAATTAATATATATGTTTTCACTAAAATCCTTGCCCTTATTGTTAAATAAGCTACTAAAATTACCATCAAATATTTGGTCAAAAACTTATTTTGCCCCTTTGTGCATATTGATTATTGCAACGCTTGGTTACTTATTCGACCAACAATTAAATGATATGTTTATCTATGACCGAGCTTTAATTACCCAAGGTGAGTACTGGCGACTTATTACTGGTCATTTATTGCACACTAATTTAGCTCATTTTTTATTAAACAGTGCCGCAGTTATCTTATTGGCAATATTACATGGTAAATTTTACACGATATCAAACTACTTTTTTGTCTTTATTATTTCAGCTTTATTCACCAGCATTGGTATTTACTTCTATGATCCAAAACTGATTTATTATGTTGGTTTATCAGGAATATTACATGGCATATTTATTTGGGGAGCATTAAAAGATATTGTTAATAAAGATAAAACAGGTTACCTCTTATTTATTGGTGTGATAATGAAAATTACACACGAACAAATTTATGGAGCTAGTGATGATATCGCAAAGATAATCAATGCCAATGTTGCTATCGATGCTCATCTATGGGGAACTGTTTCTGGTATTTTAGCCTTTTCAATCCTACTGTTATTAAATAGCCGTATATTTACCAACAAAATAAAATGATGAATAAAGAAAGCCATGGAGACTGGGGTGAAATGGGTTAACTTAATAATACTCTTATTGATTGGGATTAAACTACCAACTCAAGCAAATGAGCTGACTGATAAGCTCACAAATGATGACACCGTTCAACTCACTATAGTGACAGAGCACCTACCACCTCTTCAAATAGCAGGTGAAGAAAAAGTGACAGGCTTTACAACAGAAGTTATTGAACAAGCACTGTCACATACTAAAATTAACAGCAGTATTGTCGTTTACCCGTGGACACGAGCTTTAAATACGGCAAAAAACAAGAAAAACACCTGTATCTATTCCATGGCAAGGCTTTCAGAAAGAGAATCAAGATTTCACTGGATTGATACACTTGCCACTACTGATAATTACTTTATTGGCCTAAAGAAAAGTTCATATATCAAAATAAACTCGATTGAGGAAGCAAAGCAATATCGTGTTGCCGTTTTACGAGATGACCTCACTCACAAGTTATTAGTGAAACACGGGTTTACACAAAACAAAAATCTCTACATAGTTAACAATACACATTCTCTTTTAAAGTTATTAGTAGCACGAACAAATATTGATTTAGTTTTAGCTGATAAACAGACAATCAAGTATCGAGCAGAATTTAGTCACTTAGATCCTGCTATTTTTAAAGTATTTCTCAGCTTAAATGAGTCTCCATTACCCTTGTATTTAGCCTGTAACTTACATACTGATAAAAAAATCATTCAACAATTAACGAGCGCAATGCGTACTATAAAAGCAAATGGGCAGTATCAAGCAATTAAAAATAAATGGTCGATGATAAATTAACGTAGTCACTTTTAACAAAAAACTAATGGAGACTAAGTGTTTTTCATTTGTTCAAATTTTTTATCGTCAATAACAATCGTTGCAGAAATTTTATCATGGATAGCTTGACGATTAGGATCCCAATAAATTTGTAAAAAACCTAACAAACCTGTAGCTAAACCGGCGCCGTAACCACCATATCTACCAAAACTGTCCCACATGGATAGTGGTGTGCCATCAAGTTGGATCACTCTAATTTTCAATAACTTTTTACCTGGTGTTTGTCCGTGCCACATTGAGGTTAACACTGAAAAGTAAAAAGCAGCCCAACCAAAACTTAAACCTAAATCTTCAATAATTCCGGTAAACCACTCAAGTCCTTTATAGGCAAGAGGTTGATTAGCCTCACCTGTATTTTTATCAGTACTATCACTCTTTTCTTCGTAAGCCCCACTAATAACAGACACATTATCAATGCTCGGCTTAATTGTTTTAATTTTTGTGACATTAACGCGCTGATGCTCATTTACCAACGCTTGATATTGCTTTATTAATGTTCTCTCTAAATTAACTCTTTCTTGTTTAGGCAAAGACATTTCATCAACAACTTCCCCAATCACCCCTCCTGCTTGCTCAATAGGCAAATTTAGCTCTGCTAATTGTTCAATTAAAGGTGATGCATGTTCAAACCAGCAGTTATAATTCTGACAATCACTTTGTGAAATTCCAATAAAAGCTTTACCGGTTATCGCACCAAGAGCAATAGTATTAGTTAATTTACTTTCAGTGCCACTACCTTGCCATGGATTATATTCAAGTTGCCCACTTGAGCTTGTTACTTCATCAATTATATCAAGGAGTACAACAAAAATAATAAAGGCTCCTAATAGCCGTAATAACATTTTTGCTATGCCACGTTTCTTACCCAGCATCTTTGCTCGTCTTTTACTGCCGAGCCTAAAAAAAGTAATTGCGACAACTAAAGCTAATACTTCTCCGGGAGTTTCTGCCAACATAGCAATAAGAAGCAAATCAATCAGCAAGGCAACTCCACGTTTCCATGGCACAGACAAAGGAACACCAAATAAAGTTTTATCAATTTCAAAGGCAAATGGAGTTAATATTTGTTTAGTTTCATCTTCTGAAAGATAACTTGACCCTAAACCTTCTGTTTTCAAAGAAGTCATAGCAACATTTGTGCTCTTAGTAGTACTTAAGTTTTTCTCTGTCATAGGCGCCTTTATTGCTCTTTATTATTTTTATCGATTCATTCCTGCTCATAACTACTAAATTTGTACTAGAAAAGCATCTATCTATTCCTTTTATGCATATAAGATATAACAAAAAAAAACTTCAATTTTTCCCATATCAGGTTAACCTTAACAACAAAGGTGAAATGATTCTATTTTGATTTAGCAACAACTGTCATTACTTAAACAAAATAGTTATATTATAAATAAATAATTCAAGGACATTGATATGCCTAATATATTTGAAGATAACTCAACCTCAATTGGCAATACTCCGCTAGTTAAGTTAAACCGTGTAACTACAGGTAACGTTTACGCAAAAATTGAAGCTAGAAATCCAAGCTTTAGTGTTAAATGCCGTATCGGTGCGAATATGATATGGGACGCTGAAAAGCGAGGGGAATTAACCGCAGGTAAAAATATCATTGAACCAACAAGTGGTAATACAGGTATTGCTCTGGCTTTTGTAGCATCAGCTCGTGGATATGGCATAACCTTAACAATGCCTGCAACCATGAGTTTAGAGCGTAGAAAACTGCTTTCTGCTTTAGGTGCAAAAGTTGAATTAACTGACGGTGCAAAAGGCATGGGTGGTGCAATTGCTAAAGCACAAGAAATTAAAGATTCAGATCCAGATAAATATGTTTTATTAGGGCAATTTGATAATCCTGCCAATCCTGAAATTCATGAAAAAACTACCGGCCCTGAAATTTGGCAAGATATGGATGGTAACATCGACATTTTTGTTGCAGGTGTTGGTACTGGCGGTACTATTACCGGTGTAACTCGCTATATTAAAAATACCGCAGGTAAAAACATTACCTCTGTTGCCGTAGAGCCATCAGACTCACCGGTAATCAGTCAAAAGTTAGCAGGTGAAGAACTTAAGCCTGGACCACATAAAATTCAAGGAATTGGCGCTGGCTTTATTCCTGGTAACTTAGACTTATCCCTTATTGATGCCGTTGAGGTTGTTTCTAATGACGAGTCAATGGAAATGGCACATCGCTTAATGAAAGAAGAAGGCATATTGGCTGGTATTTCATCTGGTGCGGCAGTAGTTGCAGCAAAACGATTAGCAGAGCTACCTGAAAATAAAGATAAGAACATTGTTGTTATTTTACCAAGTTCTGCAGAGCGTTATTTATCAAGCCCGTTATTTAGTGACTCATTTTCTGACAAAGAACTTGTGCAATAACAGCCTTTAATTCATTAAATTCAACACAATAAAAAGGCGAACATTATGTTCGCCTTTTCTTTAAATCTATTTCTGTGCTTTCACTAACTACTGACTCGTTGTTCAGCAATAGCCGCTAATTCAGCTAAAGAAATTGAAGCTAAATATGTCTTTACCGTTGCTTTAGGTAATTTACCTATCATCAAAGACCCTGTTTTCACTGCATTATTTTCTGATGCAAACGCTAGTAAATTCTTTCCATTACAAGAAACACCTGAAAATACATTACGAATTTTTAATTTATTAGACTTTAAGAAAGCACGGAATTTTGATTTATTATCAACTTGCACATATTCACATAAGCTTTGTGCAATATTAGCTGCTTGAGCTTTGGGCGTGAAAGAGAAAAATACAATGGCAATAAGAGGAAGTACAACTAAATTTTTCATTTGAAACCTTTAAAATGAGTATATTTAAAATTAAGAAACGTTTATCTCAACTATTACAATCATTCTAATAAGAATCTTTCGTAAACCGAGGTAACTCCGCTGTCATAGAAATTCATTTAAAAACAAAAAACCTTAGACCGGTAGCTTTGCGTAATGCTCTTTCAAGCACCTTGCCGTTTCTAGCTGCGGCGCATTATACGGATAAGAAGATAATGCACAAGGATTAGTTTGGTTATATTTTTGTTGATAAAAAACCATTAAATCAACAAAAAAGTAACAAACAAATCCTTACGTTGAAAGATCAATATCGTAAATACACCTTTTTGCTAACCTTGAACTCATGATAAAATAAAGTAACGTAAGAGCTAATCTTATGCTCAACCATTTACATTAAGGACAACAATGCCAAGTAATAACACTATAGAAGTCAATTACCAGCCAATAGAATTGTGCAAATTACTTAAAATTGCCAATGTAGTTTCTGGTGGCGGCGAGGCAAAAATAGTGATCAGTGAAGGCTATGTTTTAGTTAACCAAGCAGTTGAAACTCAAAAAAGAAAGAAGATTTATCATAACGATATTATTGAATTTAATGGCGAACAAATTCATGTAACTTGCTCCGCTCCTATTGGAGAAAAAATAAAATCAACAACTAAAAACAAGCAGAATATCAACAAGATTACTGAAACAAAACGTTCAAATAAAAAAAAGTCAGATAAAAAAACAAAGGGAAACATCCCTGCTTCAACTTCACTAAAAAAAGAGCAAGGACAACGCAAGCGTATTTCATTTTAGCCCTAAACTAACTCACCCAAGCATACTCGACAAATTCGCATTTTTAAGAAGCTTGAACAATACTGTAACCATGAGTAAAAATAACCACTTATGTCAGTATGATGACCCAAAAGGAATAAAATGTCCTGAAGATGCAGAGCGTTCAGGTTATTGCTATTGGCATGATAAAAGTATCGATAAATCAGGTCCTGAAGTCAAAGATGCTCTCCTTGAACATACCCGCTCAGGAGGTATGACTCGGGGTATCAGCTTAATCAATGCAGATCTAAGTCAAATTGATTTAGTTAACCATGAATATAAACAAGGTTTTGATTTTTCCTACGCTGATTTTTATCGAGCAAACTTATCTGGTGCCCATCTATTTAATATTAAATTTGCTAAAGCAAGCTTAATGAAAGCTGATCTAAGATACGCAAAATTAAACTGCGCCAACCTGAAACTTGCTAATTTATTGGGAATAAAATGGAAAGGCTGTAAAATAGAAAACATTCGCTTAAGTAAAAAAGTACAACAAGAAGTCGCAGCTAAAAAAGCATTAAAGGCAGGTGATATAGCACAAGCCAATGACTATTTTGAGCAAGCTGAAGAAATATATCGCGACCTTAGGAAACATTCAGAACAAGAAGGCATCTTTACCTTATCAGGCGATTTAATTCAGCGTGAACTCACCATGCGGCGCAAGCAAATGCCTTTATACAGCTTCAATCGTTTTAGCTCCAAACTCGTTGATTTATTTTGTGGTTATGGCGAAGATCCTATTCGTATTGTCGGCTTATCTGTGGTGATCATTCTAGTTTGTGCCGTTGCTTATACGTTCACCGGCTTAAGTTATCAAACAGAGATTGTCGCTTTTGATAGCGAAAATAGCTTTAGCACTAATTTAAATTTATTTTGGTCCTGTCTCTACTATTCCGTGGTGACCTTCACCACTTTAGGATATGGCGACTTCACTCCTGTAGGAATATCCAGAGCTATTGCCGCCTTAGAAGCCTTTACGGGTAGCTTTACTATTGCCTTGTTTGTTGTAGTTTTTGTGAAGAAAATGACTCGTTGATTAATTAATCATTACCAACCACCACTTCCGCTGTAAAAAGAACTTTGTTTATAAATACGTTCTTGTGCAGATACATCGAGTATATCAAAAGTTATATCACTTCTTGATTGTACTAACGGGCTGTTAACCGCAATTGCCAATGTCACAATTTTCAGCTCTCTGGGCAGTACATCAACTTTTGCTTCTCCAATAAGCTGAGCATTCGCTAACCCTTCGACATCAATTTCATACGATTTTTTACTATTAGATTTATTTCTAATTTTAAATACGAAGGTATTCTCAATGTTTCCATATTGATTCACACGGTACAGTGCTTGGCGATCTTTAAAGATACTCACTTCAAAACTATGCCAACTTTGGGTCCAAACACCTATCATTAAAATAAATAGCGTAAGAAATCCACCATAACTAAGGTGTCGTTTCCAGTTCTTATGAGGCAACACTTTATAATTAAACTTGATTAACCCTTTCTTATAGTTAAATTTTGTCATCGTCATATCACAAGCATCAACACACAAACCGCAATTTATACACTCATACTGCAGGCCATTCCTAATATCAATACCTACCGGACAAACTTGCACACATAAATTACAATCGACACAATCACCTGTTTCAACTTTAACAATCTCTGAACGCTTTCTTTTCCCCCTACTCTCTCCACGTTTCTCATCATAAGTTACTAACTTAGTTGAGTTATCAAACATAGCTGATTGAAATCGAGCATATGGGCACATATGCTGACACATTTTTTCTCTGATCCAACCAGCATTAATATAGGTACAACCGGTAAAAAAAAGTACCCAACAAACAACTAATGATGATGCCTGTAGAGAAAAAAACGATTGGTAAAGTTGTTTAACTTCAACAAAATAAGATATAAATGCTAATGCTGTAAAAAGGGAAATAACCAGCCAGGCAATATGTTTCACTAATTTTTTTAGCACTTTATTCAAACTTAAAGGCTGAGCATCTAATGACTTACTCTGATTGTGGCTTCCCTCAACTCTTCGTTCTACCCAATTAAAAAGTAACATCCAAATAGTTTGAGGACAGGTAAATCCGCACCAAACACGACCATAAAACTTAGTGACATAAAACAGTAAGAACGCAGAAAATATCAATAATAAAGTTACAATGAAAAAATCTTGTGGGAAAAGTGTTAATGAAAACAAATGAAACTGTTGCTGCTGAAGATCAAAATATATCGCCTGAGCTCCATCAAATTGAATAAAAGGAATAAAAATAAACATTATAAAAAGGATAAAACTTAAACTACGTCGAATCCTTTGAAATACACCTTTCTGCTCTCTAATATAAATTTTACCTTCAAGTGAAGATGTTTTAAAAATGAGTTTTTCTGCTGATAAATTAGAAGATTTCACTTGGCTTGCCCTATGTCTATTTATGCGGAGCCAAGTTTGAACCTTTAAACTGTCATTTATAGATACAACTAAATAACTTATAATAGGTACAGATGAAATAATGATGAATTACTGATGCATGAGTTCAAATACCAACAACTAGCCAATACACTAATATCGCAAATAGATGAAAGAAAGTGGCGAACAAATGAAAAACTTCCATCTATTCGTGCATTGGCTAAAAGTTATGCTGTTTCAAAAATTTCTGTGATAAAAGCTCTACACACACTAGAGGCAAGGGGTATAGTATTTGTCAAAGCTAAGTCAGGTTACTATGTTGCACCTAACAAAGTATTACCACAGCCTAGCCCTACTCCACTTGTTTTTAGTAGACCTAAATTAGTTGAAGTGCCCGATGTTTTTTACGAAATTATGGAACGTAGTGCAGCATTTGATATTGCACCTAAAAAGCCAGTTAGAGCACATGTACCCAACCACTTATTATTGCTCAACAGACATATCAATCGTGCAAGTCGAAATAATCCACAAAACAATGCACTATATTACTCTGAGCCTCGTGGTGATAAAGCCTTAAGACACCAAATCTCTCAACTTTATCGGAAGCGTGATCTTAATATTTCAGCAGATGAAATATGTATCACTTCGGGTTGTCAAAACAGTTTGTTCTTAGCATTAATGACCACCTGTCAACCGGGAGATATTGTCGCAATAGAAAGCCCTGCCTTTTACGGCGTATTGCAACTATTACAACAACTTAAGCTGAAGGTTATTGAATTACCAAGTTCATTTACTACGGGGTTAACTTCTGACTCGCTCGAACAAGCAACTAAAAAGTGGCAAATCAAAGCCTGTGTGGTAACCGCTAATTTTGCTACGCCAACGGGTGCTCTTATTCCCGTTGAAGAAAAAAGAAAAATAGTAAAACTTGCCAATGAAAAAGGTATTACTTTAATTGAAGATGATATCTATGGGGATTTAACTTTTCATAGCAAAGTAGCTCCGTTGAAAAGCTACGATACAAAAGATAACGTGATACTGTGCAGTTCTTTTTCTAAATCATTATCAAGAGATTTACGTATTGGTTGGATTGTCACAAGTAAGCACTATAAAAAAATTGTTCACATGAAGCTTGTTTCCCAACTATCAACTAGTCTCACTATTCAACAGGGGTTAGCGAGTTTTTTAGCCGAAGGGAATTTTGCCCGCCATCTATATCAATATAATAAAACATTGTTAAAACAACGAGACCAATTACTTCATTCGATAGATAAACACTGGAACGTTGACATTAAATATACCGTCCCAGATGGCGGTCTTGCCATTTGGATAGAATTGCCTAAAGAAGTTGATACCTTTTTACTCTACGATAAAGCAATTGCAGAAGGTATTGTGATAACACCTGGCCGACTATTTTCGTCTACAAATAAATATTCAAATTACCTTAGATTAAGTTTTGCTCACCCAACAACTGAACATAGATTAGCGGCGGTTAAAAGGTTAGCTCAACTGATCAGATTGATATAATAAAATCTAGTGCATACTTAATAAGATTGAGTAATATAGTTTATAGATAAAAATAAAGGACATCCCAAACAAAAGGAGCTCTAATGTTTAAAAGCCTATATTTAATAAAGTTAATGTTCGCTATCATGATTGGTTTATTTGCCAATTATACTTTGGCAGAGCCCCGCACTGAATCTGCCGACTTGGAAAAACTAAAATCTGCGATTGTTAAAATAGTAAAAGAAAAAGACATCCCCGCAGTTGGTATAGCAATGGTTGATAAGAACGGTCCTGTGTGGATAGGAGCAATTGGCAAGGCAAACATTGAACACGATGTTGTAGCAGATGAAAACACCCTATTTCGTATTGGCTCAACTTCAAAAATGTTTGTTTCCTTATCCATTTTAAAGCTAGTTGAACAAGGTCAATTATCCTTAACCGACAAATTATCAGACTTAGTGCCTGATATTATTTTTGAAAATCAGTGGCACGAAACGAACCCAATTCTTCTTGTTCATTTATTAGAACATACCACAGGTTGGGACGATATTCATATCCCTGAATACGCACATAATGATCCAACTCCCATCACCTTGAAACAAGGGCTTGATTTTCACCCTCATTCAAGAGTTTCACGATGGAAACCAGGCTCTCGCATGGCTTACTGTAATGCAGGTCCGCCTGTTGCGGCTTACATTGTTGAGAAAGTTACCGGTATGCATTTTGAAGATTATGTACAAGAAAATTTTTTTGACCCGATGCAAATGAACACCAGCACTTACTTTTTAAACGAGGATGTTAAAAATAAAGGAGCAACGTTATACGCTAATGGCAATAAAGAACAGGAATATTGGCACATATCAGTAAGACCTTCTGGTTCAATAAACTCTTCACCTCGTGATATGGCAAAATTCGTAGAATTTTACATCAATCGTGGTGTGGTAAATGGGCAACAACTTATTTCACCAGCATCACTAAACCATATGGAATCAGTAACATCAACAGAGGCTGCAAAAGCAGGGCAAGAAACAGGTTATGGCTTGAGTAACTACACCTCTCCACATAAAAATTGGGTGTATCGTGAACATAATGGCGGTGTAAACGGAGGGATCACTGAGTTGGCTTATTTACCTACAGCTAATATTGGCCATGTCATCATGATCAACTCAGATAACTATTTAGCGTTTAAAGAAATATCTAATCTGATCCGAAATTATGAAACTCGGAATTTAACTAAAACAAAAGTGACTAACGATATTAAAATAACCAATGTAGATAAAAAAATAGCTGGACTCTATTATCCAATAAACCCTCGAGTACAAGGCGCACAATTTATTGAACGACTTATAGATGTGCAAAAATTATGGTTTGAAGATAACAAATTAGTTCGCCAAAGGTTATTTGGTGGAAAAACAACTCATTACTACCTTATTGCCTCAGGTTTGTATAAAGAAGAACAAACGGGGTCAATAGCTCTTTCCCAAGTAAAAGACCCACTTGACGGTAACGTTGTTCACGCTGGTACAACCGTTTTAAAACCAAGCAGTGCTTTACTTATTTATTCTCAGCTTGCAATCGCATTGTTGTGGGGTGTTGTTATTGTTAGTTCAGTGTTGTTTTTCTTGGTATGGGGAATACGAAAATTTCGTGGAAAAATCACATCAGGAGCAACTATTAAAGTTCGCTTATGGCCGTTGCTAGCAAGCTTATCGGTTATAGCTTTCCTCTTATTATTTATGTTGGGCAGTGCAACCCCATTCAAATCTTTTGGAGAACCTACATTGATCTCAGTTGGCATAATGTTATTCACCATAAGCTTTGTACTTTTTACTATTCTAGGCAGCTACACCGCAATCATTGAACGAAAGACAAAGATGAATAAAGTGGCCTATTGGTATTCAAGTTGCTCGTCCGTTATTCATTTAATAGTTTCCATTTATCTGTGGGTATTTGGCGTTATTGGCTTAATGACTTGGTTATAGTAAAAATAAACAAGAAATAAAAACATTACTTGTTATAGGTTAACCTGACAAATAGAGCTATAGCCTTTATACAACATTTTACTCCAAGTGGCTCACCTTTGGCACTAAAACCAATTAGTGCCAATGTTCCCTTAATGCGCAAAGCGACCCTTAGCTGTTCACTACACCCAAGGTCAACTTACTGCCCTACAGCGGACATGACCTTACTATTTGTTATAGAGGTAGGTCTCGGGAATAGCAACACTTTATAGGTAACCACTTGATTTTTAAGGTTGTTTGTCGACGTAAGAAAAAAATCATCTAAAAGTCATAAGGACGTCAGTTGTTTTTAAGCCAGTTCGCTTAAATTGACTGCTTGTTCAATCAGACCCAAACAATAATCAATATAAAACAACTGCAAACACAATATCAAAAGGAAGAAAAGATGAAAAAAATAAAGTTATTAATATTGACATGTGCTTTATTGCTAAACACTGTCTTTGCTCAAGAAAAGACAGAAAAAGATCCTGATTCTCCTCGTTTAACAGAGCATAGTGAACCAGCAGTTACCTTAGGCGAAATGTCTTCACTTCAGTCAAAAGTGTTAAACAAAACTATTCCACTATCAATCCATTTACCTGCTAACTATGATAGTTCCAGGAAAACCTATCCCGTGCTGTATATGTTGGGTTC
>Ga0105359_10000312_pt1 | contig 40312 bp, 40 predicted proteins | sample GOMGulsemesocosm_6_FD_83659 | JGI IMG/M metagenome (GOLD analysis project Ga0105359, IMG submission 83659) | Methane-oxidizing microbial communities from mesocosms in the Gulf of Mexico - GOM8C Gulf of Mexico | ecosystem: Environmental > Aquatic > Marine > Cold seeps | place: Gulf of Mexico...
GAAGCATTGATAGAGGCTTCTTACGCATATAAGAAACTTGGATTTAACTTAGATTTTATTACTATTCATAAAAATGGAGAGCTTGATTATGAGGGAATTAAGGGCAATTATTCTTATATATTTGTTTCTTCATATATTATGGATACTTATGTAAAAGTTGATTTATTAGAAGTTAAAAAGAGAAGTAAAGCAAAAATAATAGCAAATATTTCTGCTACTTTGGATTGCTCGCATATTGATATTGCAATTTTAGATGCCTATAAGTTAAGTGGCTATGCAAGTTCTAGTATTTTATTACACAATGAGCTACTAGAAAAACAAGTTCTTGGAGAGATTGATATTATTTCAGTAAAAAATATCATTGAAGCACAGGCTTGCATTTATGAAAAAGAGACAAAAAACTTGTTTATAAAGGCTTTAAAAAAGGAATTAAAAGAAGATCTTTTCTTTTTTGTTGACCCTTCTTTAAGCTTAGAAAATACACTGCATTTTGGACTAAAGAACATAAAAGCTAGGGAGATGATTAGATCACTTGCTTTATATGACATTTTTACTTCAAATGGAGAAGGCTGTTCTTTGGGATTAATGAAACCCTCACGAATTTTACAAGAAATGGGCCACAGTGAAAAGGAAGCAAGACAAGCACTTAGTTTTTCTTTTGCAAGTGCTTTTAGCAAAGAGGACATTGATACTATTTGTAAAATAGTATCAAAAGTTTACAGACAAATAAAGGTTTTAAATGATTAAAAAATATTTGGATTTTGAAGAAGCAAGAAAAATTTCTTTGGAAATGGCGCAAATAAATACTTTTGAAGAAATAATAAATTTAGAGAATTCTTTAGGCCGTGTTATTGCACAAGATATCCTTTGTCAAAAAAATCTGCCTTCTTTTAATAATTCTGCAATGGATGGTTTTGCAATAAAATTTTCAGAAGTTTCGAACACTCTTTTTATTAAAGAAACTATTTTTGCTGGACAAAACAGTACAAAAAAGTTAAACAAAAATGAATGTTATAAAATTATGACAGGAGCAAAGGTTCCAAATGATGCTGATACAATAGTTCCTATTGAAGATGTTTCAGTGATGAATAATACTATAGAAATAAAAAAAGAAATAAAAAAAGGTTCTTGTTTACGTTTAAAAGGAGAAGAGCAAAAAGTTGGTAATATTTTGTATAAAAAAGGGGATAGTATTACTGCTTCAATGGTTGCAGTTCTTGCATCTCAAGGCTTAATTATGATTAAAGTGATTAAAAAATTAAGCATTGCTATCGTATCTACAGGGGATGAAATTAAAGAACCTTGGGAACATGCAAGTGAAGATGAAATATACAACTGTAATTCTTTTGCTCTGCTTTGCCAGCTTAAAGAAAAAGGGTTTGACGCCACTTATACAGGAGTGATTCCTGATAATCTAAAAGAATCAGAAGAATTTATAAAAAATTTAAAATCTTATGATGTGATTATTACAAGTGGTGGTATTTCTATGGGAGATGCTGATTTTGTAGGACAAGCTTTTTTAAACAATGGACTTGAAATATCTTTTCATGGAGTAAATGTAAAACCTGGCCGTCCTATTATGATGGGAAAACTAAAGGCTACGTTTGTTATGTGTTTACCAGGTAATCCGCTTACTGCTATGGTTAATCTTCATTTATTTGTTTTGCCTGTGTTATATAAACTTCAAGGCAGTAATACAATCTATCATGATTATGAAAGCGCTACAAATAAAGAAAGCTTTAATGTTAAAAAAGGGCGTGTTAATCTTGTATTAGGGAAACTTGAAAAATCAGAATTTACAGTAAGCCAAAAAAACAAATATGGTTCAGGAATGATTTCAGTACTTGGAGAAAGTAATGCCATTCTTGTTTCCAATACAAACAGTGAGTGTTTTTTAGTAGATCAAAGTGTAAAAGTTATTCGTTTTACCTGTTCTTTTGTTAATGAACAAATAAATATATTTAATTAAAAGGCAAAAGATGAAAAAAATTATGATTAAATCTGCTCTTTGTATCACCCTTCTTTTATCCATAAATGCAAATGCAAAAGAAAGTTTGATGATGGCAACTACCACAAGCACTGATAATACGGGTTTATTAGATTATCTTGCACCTAAGTTTGAAAAAGATACAGGGATTACTTTAAAGTGGCTAGCAACTGGTACGGGGAAGGCTCTTAAAATGGGTAAAAATTGTGATGTAGATATTCTCTTTGTACATGCTCCCACTTCTGAGAAAGAATTCGTAGCAAAAGCTTATGGGCAAAATCGTCAAGAAGTGATGTACAATGATTTTATTTTACTTGGACCTAAAAATGATTTTGCCAAAATAAAGGGCTTGAATGTACGCTCTGCTTTAAAAACAATTAAAGAAAAAGAAGCGAAGTTTTTCTCCCGTGGTGATAATTCAGGCACAAATAAAAAAGAAAAATCTTTATGGAAAAAAGCGCTTAAAAAGCTTCCCGAATCCCAAAAATGGTATATGCAAACAGGACAAGGAATGTTAAGTACTATAAATATGGCTTCTCAAATGAATGGATACACCATGAGTGATAGAGGTACTTGGATTAAGTATATGAGTCAACATGAAAACAATAATACCATGAAAGTAGTGCTTGAAGGATACCCTTCTTTAGTTAATCAATACAGTGTTATTAGCATAAATGCAAAAAAATGTGCAAATGCAAAAGAAGAACTTGCAAAAAAGTTTACGACTTGGATTAATACTTCTAAAATACAAAGGTATATTGCAGATTTTAGACTATTGGGCCAAGCGCTTTTCATCCCCAATGCTAACAAATAAAAGTACTTGGGAAAAGATAAAATGAATCTATTTACAGATGGTTTTACTGAAGCTATAGAGTTATTACTCAAAGGTGATGACAGTGTTTACTCAGCAATTTTTGCAACACTTAGTGTATCGTCTTTGGCTTTATTAATTAGTTTAATTATTGGTTTGCCTCTTGGTTTTATCTTAGGTTATTATTCTTTTAGAGGAAAAGTAATTTTAAGAACCATTGTAGATACTCTTTTAGCTTTGCCAACGGTTGTAATTGGCTTAATTTTATATACTGTTTTGTCAAAAAATGGTGTTTTTGGAGAATTTGATTTACTATTTACCCTAAAAGCCATTGTTATAGGACAGGTTATTTTATCTTTGCCTATTATTATTGCTTTAACAGCTGCTCAAGTTGAAAGCGTAGATAAGCGCTTATATACTTCTTTAAAAGGTTTAGGCGCAAAACCCATACAAATATTAAATGCTACTCTAATAGAAGCCAGATTTGGCATCATGACAGCTGCCATTACTGCTTATGGAAGAATAATTACAGAAATTGGAATTTCTATGATGGTGGGTGGAAATATTAAATATCACACAAGAACAGTAACAACTGCAATAGCACTTGAAACAGGTAAGGGTGAGTTCGTAACTGGACTTGCCCTTGGTTTGGTTTTATTTTGCCTTGCACTTATGGTTAATATTGCCTTGTCTGTACTAAAAAGGAAGTGGGCTCAATGAAAACACTCTATGAATTAAAAAATATAAAACATTATTATGAGGGAAAAAAAGTATTAGATATTGAAGAATTGATTTTAGAAGAAAATCAAATTATTGGTTTTTTAGGGCCAAATGGAAGTGGAAAATCTACCCTTTTTTCTTTGCTTTCTTTTGTTACTAAAGTATCAAAAGGAGAAATTATTTTTGATGGTTTGTGCTCTACTTTATTGGGATTTGATGCAAAACAAGATATTGTTATTTTACCCCAAAATCCTTATTTACTTAAACGCAGTGTTTTTGAGAATATCGCTTATGGTTTAAAAATAAGAAAAAGTTGCGATAATTTAGAAGAAGAAGTATACAAGGCTCTTACTTTAGTGGGCTTAGATAAGTCTTTTTCAAAAAGAAAACACAGTGAACTCTCAGGTGGTGAAGCCCAAAGAGTTGCGCTTGCAGCAAGATTAGTATTAAAACCTAAGGTCTTAATTCTTGATGAACCCACAGCAGGAGTTGATACAAACTCTGCACAATTAATTAAAGAAGCGATTTTACTTGCAAAACAAAAATACAATACCAGTATCTTTATTTCAAGTCATGATTATAATTGGATAAATCATATTTGTGATAAAAAAGTTGCTTTGTTTCAAGGAGAGTTAATACAAAGTGAGAGCATAAACTTATTGTTTGCACCTTGGGAGAAAAATGAGGAAGGCAATTTAGTTAAAGTTTTTTTAGATGGACAAAAACTTGTTATTCCTAATTCTAAAGAAAAAAAACGCGATTCCATCATGATGATTAACTCTGATTATATACATCTAGAAAAAATGCCTACTTTAAAGAATGTAACTGAAGAAAGCTTAAGTGCAACCGTTTCTTCAATACATCAACAAAACTGTCAAAACCACTTATTGGTTGAGTTTTCACTAGGTGGTATTTGTTTAAATTCAAGATTAAAAAAAGAAAATATTGAAAAAGACTATTTACTTCCAGGTAATAATATCTTTGTTAAAATTGACACCCAAAAAGTTCAATGGTTATAAATTAAAGAAGAAAAAAAAGTGCCAGTCAAGTGGCACTTCTTGCTTATTTATTTGGAATAGGGTAGTTTTCAACTACAAAATCAATGTCTTTATCTCCACGTCCACTTAAATTAACTAAAATACTTTGATCGTTACTTAAACTTTTTGCCAGTTTCATAGCATAGGCAATAGCATGTGCTGATTCAAGTGCTGGAATAATACCTTCTAACTGAGAGAGTTTATAAAAGGCATCAATGGCTTCAATATCATTACAAAGACCTACTTTGGTTCTTCCTAATTCTTTTAAATATGCTTGTTCTGGACCTACTGAAGGATAATCAATACCTGAGGCAATTGAGTAAACAGGGGCAGGCTCTCCTTCTTTGTCTTTTAACATAATAGAATTAAACCCGTGCATAATTCCTTCTTCTCCATAAGATAAAGAAGCAGCATGCTCTCCTAATTCCTTTCCTTTTCCAAGAGGTTCAACGCCAATTAATTGCACTTCTTCCTCTTGGATAAAACCAGCAAAAATACCCATGGCATTTGAACCTCCACCAACGCATGCAATTACATGAGAAGGAAGTTTGTTCTCTAAGCTTAAAAACTGTTCTCTTGCTTCAAAACCAATAATACTTTGAAAGTCTCTAACCATCATTGGAAAAGGATGAGGGCCTACTACTGAACCAATACAATAAAGAGCGCTAGAAGCTTGAGATATATAGGACTCAAAAGCAGAATCAACCGCTTCTTTTAATGTTTTTAATCCGTGAGTTACTGGAATTACTTTAGCCCCTAAAATTTGCATTCTTATTACATTTGGATGCTCTTTTTTTATATCTACTTCGCCCATATGAATTTCACATTCCATTCCAAAATAAGCAGCGGCCGTAGCAAGTGCAACACCATGCTGTCCTGCCCCTGTTTCTGCAATCACTTTTTTCTTTCCTAAATGTTTGGCTAAAATAACTTCTGCCATACAATGGTTTAATTTATGCGCACCTGTATGGTTTAAATCTTCTCTTTTTAAATAAATTTTTGCGCCAGCACATTCTTTGCTAAGATTTTTAGCATAAGAAATAGGAGTTGGTCTTCCTTGGTAGTGTTTTCTTACATAGGACAGTTCTTCTAAAAAAGCAGGAGAATCTTTTAATTCTTCATATGCTTTTTTGATATCTTCAAACGCTTCTTCTAAAACAGGTGGAATATAAGAACCTCCAAATTTACCAAAATAACCTTCTTTGTTGGGAGTGTTTTTTAAATAGTCTTTAATCATTATTTCTCCTAAAATTCTTTTTATTATTATATGTTAATTAGCTTAAAGTAGGTTTTTCAAAAATATATTTAAAATGGAAATAATAATAAATGTAAATTACAATTATAAGGTAATTTATATGTTTAAAATTTCTTTAAAAATAAAGTTTATAAAAATAATTTTAAGTTATTTTTTTTATTTTTAATGTAATATCTACCAATACTACGTATAATATTGCTATTTTAGCACATTATTAATTCGCAAGGTTAAAAAATGGAAGATAGAATAAATGAATTTATTAAATTAGTACAAGATGGAAAAGTTCTCGAGATATGTAATCTGTTCTACGCTGAAAATGTCTTAATGTTAAACAATGGAATTATTTTTGCTAAAAATAAAAATGAAGCGTATGTCAAATATGAAGTTTTTGAAAGTACAATAAAAGATTTTGATATAGAACTGTGCTCAAAAAAAATTGTTGGCAATGTTTCTGAACTTATATTCAATTATAAATTAACCAATATAAATAATGTCACCTATGAATTTATTGGAAAACATCTTCAAACATGGGAAGAATTGAAAATTACAAGAGAAGAATATATTTCTCTGTAAAACGTAATAGTCTTAGTTTTTATATGAATAATGAAGATATTTAGCTCTAAAATGTTATTTTATATTACAAAAATCTAATAATACAGATTTAAAAGAATCGTTTTTTTGCTTAGTACAGCAGAAGTATTTTAATACAAAAAGAAGAATATGAAAACAAAGATATATTTTCTCCCTGGTTTAATGACAGATGAAAGATTATGGAAAAACCTTTTTTCTTTATTTGATGATACTTACGAACTTATTCATGTAAATATTCCTTTAAAAAGCACTTTTGATGAAATAATAGATGCTTTATCTTTCAAAGAAGAAAAAATTAATTTACTTGGCTTTTCCTTGGGGGGTTATGTTGCATCTTATTTTGCTTGTAAATATCCCCAAAGAATTAATAAATTATTTATACTTGCAGCAAGTCCTTCTTCCATGCACAAAGATGAAATTATAAAACGAAGTCTTGCTATTGAGTTTACGAAGAAGCATGGATTTAAAGGCTTAAGTGCGAAAAAAGTCATTTCTTTATTAGAAGAAAAAAATTCTAATAATACAGAACTTATAGAAGTAGTACAAGACATGTACCAAGATGCGGGTGCTTTTGTATTTGAACTTCAAATGAAAGCTACCTTATTGCGAAAAGACTTATCACAGGATTTAAAAGCATTAAAAAACTTGGTTTATTTTTTTTATTCAAAACGAGACAGACTTTTAAATCACAATTCTTTGCGCAAATTAGAAGAAGAATACACAGAAGCAAGGTTTATTATACACAACAGCACTAGCCATATGTTGCCATTAGAAGAGCCAGAAAAACTACATATGTTAATACTTGAATGGATCAAAAATAAAAAATAAGTGCTTACATTTTAAAGTTTTTATACAGTAAAACTTTTCCTTTATCATCTGCAATATATAAGTTTCCTTTTTTATCAAAGGCAATACCTTCTTGAGCATGTGCACTATTTAGTTTTTTCTCTTTAATGATTCTTTTTTCTTTAAATGAATATAAAAAAATTGTGCTTGTTTTATCAGAAACTAAATACAAGTCACCCTTATGATAAGTCAAACCAGAAATATCTATTAATCCATGATCAATAATACGAAGAATTTTTAGTTTCTTCTTTTTAGTATTATAAGGAAGAATTACAATAACTGAAGCATCTTCTTTAGGATAAGCTATTCGTGATTGATTTGAGAGATATAAATTAGAGTCTATTAAGGTAATACCCTCTAAACCTCTTTTTTTATCTTTTTTTAAGAGAAGCTTGTTTTTATATTTTCTTTTAATAGAAATTTCTTTTTTTATATGAAAGTTCTTAAGATGAACTAGTAGAATATTGTCTTTTCCTTCAATAATAAGAATTAACAAGTTGTTTTTTTTATCAAAACTAATTCCTTCAAAATCATAAGAACCCAGATTCTTTTTTCTTAGAATTTTTCCTTTTAAGCTTAGTTCATATAAGAAACCTTCATCATTAACAACAAACAGGGTATTTGTTTTTTTTACATAAGTGATTCCTGATGCTTCTGGAATTAGTGCCAGTACTTTTGCATTTGCATTTAAAAATGGCAAAGAACACAAAAATATCAAAAAAATACTTTTCATTTAATCCTCTTTCTTTTTTTACAAGTATATAGAAGAAGTGGTAAATAGTAGATTTTTAAGCTGTTTTCTTAAAATAATATATTATTTGAATCTATTATTAAAATAAAACACACAACAATAATGCAAAAACAAAAAAATATTGAAAATAAAAATAATAAGAAAGTTTGAAATAAGACTCTTATTTTGGCCATTGAGACTCCTTATAAATATATTATAAAAAAATAATGTGTGTGATTTATGGGAAATACCATTATAAATTTACAAAAAATAAGCAAAAGGTATTGACAAATGACAATTAAATATATATAATCCCCATATAATATTACTTTTATATATAAAAGTAGTGAAAAAAAACTAAGGAAGTCCAAATGGCAAAAGTATTAAATAAGAAAAAAGTTGCAAAGATATCTTTAAAAGCAAGCAAAAAAGTAAGCAAAAAAAAGAATGTTAAAAAAGTTGTAAAAAGTGTTATTAAAAAAGTTGTTAAAGCAAAACCGACAAAAGTTAAAGCTGCAAAAAAAGTTGCTAAAAAAACTGCAAAAAAAGTTGCTAAGAAAGTAAATAAAAAAGTAAGTAAAAAAGTTGTTAAAAAAACTGCAAAAAAAGTTGTTAAAAAAGTAGCAAAAAAAGTAGCAAAAAAACCTGCTAAAAAAGTAGCAAAAAAAGTTATTAAAAAAGCTGCAAATAATACTTCAAAAAAAGCTAAAAAAATAGCATAAATAATTTATAAAGAAACAGATAATCTGTTTCTTTATAAAAATACTTTCTTCTTTTATTAATGTTTCTTCACAAATACCTTAATTCCAAGATTGAAAACTATCTTGATAATCATGATATTTTAAGTTAGGAATAATATCAAAAATCATAATCTTGTTTTATAGTTACTTCTTTAAAAAAGGAATTATAAAATGAAAAATATCTTATTTCCAATAATCTTAGTACTCGTTTTCTTTTCTGCTTGTTCCCAAAAAGAAACGCATCTCATTGTTCCTAAGTCTGAATATCTTTATTTAAAAATACCAAGTACCTATAAACTTATGGAGAAATATTATAAAAATAATGACAGACGACTTCTTTTTATTCCTTATACCAACTATAAAAATAATTACCAAGAAATGATAAGTAGTACAATTAATGCTGATTCTTTTGGTCTTTATATGAGTGAATATATACATAAGTTAGAAATATCTTGGTTTCTTAAGTGTAAGGGCAGTTCTCTTGAAGTTTTAGGAGCGGGTATTGAAAATACCTTTGAGGTTGCATTTATTTCTGTATTTTGTCCCCAAAATTCTATACGAAAGAATAGAATGACGCGATTTATAAAAATAATAAAAGGAAGGGAACATTTTTATATTATTGAAAAAATATTTTTGTATTCGCCAAGTGCAAAACAAACAATAGAAACAATGATCTATTTAAAAACAGTGCAAGTTTGTGATTCAAGACGTAACAATTGTAAGGAAATTAAAAGCAAAGTTGATTTTTAAGTGTAAGTAACTTAAATATAGAGTATTTTAGAATAAAATAAGAAGATAAAACAAATAAGTATTAAGGACATATTACGTGAATGATAACGAAAAACTTTTAACAAGGTTTTATGATGCATTTAGAGCGTCAAATTTTAGAGAAATGCAAAAATGTTATCACAAAGACATTGAATACAATGACCCTTTTTTTAGAATAAGTGGAAAAAGAGCACAGGCTATGTGGCACATGCTTTTAGAAAAAAAAGGGAATCCCAATACAAAAAACTTCAAAAATGTAAAAGCTAGTGATTCTAAAGGAAGTGTTTCTTGGGATGCTAGATATATATTTTCAATTACTAAGAAATTTATTCATAATGAAGTAGAAGCTGAGTTCATATTTAAAGATGGAAAGATAATATCTCATAAAGACAGCTTTAACATGTATTCTTGGTGTAAAATGGCTTTTGGATATGTCGGAATTATCTTTGGTTGGAGCTTTTATTTTCAAATCAAACTAAAAAGAATGGCTAATAAACGCCTTGATTCTTTTATTAAAAGACATCCCCAGTATAAAGAATAAGAAGAACTTATTCTTTAAGCATTGAAAAATATTCTTCTCTTGTTATTTCTTTTGCCCCTAAGGATTCAAGATGCGCATTATGTACTTGACAGTCAATTAATTTGATGCCATTGTTTTTGGCTTCTTTGCATAAGTGATAAAAAGCTACTTTAGAAGCGTCTGTTTTTTTTGAAAACATACTTTCCCCACAAAATACATTATTAATTAACAAACCATACAAACCACCTACTAGTTCTTGTTTTAAATAACATTCGATACTAAAAGCATAACCTAAATCAAAGAGCTGTTTATAAGCATAAATAAATTCTTCGCTAATCCAAGTCTCCTCTTCATTTTTTCTTTTAATATTAGCGCAGTTTTTAATAACCTCATAAAAATTCTCATTGCTTTTAATTTCATAGGATTTGTTGTTTATACTTTTTTTCAAACTTTTTGATACTTTGAATTCTTCTGGTTTTAAAATCATTCTTTTATTGGGACTAAACCAATGAATATAGTTATTCTCATCTATAAACCAAGGGAAAATTCCATTTTGATAGGCATTTAATATTCTTTGTGGGTGAAAATCTCCTCCAATGGCTACTAAATCGTCTTTCATCATTTCTAAAGTTGGAAAGTCAAAGTTTTCCTCATTTAATAAATATATCTTATTTTCTTTATCAATTATTTCCATATGCAAGTTTAACAAAAATTGTCCAATTCTTTTATTTATATGAAAAAAGTTCTAAGTATTCTGTCTTTGTTTTAAGCCTATTTGTATAAAATGTAGAAAAATAATTAGTCATTAAAAAAACGAATATTATGTTTTAATGGCTAATTATTTGGAAACAATGTTAAGGTCTTAAGTAATGAGTAACTTTATAAAATCAACTCTATTATTGTTTGTTATTTTTTTAATACAGCTATTAATTTACAGCAGTTTTATTCAAGATGAAATTTCTACTTGGAACGCTACAAATGAAGAAATAAGTGCAAAAATGCAAGGGGATGATATTGCTCCTTTTATAGTATCAACAAGAGCTATTACGATAAACGCTAATGTGAAAGAAGTTTGGAATACTTTGATTACCTTAGGAGCTGATAGAGGTGGTTTTTTTGCTTATACTTTTTTAGAAAGACTTCTTGGTTTTGAAGCACATACTATAAATATTCCTGAAGGTTATGTTTACGATATGAGAGTAGGGCGCTTGGTTCCCACAACGGCAACTAAAGATGAAAAATATTCTTTTTTAGTAGTTGCCTCACAAAAATATGAATATTTTGTTTTAGAAGGCTGGGGTAGTTTTGCATTAAAACAAATATCTGATACACAAACACGTCTTATTATTAGAACACATGGATTAAAAGGTTTGTATACATGGGCAAAAGTTAGTGATTTGATTTTTGAGCCTTTTCATTATATTATGGAAAAACGTATGTTATTAGGACTTAAACATAAAATTGAAGAACCTTTAAATATAAATTCCTATGTTAAATATGATCTTATCTGGTTTTCTTCTTTGGTTCTTTCCGCTTTTTTAATTCTTATTTTTATTTATAAAAACAATTCTTTTGTTTGTTTTGTACTTGCAAGTCTTTATTCTTTTCTTTGGTTATATTGTTTATTAATATTTAATCCTTTATCTTTATACGCTTTAGCACTTTTACTTGTAGTTATTATAAGTATAATCTTACTCCCCAAAAAAGTCATTAAAAATCGTTGGGATTATTAATAGGAAAATAAATGAAAGAAGATATATTATTTGAGGTAAAAACTATTATAAATACGTATCCTGTTTCTATTGGAAAAAAAGTACTTTATTTAAGAGAACTTATTTATGAAGTAGCCAAAGAAGAAAATTTAAAAGTAGAAGAAACTCTTAAATGGAATACTCCTTCCTATTCTTCTAAAATAGGAAGTCCAATTCGAATAGCATGGGTAAAAGGCACAAAAAATAAGTACAGCATGTATTTTATTTGTACTACAAAATTAATTGAAACATTTCGTATTTTATTTGATGATATTTTTGAATTCAAAGGTAAAAGAGAAATATGTTTTGATCTTGAGAATGAACTTCCTTTAAAAGCACTAAGATATTGTATTTTATTGGCTTTAAGTTACCAAAAAAGAAAACATCTGCATTTATTAGACAGTGAAGATTTTTAAGAAAAGGAAAATTATGAAAATAAAGTTGAATGAGATTTTAGAATATATACAAAATAATATTCCTATTACAAAAGAGTTAAAGGTAAGTATTACAAAGTATACGGGGGATTTTATAGTAATAGATGCACCTCTTGCTGCGAATATTAATCATAAAAATTCTGCTTTTGGTGGGAGTTTATCTTCTATTGCAATTTTATCCGCTTGGGCTTTGCTTTTTGTAAAACAAAAAGAATTAAGTCTTGATGTTACTTTGGTAATACAAGAATCAAAATTCTCATTTTTACTCCCTGTTTTAAAAGATTTTCAAGCCCTTGCTTATGCTCCTAGGGAAGAAGATTTTACTAAGTTTTTAAAGATATTAAATAAAAAAGGCAAAGCACGTCTTAAAATTTACAGTGAGATTATTTGTGATGGGAAAGTATGTGGGAGCCATGAAGGTTCATACGTAGCTATTAAGAATACATAGACAAGTATTAGCAAGAAAACCTTGCTAACCTTTATGTCATAGTTTTATATAATGTTTCTGCGCTTTGAATATCTTCTTTTGATGGTTTTCTTCTACACGACATATAACATTGCTCTTTATTTGCATTCTTATAAGGGTAAACTGTGGCGTGCACCCAATAGTATCCACCTTGTTTGGTGGCATTTTTAACATAACCTTGCCAAACTTCATCTTGTTTTACAGTATCCCACAAGTCTTTGAATGCTGTTTTTGGCATATCATTATGTCGTACCAGATTATGTGGGTTTTTCACAAGTTCTTCCCTCGTATAACCAGCTACCTTACAAAACTCATCATTAACAAATATAATGTTTCCTTTTGCATCTGTTTCACTTACTAAAAAAGCATCTGAGCTTAATACTGTTTCTATTTCATTTGCCATTTTATGCTCCTTTTCGTTTTTCAAATTGAATATCACAATTTTTCGCTCTTAAATTATCAAGTGCCACAAAAATTCTATCAATATTTCTTTCGAGATTATCCGTAACTGAGATTATTTGGCCATTGTTATAGCCATCTCTGTAAAGATCACTTGTATCTTGAATCATATGATGCACTTTTTTATGTATATCTTCAAGTTCTCTCCACTCTTGTGAGTTAGCATATGCCTCATCTTTGTTCTCTTCCATCCAAAGTCCTAGTTGACACGTAGAAGCTTTTTCACAGTAATTTGTTTTCCTTTTTCACATAAAGCAAATGAATCATTTTTTAAAGCAATGTGATCGGTTTTTATTCTTGCAAAATCAAATATTTTTTCACTGTCACATACTCTTCTTTTTGATTCTGCATCAAAAGTAGTTCTATCAATTACGACTTGTAATTGTGCGGTTAAATCTTGGGTTGACTTAGCCATGGTACTAATATTGTTTGATAAGGATGCGTTATGTTGTGTTGCTTGGTCAAGAGAGTTAATGGTGTCATTAATTTGAATCATTGCATCACTTTGTTCTTCTGATGCATTTGCTACATCATCTATTAATTTAATAGTTGTATGAATATTTTCATTTAACTCAGAAAAACCTTCAATCATTAGAGAAGATACTTTTTTACCTTCTATTGCTTTTGAATTTGCACTTTCAACTAAAGCTTTGATTTCATTAGCAGCTTCTGCTGATCTAGAAGCTAGATTTCTTACTTCTTGCGCAACTACAGCAAAACCTTTTCCTGCTTCACCAGCAGTTGCTGCTTCTACCGCTGCATTAAGGGAGAGAATATTGGTTTGAAAAGCAATTTGATCAATAACAGTAATTGCATCTTTAATAGTTGTTACTTCTTTGCTTAGTTCTTCCATTGAAGACGATGTTTTATTTGCAAGCTCAACACCTTCTTTACTTGAGTTCGTAATATTTTGTGCAAACTCTTTCATTTTTGTAGCATTTTGACTGCTTTGTTGAATAGTTGATGTAACCTCTTCAATTGCAGCTGCTGTTTCTTCTAAAGCAGCAGCTTGTTTGGTGGATGAATTACTTAATTCAATAGAAGAATCACTTAAATCTTGTGCTGAGTAACTGAGCCTTTTATTTGAATTATCAATGAGTGCTATAACATCATTAATAGTAGATTGCGTAGCTTTAGTACCACTTAACAAAGAAGCTGTTAAACCAGTAAGTCCCTTAATCCTTGGTATCTCATAAGCATAGTCTGCATTTCCTAATGCTAATAATGCATTAGATAGTACTGTTAAATCCTTGAGTGATTTATCAATCATATCATTGATTTCACCTGTTAATAAATTGATTTCAGGGGAAGAAGATTTTTCTTTTATTCTTTCATTAAACAAGCCTACATTTACTTTTCCAATTACTACTCTTGCTTCTTCAATTACAGCATTGTCCATGTTTTTATTTTTCTTAATTAATGTTATATTTTCATTTACAAGTTTTGCCATATGACCTATTTCATCGTTTGCTGTATCTTTTAAGAGTGCTGCTTCTTTTTTTTCATTGTTTAAGTATTGAAAAAAATCTAATAAGCCTACTTGAAAATTACGAAGAGGTTTAATGATAATTTTTCCCAATAAAAAGTTAAGCAGTAAAGAGAGAATTACAAGTGTTGTTAACGATATTAAAAGTGCGGTGATTACAATTTCTTCAACATCTTTTTTTTCATCTTCTCTCATCTCATGAACCACATTCTCAATGTCCTCTAAACTTATAGAAGATGAAATTATCCAATGCCAGTCTTTAAACTCTTTTACATAAGCCTCATATAATACTTTTTCTTTATAGAATTCTAAAAAAACACCTTCTTGATGTGATTTTGATTCATCAATCATTTCTTGATAGATGAATCTTCCAGAAGAATCTTGAACTTTACTGATATTTTTTGAGTCTAGTTGGGGTTTATTCGCATGCATTAACATAGTAGAATCATTTTTTAATACCCAAAAATAACCCTTGTCTCCGAACTTTAAGTGTTTTAAAGCCTCAATTGCTTCTTTTTGCATTTCTTCTTTTGTAAAAAATGCATTTTTCCCTACTCGAGCATGATAGGACTCTACCATTTCATATGCCAATGAAACATAATTCTTAAGCTCACCTTTTGCATGTTTAAACGCATTTTTTTTGAATGCTTTAATATTATGATCTGACACGGTATGAATCGATGTAATAGATTCCCATAATCCAATTGAAGAAACAATAAAAATAGTTATAACTATCATCATCATCATCTTTGTTCTAATGGTAAGTTTGTTTAGCATTTGATTTCTCCTTAATCTAGTAAATAATCATTAAATAATAGTATAAAGGTTTAAATATATAATTTCGCTTTAATTATTGGCTCTTTACTTGAAATTTTATTCTAATTAGTTCAAAACTTGTAAATATTACTTTAAATTAGACTAAAATAGCAATTATCTACAATAATTAACTGCAAAAATATTTTATTAGTAACCTGCTTGTAATTTTTTTTCAATACAATCCTTCATCAAAACTGGGAGTGAATATTGAATAAAGAAATTAAATTATCTAAAAATACTATGATCGTATCCGAAACAAATTCCAAGGGACATATCATTTATGCAAACAGTGATTTTTGTAAAATTTCAGGTTTTACTAAAGAAGAATTAATAGGTAAACCTCACTCTATGGTAAGACATGAAGATATGCCAAGAGCTGCTTTTAAAGATTTGTGGAAAACCGTGCAAAAAGGTAAAACATGGAAAGGTATTGTTAAAAACATTTGTAAAAACGGCGATTATTATTGGGTGAATGCAACTGCTTATCCTGTTGAAAAATCCAATGGTAAACACAGATTTATTTCTGTACGTATTAAACCAACTTCCAAAGAAGTAGAAAATGCGCAAAAACTCTATAAAAAACTTTTAAAAGAGGAAAAATAATGTTTTTTGCGAAAAAAAAAGACGAAAAGATTATTCTTAAATTTTTAGAAAATTTTGAAGCTTATGTTACTAACGAATCAAATGACTTAGAATTTCCAATAAATACTGTAAAAAAACTCAAAAATATAGAAAAAAAGATGTTAAATATTGCCAGTCATATTAAAGAACAACGCGCTCAAGATATAAAGGTTTTTGGTGAGATAATGCTTACGTGTGAAAAATTATCTGATGGGTATACAGATGATGAAATTAGTGAGAAATCTATTGATCCTAAAATTAATTATATTTCACAAACGGTAAATGTAATGGTACATAAAATTGATACTGCATTAAAAATTGTTACAACTAGGCTAAAAGAATATGAAGAACAAAATTATCTTCAAGATATAAATGAAGATCTTTTTAGAGGAGGGGAATTAAAGAATTTAATTTTAGGTATTAATTCTTTAAAAGAAAAAGTAACCAGTAATTTATTAGATAATTACCGTCAAGGTCTGATTTTAGAGCAAGAGTCAGGTACTTTATTAAATGAAGCGCAACGATTAGCAAAATCAACCATGACTCAAGCAAGTACTATTGAAGAAACAGCTGCTTCAATTGAAGAAATAACTACAACTATTTCTCAAAATAGATTGACGTCAAAAGAAATGGCTGGTTTAGGTGAGAAAGTAAAATCTTCTGCAAATATAGGAATTAATCTTGTTTCAAAAAACCTCTCTTCAATGGATGATATTTCAAAAGCATGTAAAGATGCTTTTGAGGCCATTGGTATGATTTCTCAAATTTCATTTCAAACCAATATCCTTTCACTAAATGCAGCCGTAGAAGCAGCAACGGCAGGTGAGGCTGGAAAGGGTTTTGCAGTTGTTGCCCAAGAAGTTAGAAACTTGGCAAATAAATCTGCAGAAGCTGCCAAAAGTATAGAAGACTTAATGAATATTTTGACCAATAAAACAAAAGAAGGTAAAGAAAACTCACAAGAAATGTACGATGAGTATCAAGAATTAAGCCAAAATATCAATCAAACAATCTCCTTAATTAAAACAGTTGAAACATCCTCAAAAGAACAAGAAATTGGTATTCAACAAATTAATGATGCAATTTCACAAATTGATCGATTTACACAAGAAAATGCACATACAGCAGATAAAGTAAAACATATTTCCACTCAAAGTAATAATATTTCCAAACAAGTAGTATCTTCTATTCGAGTTGCTAAATTTCATGGTAAGGATGAAATTACTATTCGGGACAAAAAATCGCATAAGCTAAATTATGGTGGAGATGAAAGAAGGAATGATTTTTAAGTAATAAAGCACTTCTTATTTTAAGAATATATTGGCATAATTAATATATAAATTAAAAGGAAAGTTATGAATATTAAAATATATTACTGTGGCGAGTGAAACTATTTACCCGAAGCTTCTAGGTTAGAAGAGGAATTAAAAGGTAATTTTAGTGATGTCTTTGTTGAATTAATTGAAGGAAAAGGTGGTACTTTTTTGGTTATTGTAAATGATGCAGTCATTTTTGATAAATTGGCGCTTCCTAAAAACGAAGCTGAATTTCCAAAAAATGAAGAAATAAGTAATATAATTTACGAACGTAACAAATCAAATAAGAATTAAAAGGCTTTACTTATGAATAAATTATTAAGGGCTTTAATCTTCTGCATGCTTCTTAGCTTATCTTATTCTTCATTGTTTGCAAAAGAAACTATTCGTTTAACCAATGGTGAATGGTTGCCTTATATGTCTTCTAGCTTAAAACATAAAGGTGTGGCTTCAAGAATTGTAAGCGAAGCTTTTGCAATAGAAGGTATTGATGTTGAATATACTTTCTTTCCTTGGAAACGCGCTTATTCTTTGGTAAATAGTGGAGATTTTGATGGCTCACTTGCATGGGCAAAGAAAAAAGAGAGAGAAAAAGAAGTTCTTTATTCAAAAGAAGGTGTTATTCTTGGACAAACAATGTTTTTTTATAAAAAGAGTTTAGATTTACCTTGGCAAGCAGAAAAACAAAATTATGAAGACTTAAAAGGTTTTACTATTGGAACGCTTATTGGGTATAAATATCTTGATGTTTTTGATACTGCCGTTAAAGATAAGATAGTGAACGAACAAAAAGTTAGTACCCTGGAAATTAATTTTAAAAAACTTTTAAACAATAGAATTGATTTACTAATTTCTAATAAGGATGTAGCGTATAATGTTTTAAATCAATCCTTTAGTAAAAAAGAGATATCAAGCTTAAGTGCAGTTGAATACAATCCCGATACAACTGTGTATTATCTCATACTTTCTAAAAAACACAAAAAAAATGAACGTTTGATGAAACTATTTAATTCAGGTTTAGAAAAATTAAAAAAGAGTGGTAAGTATGATCAGTATTACAAAGAATCCAGAGCAGGGGAATATATAAACTAAAACAGTTTATATATTCTTTTTTATTTATTGTATAAGTTCTTTTTACTTCGTATAAAGTAGGTCGTATAATATATTTCTCTTAAAAATACTAAGAGTGAAAAAATCAAACACAGCATTGCCAAAATAAATAAAATACTCAATACATTGGAGCTGTGAAAAGAAAATACCGATGATAAAAACATAGTAACAATAACCAAAGCCACTAATAATCCTGTAATGGCACAAAAGAAAATTGCTAGGTTTGTATTCTTCATTCTCATGGTTAAAAATGTATGTCTTTTTCTTAATCGAGCTTCGCTAAAAGGAGATGTTCCTGCTTCTTGTTCTTCTTCTAGTTTGTCTACCTTATCAATAATACGTGTTAAGCGTCCTGTAAAAACATTTAATAAACCAGCAACTGCTGCTATTAAAAAAACAGGAGCAACTGAGAGCTTTATAAGTTCCGCTACTGAATTCACCATATTTGTATCTAAAGGAGTTAACATAAAATGCCTTTTTTAGGTATTCTACCCAAATATCATTTAATGAAAAGTTAACATTTATACAGAGTTTTATTTAAGAAGTGTGCAATTTTTTACAAGACAATTTTTTTTTAAGAGAATATACTCTCACATAAGCTTTTTAGCTTAAAACTAAGGTTCAATAAAACAATACTTCTTAATACGTTCTTATTGTTTTATTGATCAAGGATTCTTTATGAGCTTTATTTTTTTATTTGCATGGTTTGCAGTTATGTTTCCTTTGGTTTTTTCTCCAGGTCCTGCCAACATCGCATTTGCAGCTTCTGGTGCTAGTTTTGGAATTAAGCGCTCACTGCCTTTAATGTTTGGGGTTGAGAGTGTCTTTTTTTTAAAGTCTTTGCTTTTGGGTTTTGGCCTAAGTGCATTTTTACAAAATAATCAAACTTTTATTTCTTATTTTCAGCTTGCAGGCGCAGCGTATTTAATCTATTTGGCCTACGGTTTTGTTAAACCTTTAATTACAAAAGAAGAAATAAAAGCCAAAGAATTATCGTATTTTGATGGTTTAATAATACAATTTTTTAATGTCAAAGGTTGGATGATGATAGTTTTGATGTTTTCTTTATTTTCAAACTCACTAACTTATGAAAATACAAGCATAAATATTTTAATATTATGTATTATGTTGGCAATGTTAAATCTTACTTGTCATCTTATTTGGATTTCATTCTCTTCTGTCATCTTTAAAAAGCTACTTAAGAGTCAAAAAATACAGGCCTATGTATTTGCAAGTTCTTTACTTCTTGTAGCCATTAGTTTTATACGTGATTCCAATATATTAAAAGCTTTATAAAAGGAGTATTCTTGAGTGATTTTATTAAATTATGGAGAAATAAAGAACATCAAGATATTGAACTTTTAAGTGCTTCTTTTACTGATTTTTCTTTTTCAAAACATTTCCATACGGAACTAGCACTTGGAATTATTGAAAAAGGAGTCGAAGGTTTGGATTATAATGGAAAAAAACTAATGATTCCACAAGGTAATATAGTTGCTATTAATCCAGGTGAAATGCACACAGGATTTGCAGGAACGGATAAAGGCTGGACATATCGTATGTTTTATTTTGATAAAAAGTGCATTGATAATATACTAAAAGATTCTTTTTCTAAACACTCAATGATATTAAACAGTGCCAGTATTAATAATCCCTATTTATTTTCCTCTTTGTCTCTTTTACATAAAACCTTAGAAGAAGATGATTTTGCCTTAAATAAAGAATCTCTTCTAATTCATAACATTCATCAACTGTTTCTTCAGTATGGTGATATAAAGTTAGAAGAAAATCTTTCATTTAAAGACTATAAATACAATATGAAAATAAGAGATTATTTATGTGACAACTATGAAGATAATATTTCTTTAGATAAGCTCTCAAAACTAATTCCAAGAGATAAATATCAATTAATACGAAACTTCAAAAAACAGTTCAATACAAGTCCTCATCAATTTCTCTTGCTTCTTAAAATAAATAAAGCAAGAGAATTATTGTTAAAAGGAGGAGATATAACGGACGTGGCACTTAGTACTGGTTTTTTTGATCAAAGTCATTTTAGCAAAAAATTTAAAACTATTTATGGAACAAGCCCAGGTAATTACCTCTCTTTTTTTAAATAAACATTATTTATTTAAAATTTTGATTCTTGAAAATATTTTTTCGCCAAAAGTATTAATGATTAATGCAATTACAATAATAAAACACGCCAAAACTTTATACAATCCAACCTCTTCTCCTAATAAAATATAAGATCCAAACAATCCAAAAATAGGAATAAGCAAAGAAAGAGGCATTAATAAATTAACAGGATACTTCGCTAAAAGTAAGTTCCATACCCAATATCCAAAAAGGGTTGTAGGATAGACTTGAAAAGCAATTGAGATTAATGCTTGTTTATCTAAACTCTGCGCAAAATCAATAAAAACACTTTCTCCTTGCATGAAATAAGCCATTATAAACAAAGGAATAGGAGGAAATAAGGTTGAGTAAATCAAAAAAGCAAAAGCTTCTTTTGTATTGGCCTTTTTTACAATTATTTGAATAACAGCCAAAGAAACAGCAGCTAAAATAACAAACAACATACCTATTAATGTAACGGTTCCCTCTGTAACTAAAAAGATAATAGCAATTCCAGCAAGGGCTAAAATAAAGCCAATGTTATTGTAAACAGTCATTTTTTCTTTTAAAACAAAATAAGACAAAATGACAGCAAAGAATACGCCTAGGTTTAAAACAATTGAGGCAACGCCTGCTGAAATACCGTAAAACATACCCAAATATAAAATTCCCCACAAACCAACTCCAAAAAATAAACCATAAGCAATAACATACTTAAAAGATGTTTCAGGAGGTTTTATAAAAAACACAAGAGGTAGGGCACATAATAAAAATCGTAGACCTGCAAGTAAAAATGGGTTTAAAGAACCCAATCCTATTTTTATAAAAGAAAAATTTATTCCCCAAATAAATGTAATTCCTAGCGCAATAAATAAATCTTTTAGTGACATGCTTTGCCTTTTCTCTAATAATAGCAGTCGGTAGTATTTAATTCTTTATATTTTGTGCTTGATTTATTATCTATTTGTGCTAATTAATACATCAATTAGTGCTAAGTATATATATCATATATGTTAATATATATTTTTAGGAGTAAAATATGCATAAAAAAGAAACCTCTTTATTACACAGTAAAATTGCCAATGAAATGATGAACTATATTAACACCTACATAGATAGCCCAATAAATATAGATGAAATGGCCTTAGAATTTAAAATTAGTAAGTTTCATTTTCAGCGTATTTTTAAAGAACAAATGGGTGAAAATATTTATGAAAGTATTAAATCCATTCGTTTACAAAAAGCATCTAATTTATTAATTACGAATCAAGCTTCAACTATTAGTAAAATTGCTTCACAATGTGGATATTCTTCTTCTACTTCTTTTTTAAGAGCCTTTAAACAGCGCTTTGAACAAACACCAAAAGAGTGGAGAAAAGGCGGCTATAAAGAGTATTCAAATAAAATATTACATCAATGTTCTAGTGTTTCATTAATAGGAAAAAACTATGTATGCAAAGAACCAAATATTGTAAAAATAGAAAAAAAAGTAGCTTATTATATAAGAGAAAAAGGGCATGGCAATGATTCTAATAAATCATGGCAGAAATTAAAAGCCTGGGTGTATTCAAACAATATAAGGAATTATTTTCAAATTGGCATTTATCATGACAATCCAATCATCACAAAACCTGAAGATTGTCATTATGTTGCTGGAATTGTTGTTGATGAAAAAGATATTTTAAAAGAAAGTAATTTGCCATATTTCTCACTTTATTCTGGTTTAAGTGCAGAGTTTTCTTTTGAAGGAAAATATGAAGATATTCTAAAATTGATTCAATGGGTATATCATTATTGGTTACCAAATTCTGGATATGAAGCTACGACGATTCCCTCTTATATACGCTTTTTTAAAAACGATTATTTTGATAACTCTGGTACTTTTGTAGCAAAGTATTATGTTCCTATCATTTTTACCTGAAATGCTGATATTTTTAAAATAAAATAATATTACTTAGCTATACTAAGGAAAAGTTTAGCTTAAAACAAAGGGAAAGAATGCTTTTAGATTACAGTGAAGAAAGTGCCATAAATAAATATAAATTAATGTCAGATACAGTTGTACCAAGACCTATTGCTTGGATAGTAACCCAAGAAAATGGAGTCATTAATGCAGCCCCTTTTTCATATTTTATTCCTTTATCTTCAAGTCCAGCAACAGTAATTGTATCCATTGGGCATAAAGAAGATGGTTCACAAAAAGATTCACTTGCAAATATTTTAAAAAATAAAAAAGCAACCATTTGTTTTGTTAATGCAAACAATGTACAAGAAGCTGCTTTAAGTGCTACTTCATTAGGAAATAATGAGAGTGAAATAAAAGAATATAATATAGATGTTAATGAAGTATTAGAAGATTATCCTCCTATGATAAGTTCAAGTCAAAGTGCTTTATTTTGTGATTATTATTCTACGGTTGAGCTTCCAGGAAAAACAGTACCTATCATTTTAGAAATTAAAAAACAATACATACACGATGATAGAATAAATGAAAGATATCATGTTAATGTTGATAATGTTGGAAGAGTAGGCTCTAAGTTTAAAGCGATGGTAGATTTATAAAAGAAGCAAGGCTTCTTTTATTCTACTATTTGCTGCAGTTTTCAGCATTGCTATCGTTCATAATATTTAAAAAACTATAAACATGCCCGTTATAAACATATAGAAAAATCTCTATTTTAATTACGTAAAAGAAATATTTCAATTTGTAAGGAAAGAAAAAATTGTCTTTAAAGTATAAAATATTAAGCTTAAATATCTTCATTATTTGCTTAACACTCTTGTTTATGTTTTTAATATATGATTCTTATAAATTAAATCAAAACAATACATCCAAGAAGGAAATAAAACAAATTGTTCTAATAAATAAAGAATTTATGACTAACAACTTACAATATATTAAAAAAGAGCTAAAACAGAAAGAAGCTGTTTTTTTAAAGATAGAAAATGAGATTAAGAACATATCTATTGTTTCTAACACGGATGTAATAAAACTAAAAGAAAAACTATCAAATCAATTTTCCTTAAAAGAACAAGAACTGTCACTTGAGGTTTTTACTTTAAATAAAGAGTATAAAATAGTTCAAAGCAGTAATAACTTTGATATTGGCTATGATATTTCACTAAACAAAAATGAAAAAAAAACCCTCGATAATATTTCTAAATTATATAGTTTAAAACAATCTTCTGGTGTGTTTTTTGATGCTTTTGATCAAACAATTAAAAAATATGCATTTTTTAAATTAAAAGACTCTTCTTATATAGGCATAAGTATAATTTTTGAATTTTCAAAAAAACACAAAGAAGCATTTAAAAATTTACTTATTTCCTTACATACAAAACTTGATTATCGTTATGTTATTAGAGATACAAATAAAGTCGAGTATACAATGGAACTTTTTATGAGTAGAGATGACTTTTCATCACGGGCAGAATATTATAAAAAATTGCATAAAAATAAAAAAATTTCTGTTAAGGATTACTCCTTTATTAAAGCAGCAAAAGAAGGAAAAGAACACAGTATTAAAAAAGGTAATAAGCTTTACACGTACGTACCATTACTTAAGAAAGACAACAATATATTGCCACTTTTTGCGGACATAGTACTAGAAATTGAGTCAGATATTTCTTCAGAAAAACTGTTTTTCCAAAAAACATATCAGTATGTCATTTATTTTGTGTGGATGTATATTTTGATGATTTTGATGATTTTTTATTTTATTACTTCTTATCATAATATAGAACGAGATCTTAAAAAAGCAATTTTAAAAAATAAAAATTTAGTTAAATATAATAAAAATTTTATTGCAAATATGGTACATCAGATTAGGACCCCTTTGGCTGTTATAATGAGTAATCTTTCACTTTTGGAGTATTTTAATGGGGATAAAAACAAATATTCCAATCAAATTAATGCCTCTATCACAACCTTGTCAAATTCCTATGAAAACTTATCGTATATAAATTCTTACGAGTCTTTATTATATAAAAATAAAAGAATTGATTTAAGTGATTTCTTGAAAAAAAGAGTTGCTTATTTTGATTTGGCTGCAAATGCGAATAAAATGAATTTGATTACGAATATAAATGATAATATTTTTTTTACAATTAATGACCTTGAGTTGGAACGTATTATTGATAATACTATAACCAATGCAATTAAATATTCCCACTTTGAAAAAGATGCGTATATTACATTAAAAAAGAGTTCAGAAGGTATAATAATTAGTTTTAAAAATCAAGGGTATAAAATAGAAAATGAAGAAAAGTTATTTGAAAAAAAAGAAAAAGAAAAAAATCAAGAACGCATGCATTTAGGACTTTATGTTATAAGCTTAATATCAAAAAAACATAATATAAAGATTGTATTTAGAAGAGAAAATGATTTTAATATTTTTGAATATCATTTTACTAATCCAGATTTAGTTTAATAAATAAAGAGGCAAGAATGAGTTTAAACGTTGTAATAATAGAAGATGATATCCAACTTAATTTAGTTATATCAGAATATTTCACTTTGAAAAATTTTGAAACAATTTGTATTTATGATGGAATAGAAGCAGTAGATTTTATTGAAAAATCAAATTCCAATAAAATTGAATTATATATTATTGATATTAATTTACCTTCATATAATGGTCTTGATATTGTAAAATTTATTCGAAAAACAGATATTAATACACCCATTATAATAGTAACGGCATCCCTTGAAATTCAAAACTTCACAGATGCTTTTGATTTTGGATGCAGTGAATATATAAAAAAACCTTTTCATATAAAAGAACTTGAGATTCGTGTGAACAAGCTCTTAAATAAAGAGATTAAAGTAATATATTTTTCTGATGATTTTTATTATGATGAAGAAAAAAAATCTTTTTCATATCAAAAAGAGATGATAGAATTGCGGTTTAAAGAACAGCGTTTGATTGAAATATTGTTGCAAAATGCGAACAAACTTGTACCTACAGAAATTATTTATGATTATGTATGGGAAGGAGAGATACGTGAACTGTATCCTTTACGACAATTGCTAAGAGATATTAGAAAAAAACTTCCTATGGATATTATTACTACAAAAGTAAAACAAGGTTATATTATTAAAACCAAGCAGTGCAAACAATAGGATGTGTTAAAAATGAGAAACAAATATTTTCTTATCTTGTTAAATATAATTATTACTTTCCTCTCACTTTATTTTACTTATACTCTTTTTGAGAGTTATAAAGAGGAGCAGAAAAATAAAATTGCTGCATATTTAGATAAGCGCATTAAAATAAACAAAAGTTTTATTAAAAATGCTTTTGTAAGCATTCAAAACGAGATTGAAGCAAATGAGAAAATATTTCTACAAATGCATAAAGAAGCATTGCAAATACTTAGAAAAAAGGGAAAAATAAATATTGACGTGCTTAAACAAATACTTCAAAAAAAATATGATATTTCAAATATTGATTTCCATCTTTTTTATATTAATGAAAACTATCTTATTACGGAATCAACGTATTTAAATGATGTAGGTTTTGACTTATCTCTCGTCCCTGATGCACGTAAAGAATTAGATCGTACCAATAATGATAAGTTGGTACATTATTCAAATACAATTTCTATTGATATTATTAATTCTGATGTTAAAAGTTACTCTTATGCCAAAGTTAATGATTCCTATTATTTAGAGATGGGTTTTATTAATCATAGTATAAAAAGTATTCTTAAAGAGACAATGAAGAATATTCAAATAATTACGGATAAGAGAAGCCAACTTTATAGAATTGAGAAAAAACTAGATGAAACAGAATATTATGATAATGTACTGGATAAAAATACGAATTTGTCAAAAGAAGAGTATATTAAATCACGAACAAAGTTTCCTACCGGTATTACAAGCGATAATTTAATTATAAATTCTAATCGAAAAGAAGAAATATTAAAGAAGTATTTGGATGATGCAATCGTATTCTATATTCCACTAATTAAAAAAAACAACAAGTACTTAGATGTAATGGGAGATTTTGTATTAGAACTTTATATTGATATGCAGTATGAAAAAGAATTAAAGGAAAGAATTACTTTTTATTATTATCTTTTTGTTCTTATTCATATGATTTTACTTATTATCATCTATTTTTTTACAAAAAAATATCATCTTTCCCAGCTTGCACTGGAAAAAGAAATAAAAGTTAAAGCGTCTGTATTAGAAGAAAATAGAGACTTTATTACTTTAATGACTGCACATATGCGTACTCCTTTATCCATTATTATGAATAATTTTACATTTTTGGAAATGAAAAGTTCAAGTAAACTTCATAAATATTTACTTCAGATTAATTCAGCTATTAATATGTTGAAAAAATCCAATGATGATCTTGAATACCTAAGTGCTAATTCACATATTATGTATTTAAGTACTTCTGTGAACTTAAGCAGTTTTGTCCAACATCGCATTGAATTCTTCTCTTCCATTATTGAAGTTCAACACCGTGAACTTAGTTATTCTTTTGATGAAGAGGTTTATATAGAAATTAATGATATAGAGTTAGAGCGTTTAGTTGATAATAACCTCTCCAATGCAATTAAATACAGCCAAGAAAACAGTACGATTTATATTAAGCTTTATAAGGTACAAGATGTTTATTGTTTAAGTTTTTCCTCAAAATCACAAGCGATATATAATACAAAAAGAATATTTGAAAAAAGCTACCAAGAAAACAATGATGCTAAACGCAGCCTTGGTTTGGGTTTATCTATGGTGAAAACAATTTGTAACAAACACAATATTTTGTATAAAGTTACTTATGAAGAAGAAATGAATGTTTTTAAATATTTTTTCAAAGTAAGTAGAAACAACAAGCCAAAATTATAATGGCTTGTTTAACACTATTACTTACTGTATTTTCAATAACACTATTATCTTTTACTTAAATACTTACCTTCAGAGTAAGCAGGCTTGCCATAAAAGCTTGTGTATTTTTGTATCTTTTGGTTCCACGAAGAATCATTGCTTTTTATAAGGTCTCTTACAATTCTTGCATTTATATTTTTTGGAAGTTGTATGTTTTTTTCAACTAAACAAACAGATTTATTCATTTGTTTTTTTGACGTTTGCCCCTTAGTTAAAATACCTCGTATTCTTATACTAGTAGGTTTCCCTTTTATTTTTTTGAAAGTACTTGAATACTCTCCTGCATTAGAACGGATGTAATACGTACCATCTTCAATATTTTTTGTATTGGTATAAACTATTGAAGGACGTAATGCGCTTGCATTTGATAAATTCTTTGCACAATAAATTGTATGTACATAAATATTAATATTACTTTTGATGTAAATATCTTTATATCCCTCCACTGCAAAAACACTTGTATACAAAAATACAAATACGATTAAAAAACTTTTTTTCATTTTATTCCTTTTATTTTTTTGAATCTTAACATAAGGATGTCCTAAGGATGTAATATTTTTGAAAACAATAATTCTCTTTATATTTTGATTTTATTGCCAAATTTAAAAATATTACATAGATGTGACAAATAACTTATAAAGGTATTACATTTTTTCTTTATCATTATAAAAATTATTAAGGAAATAAATGAAGAAATTATTAATACTCAAAAACATTTGTAAAATAAGTATAGTTGCAGCAGTAACTATAAGTTCAATGAATGCTAAAGGTTTTGAAGCAAATGTGCTTGTAACAACAGATAAAGCCTATGTACTTGGAGGAAGTTATATTTTCAATGAGAATGTAAAACTAGGTTTAGGAATTATTAGTGTAGATGATTTGAATACAAATGCAAACAAAAAAGATGATTTCTTAGGGGGATATGCCACACTTGAATTAAAAAAAGAAGTGTATCCTAAAACAGAAGTTTTTTTGGATTTGAGTTATGTTAGTGGTAAAACAGATGAAACAAACTTAAGTATCGATAAAGGTATTGCAGGGCTTGGAGTTAAATACAATGATGATAAATATTTATCACCTTATATTGGAGTTACAAGTGAAGAAGTTACTTATGTTGGAATTTCTAAACAGTTAAGTGAAGCGTGGGAAGTAGGAGTAGGTGCAATGCATGATTTTGATCATAATGACAGTTCTGCATTTTTAACATTTTCATATAATTTTGGAAGTGGTTCTTCTTCTAATATTACAACTTCTGTAAAAAGTGCTTTAAATAAGGAGTTTAATGATAAATATAAGGCAACTTCATCTGCTTCTGCTTCTGATTCTAAACCTGAACCTGTACGTTTTTAATCAATAATTTATCTAATAATATTGTTGTGAGGCTGTATTTATAAAAGAAGCGAAAGCTTCTTTTATTCTACTATTTGATGCAGTTTTGAACAATGTTTTAAATGTAAGTTTCCACCATTCATATCGTTCATAATATCTTGAAAACTGTGAATATGTCCATTATAAACATATACAAAAATCTCATCCCCTTTTTCTAAGAAGTGCTTTTTCCCAAAGTTAGCATATGCCGTTGCGCCTGCTGCTATTAATACTCCATCTTTGCCTTCTAAGTCTTTTATAAAAGGATTTAACTCTTCTAATGGCCCGCAATCCTCTTGCTCATTAAACTTATCAATCATCCATGTTTTTAAGGTGTCAAAAAAATAGGAATAGGAATTTACAGCAGATGTTGTGCCATAATCATGTAAAATACCTTCTCTTTTTATAAAAGAACAAATATGATAATTGTTTAAAATTCCTTCTTCACAGAAAGAATCAATTTCTATAAATTCATTGGATATACCTTTTGAATTAGAACCCCAGTTCTTTTTTGTGCTTAATTTATTTCCATCACTTACTCTTATGCTGCAATCATTAAAAGCAGCAAATTCTTTTGGAATTAAATCTACTAGTTTTCCATTTTCAAATTCAAAATCGCATAACAATGCAACTTCTGCTTCAACTTGTAAACACTCACAATCATTGTGATTAATACTTTCATCACTTATTGGGAAGTGAGATAAAAAACCTTCTTGAGAAGGAATATAAAAAGGAAACAAACCTTTGGGTGCATCTTTTTCTTGTGTTTTTATTTTCGAGAACTCATCACCTTCACCAGCTTCTGCTAAGTGATTTGCGAAGTTTCCAGCAACCCCAAAGCCTAAATAATTTTTGAATTTATCCGTCGTATATATATTTTTTTGCATTTTTTTTTCCTTCTTACACACATAAAAAGAATTATCTTTTTATAAAGGTACCGTAGTACAAAGTATATTTTTTAATAGTTAAAAAATAGTATTTAAATGTGGTTTTATCATAAAGGAGTTTTGAAGATCAAGATAAATAGAATTATTCTATTTATCTTTTGATTAAATTGAAACTCTTGTATGGATAAATAAACCGGACATGACGAGCAGAAGTAAAACTTCCTTGGCGCCTTTGTTTGATTTATTTATTTGATTAATATTCATTTCCATACCGTTTCCTTTTTTTTTGATTATTTTACTTAGTTAAACTTTATCTTTGCTAAAAAACCTTAAGAGAAAAATCTCTTTTGTACTTCTTCTTGTAATTTAAAACCAGAGAATTTAGCTCTTTGTACTAATTCCCAGAAATATCGGTAAGTAGCTCTGTCATGTAACTCTCCCTCATACTGAATAGGTCCCCATTCAGCATTTTGTGCTGCTAATAAAATATTTTGTGCATCTTGTACTTCTGTAAAATCTGGTTTCATTGCATCAACAATAGCTTGAATTTGCGTTGGATAAATTGACCACATTCTCATAAACCCAAAAGAGTTTCTAGCCGTTTGAGCATCTTTAAATGTTTGATATGGATTTTTTAAATCCAATGTAACATTGTGACAAGGAATAATATGATTAGATAATGCAGCTTGTGTTACTTTAGCTTTTGCAGCTGCTATTAATTTATGATCAAATTGTCCAGGACTTCTCATATTAGAAGCTGCAATTGCACCTTGGTACCCAGATACAAAATCCATTAATCCAAAATCCAATACTTGTAACCAAGGAAGCGTTGCTGTTTTTTCAATATCTTTTAGTGCTCCATGTGTTTCTACTAAAACATGAATAGGAATTTCTCTTTTAATTCCAGCTTCTTTACATTTAGCTTGAATATATTCCACTTGTGTTTTAATATCTTCATAACAATGTGATTTAGGAAGGGTAATATAAGCTAATTTTTCTCCAGCCCCAGGCACTAAAATATCAACATCGCTTCTCCAATATTGACTTGCATGATCATGAATTCTACATCCAGCCATTCCAAAGGTATTGGCATCAGAATTAACAACTCTTACAATCATTTTTGCATGTTCAATTTCTTTTCCTGTTTCTGCTCCATCTTCACAGTCACAAGTAATATCAAAAATCGGTCCCATTTTTTCTTGTAAAGACATTGCTTTAAGAATGAACTTTTCACTTCCTGCAAAGTGCTCACAAGTTGGTATTATTGGTAAAGAATTTCCTGAATCAAATAGTGCTTCATTTGGGTGTGTCATAATATTTTCCTTTAATTTATCTGTTTTTTTTTGGAATAACAACGGTATAGTCTAAATCTAAAACTACACACTTATTGTATTTTCCTTCATCATTTTTTAAAGAACTGCAATCTTTTGCTTGCATGTTTTTTAAACCAACACTTCTTAATCGTAAAAGTGCAATATCATCTCTGTTAACTTCAATTTTCTCTAAAATTTCTGTATACGCGTAAATGGTATCCCCTGCAAAAGTAGGATTACAATGTGCTCCTGCATTAATTGCGTAAATCCATTGTGCATTTTGCAAACCATTAAAAGATATACTTCTTACCATTGAAATAACATGGCCTCCATACATAAGTCTTTGACCTACAGGAGTACTTTTCATCATATAATCATCAAAATGTACTTTCGCATTGTTTTGATACAGTTTGGTTGCCAAGGTATGATCACTGTTATCAACAGTAATTCCCTCACTGTGATTAATTCGCTCGCCTATTTCATAATCTTCAAAAAAATACTCACCACCTGTACCTTGCGTATTAATATTCCCTAAAGAAGGAATAGAAATTTTTGAAGCAATCTGCGTTGTTTTAGCAAAACTAGGCACTTCATTAATATCTGATTTTACACTTAGGTCTTTTTTATGAACCATTACCCATCGTTTTAGGTTTAGAATTTCAACATTATTTTGATTATAACCAATCGAATGTACATAAACTACACCTGATTTGCCAGAAGAGTTTTCTTTTAATCCAATTACTTTCGTTTCTAGTCTTACTGTATCTCCTACAAAAACAGGATTAGCAAAACTTACTTCTGCATATCCTAAGTTTGCAATTGCATTTAAAGAAATATCTTGAACAGACTTTCCAAAGGTTAAATGAAAAACCAGCATATCATCAAGTGGTCGTTTTTTATACCCAAACTCATTTGCTAAAACATCACTTGAATGCAAAGCAAATCTGCTTCCCGTAAGTGCTATATAAAAAGATACATCCCCTGCTGATATTGTTCTATCTAAAGGATGAATGATTTTTTGACCTATGGTAAAATCTTCAAAAAAATTACCATGGTTTACTTTTGTACTTATTGTAGACACTTTATCTCCTTAGAATGAGCTTTTTCCAATTTCTTTAAATCTATCGTATAATGTGATCGTTCGCTGCGCCCAATTAATTCTTGATTTATCAACCAATTCGTATCCAAATTTTATTACTTCTTTTCCATCTCTTAGACCTTCGTTATAAGCTGCAATCATTTCTTTTGCATTTTCTACTTCTGCTTTTTTAGGTGTAAAAATATCATTTATATATTCTAATTGAATAGGGTGCAATGCCGCTTTTCCATCGCATCCTAAATAAAAGGCTTCTTTCGCACTTTCTTCACAAGAAAACTCATCTTGTACATTAAAATGAGGCCCATCAATTACTACTTTTTCATACGCACGTGCTGCTAAACAAATTTGACTCATGTATTGGAACATTGCTTTTGAACCGTGTTTAATATTTAATTGAAGTTTTTGTGCTAAATTATTCGTACCAATAATTATGCAGGCTAAACTTGAACTTTGTGCACATATTTCTTGAATGTTTAATACTCCTAAGGGCGTATCAATCATAATCATTAATTCTAATGTTGAATCAATACTGTCAATAATCTTTTGTGCTTTTTTTACATCATTTGCACTTTCAATGCTTGAAAATAAAATTCCATCTACTTTGATTTTTTGTAAAACTTCTAAATCTTTATTGATTTGTTCTGAATCCAATCGGTTGATTCTTACTATTTTTTCTGAATTCCCAAAATTATCGTCTTTTTTGAATTCTTTTTCCAGTAATTTTCTGGCTACATCTTTTTGATCATGTAAAATAGCTTGAAAATCAAAAATAATTGCATCTGCTAAAACTATTCTTGCTCTTTGTACATTCTTTTCATTATAAGCAGGTACAAATAACATAGAACGTCTTGGTCTGTATATTTCTGATTTTAAGGTAGGACTTACGTCATCCCCTAAAGCTAGAAGTTGTTTAATTAACTCTTTTCTTAAAACTTTTCCATTTTTTGTTTTAGGATAATCATCTACTACAAAGATTTTTTTAGGGGCTTTGTATTTTGCTAGGTTTTCTTGACCAAAAGCTAAAATTTTATTCTCTTCCTCTTTTGAAAGTTTTTTATCGCTTAAAATAGCAATAGCAACAATTGTTTTTCCTGCTTCAATATCAAGTCCAATTGCCACACAATCATTTACATCTTCATGCGTTTTAATTACACGTTCAATTTCATGAGGACTTACTCTAAAACCAAAGGTATTAATTAAATCATCTTTTCTACCTAAAAACCAAATATAACCGTCTTTGTCTTTTTTAGCATAATCTCCTGTAAAAAAATAACCGTTTCTTTTTACTTTTGCAGTTTCTTCTTCTAGATTCCAGTACTCTAAAAATAATCCTGGATTCTCTAATCCAATTGCAATCATACCTTCTTCTTGAGGTCCAACTTCTTCATAGGTGTCAGGGTTTAATAATTTTACATTATGTCCTGGTTGTACAAAACCAGCAGACCCTGGACGTATTGGTCTGAATTTTGAATGTGAAATATAATAAGAAAACTCACTCATTCCAATAGCTTCATAAATATCTTGTTTAAATCGCTCTTGCCATAAAGCTACCATTTCAGAGGATAAATGCTCCCCAGCACTCATACAATGTCGTAAACTAGGACAATCTTCAATTGTAAAACTTGTTTTTTGTATGATTTGTCTATAAATTGTAGGCACGCCTATAAAAATAGTACATTTGTGTTTTTTAATAAGCTCAACCCATGATTTTGCATCATTACTTCCTTCATAGGCAATAACGGTTTGACCTTTATATAAAGGATCCATTAATGCTGAACCTAAAACATAAGTCCAGTTGAATTTTCCTGAGTGCATAATTCTATCATTGTCTTTAAAATCAAACCAAAACTCACTAGCAGGTGCGCGCCCAATTAATGATCTGTGAGAATGTAATACACCCTTTGGAAAACCAGTTGTTCCAGATGTATACACTAAATATGCAGGCTCACCAGATTTTGAATTATAATGATTTGGTGTTACATGTGCATTTTCAATAGATGTCTCAAAACAATGCAAACGTGCTCCATGAGGCTTTTGTAAAGCAGATATATCTTTTGCCCCTGAAACAATAATATGTTTTAAATTGTCTAAATTTTCTAAATACGGCAATAAGGTATCATACATAGAAGCAGAAACAATAATTGCTTTTGCTTGTGAATCTGTTGCTAAGTACTTAACTTCAGGTCCCGATAAAAGTGTTGATGTAGGAACAGCAACAATTCCAGATTTAATACTTCCAAAAAATGAAATAGGGTAAGCCAAAGAGTTTTTCAAACAAATCAATGTTCGATCTCTTGGCTCCAATTTAATACTTAATAAAAAGTTAGCAAATTTATCTGATTGTTGGTTTAATTCTTTATAGGTAATTTGTGAAGTACCTAAAGCAGAATCTTCAATAATCATAGCTGTTGCATTTTCTTTTATGGTTCCCATATGAGAAGTGGTACAAGCCGTTCCAATATTCAAAAATTCAGGAACTTTAATTTCAAACTGTGGGTATTGTTCTATTTTCATCATAAATTCCTTATATTTGACCAAATGGCCAGTTTTCTTTAAATGTGTGTAAGGGCATTTTATTAAGTACACTTAGTGCAAAATCTTGATCTTCTTTATTTAAACTTTTTAAAGCATAAGCTCTTAAAATATTTTGTAAAGATTTACCAAACATTGGAGGATCTAACATTTCACCATTGTGTCTAATTGCTCCACTTAATAAAGCATCTGCTTCAAGCGCTGCTTTTAAAATAAAAACATCTTTTGCAATTTCTTGTGGACTTGGAGTAAATGCAACCTTACAAATATTAATATGATTGGGTGTAATTACTTGTTTTCCTGTAAGTCCCATTGCTGTTTCTCGTTTAGCATGAGCATAAACATGTCTTGATGCATCATCTCCATGTAAATCCAACCATCTTCTAATGTCTTTTTTTTCTAAACAAGAATCAGGCAAAGAGTTAGGTGTTAATAATACTTCCACCCCTCCAATTACTCCACATCCTTGAATTCTAGCTTCCATAGTAAGAATATTAAAAAAAGTCTCTAATTCATCAATCCAACCCTCTGGCGTGATTTTATATGCCATTGCTTTAGAGAAATCATGAATACCAAAGATTACATGTTTAACTGTTGAATAAGACATTAACTTATCTGCAATTTGTAAAGATTTAGGATGCTCAATAATAGGTTGTATTGTTAATTTACTTCCAATAGTTACTAACCATGAAGATAAATCTCTAATTTCCGCATCTCCATATACTTCCCCCGCTTTTGCTAATACAATTACATCAATGTATTTATGAACTTGTTTAATAAGTTTTAAATCTTCTTCATATTCATCTGTTCTAAAAGGATTAATTCTAATTGCAATTTGAAAATTTCTTTCCGGAAATTTTGGTAATTCTTCTAGTAGTAGCTTTCTAGACATTTCTTTCATTCTACAGCCATCTTCTAAATCAAATAAAAGTGTATGTGCTTTTGTTTTATAAGCATGTTTTTGAAGTCTTAATTTTGCTTCTGCGATGCTTTCATAGTTTCCATCTAAAGGATTAAATTTAATAGGTGGATAATAAATTTGAATTCCAGGCCAGTGACCTCCTAATACTGGAAACAAATCATCTTTTGCGGTTAATTTTGTTAAATCTACTGTTGCTGAAGTCATAATTTACACCTTTTTCATTCTTAATATTTTTATCATTCTTTTAAGTAACACATGTCGATAGAAGAATTTAATCATAATAAACAAGGCTAAACATAAAAATAAAATGTAATATTTATTTTTAAGTTAATATTAATATATTGTCTAGGGCCCAATATATAAGGATTGTTTATTATGTTGAAAAGTTTTTCCCATATAGTGAGAAAGTTTTTTTGAAAAATAGCAGATAATGCAAGAAAAATTTCATAATTTGTAAAAATTATTTTACCATTTTGTTACATTTGCTAAAAGAAGCTTAAATTTTTTTATTATATACTACATGTAAATAAAAATAAATGCTTGAAAGTTCTTTATGCGCAATCAAAATAAGTCATTAACAAGAGGCCTTCAGATTTTAAAAGAAATCTTGTTTTCGAACACTCCTCTTACTGCTGTTATGTTATGCCAAAAACTTGATATTGATAAAAGTACAATGTCTAGATTAATTACTTCTTTAATGAATGAAGGGTTTATTAAATACCTAGGCAATTCAAAAGAGATAGTAAAAGCAGACATAATGGATATCATGACTTCACAAGCCAGTCAAGATGTTTTGATTGAACGCAGTCAAGATTTATTAGAAGATATTTTTAATCTTACAAACGAATGTGTGTATTTAGCAATTAATGATAACAATTCATTATTGTATTTAAATCAAATTGACAATTCTACAAGAGTTATTAAAATGAGAAACAGCATAGGCTCTTATGCCCCTTTACATTGTACGGCTTTAGGTAAGGTTATTTTGGCTTACAGTGAGATTGATATTTCGCTTTTAGAATTAAATGAATATACAAAAAACTCTTTATTAAAAGCACGATATTTACAAAAAGAGCTAAATATCGTATTGGAAAATAAATATGCTATTGAGAATGAAGAGTTTGAATATGGTTTAAGCTCTTTAGCTGTACCCATTTTTGACTATGAAAATACCTTCTTAGGCGCTGTTGGAATTGCTGGTTTATCTGCTAGATTAAGTGAAGAAACCTTACACAGTGTTGCGTTAAAAATATTAAAACTCTCTTCAAAAAAAATTAGAATCTAAAAAGAAAAGCTTTTGCTTTAAAAACTTTCCCACTCGTCATCTTTACTGTTATGTTCTGTAAAGGTTGAAGGGGAAGAGTTATTAATAGCTATAGCTTTATTCGCAGCTTTTTTATCTTGAATTTCAAAAACACTTTTACTGTTTTCTATCATAATATAATCGCTTTTATTTTCATTAATAGGAATCTCTTTTGCTTCAATGCTGTTTTTACCTGTAAATTCTTTTTCATTTGCATTTTTTACAATCACCAAAGCAATGTTTTGAGTACCTAATGCAATATCTTGAGTAATACTAGCAACATTTGCATTTTCTTGTGTTTGTTTGTCTAATAAGTTAACTGAATTTGATATTTGGTGAATACTGTTTTGTTGTGTAGAACTTGCTATTTCTATTTTAGTAATTAAACTTAAGGTATTTTCAATGTTTTCATTTAATCCAGAATACCCTTCAATCATTTTATTAGCGATATCTTTTCCTGTATTTGCTTTTTGTGTTGCATGTTCAACTAAATCTTTGATTTCTTTTGCTGCTTCTGCTGACCTGCTTGCAAGGTTTCTTACTTCTTGGGCAACGACTGCAAAACCTTTTCCTGATTCCCCAGCAGTTGCAGCTTCAACCGCAGCATTGAGTGAAAGAATATTGGTTTGAAAAGCAATTTGATCAATTACACCTATTGCTTCATTAATTGATTCTACTTCTTTATTAATATCATCCATTGCCAGTGTTGTTTGTTTTGCAAAATTTTCACCTTCTTTAACTGAAATATTTAATTTATTGGCATTGGAAGTCATTTGTGATACATCAGAAGTAGTTGAGCTTATAACAGAAGAGATATCTTCAATAGCTGCTGCTGTTTCTTCAAGCGAGGCTGCTGCTTCATTTGAAGATCTGCTTAGGTTTTTTACATTTTTTAATAATTCATTGGAACTGTTTTCTAAACTTAATCCTGTTGTTTTATTTTGACGTAACATTTCACTAATGGTATCGGCTAAAGAATTAAGGCTATCAACCATTGCGCCTTTGGAAGAAGTGATTTTATAGGTAAAATCAAGGTTATGAAATTTTTCTAAGGCTTTTTGTATTTCATTTACATCATCAGCAACATTTGATGACACTGTTTCTAACATATCATTTATACTTGTTTTTAATTCATCCAAACTATCATTCGAAGTACTTACACTTACTTCTTGCAACATTTTCCCCTCTTTTACTAAGGTAACAACTCTTTTTACTTCTTCTATAAGGATTTCATCTTCTTCCATTAAATTTTTTGTTTTTAGAATATTTTTATTAAGAAGTTTTGTCATTTTGCCTAACTCGTCATCTGCTTTCTCTTCTAAAAGTTCAATATGCTTACTTTCTTTATTAATGTATTTAAAGAAATTTAAAAAACCTTCTTGAAAAGAAACAAGGGAGCTTGTAATGCTTCTGTTAATTAATAGTATGAAAGTAATTAAAATTAGAATTAATAAAGCAGAAATGATTAAAGAGAATTGAATCATTTCTTCTATTTTTTGACTTGTTGTATTTTTTATTTCTTTTGCTAGTTTAGATAATAAAGCCTCTGCTTTATGAATTGTTTTTCTCATTGTACCTTGAACCCCAAGTTTACTTGTAAGACCAATTCTTTGTTGTGCCCCAACTAGAGATAAAAAATCTTCTTTATAGGAACTTAGGTTATTAATTAATTCCTTATTATTAGTAAACGTAGAAGATAAAGCATCAATTTTTTTGATATATTTATCTACATATTTTAGATCAAGTCGTAACATAAAATCTTTTTCTTGTTTTCTTAAATCATAGACTTTAGCTAAGAGTGCATAATTATTTGAATTTTTTGCATAATCTTGTATTTTATGAACACTTGCTCTTAAACTTCCATATAAGGCATCTTTTGGATGAAGACCAATTTCTTCTTGATTTTTAACAAAATCGTAAAAATCATTTTTGTATTCAATTACCAATTTTGTAAAGAGAGTAAGTTTATTATTTTCAATGTTTTGGATTTTTAAATGTTTTTCTAAATACGTGATATCACTAATTAAAACATTAATATTATTCTCGAATTTTTGTTTGTACTTTAAGTCTTTTCGTAAAATAAAGTCTTTTTCATTTCTTCGTAACATTAGCATGTCACTTTGTAGTTTTTCAATCTTACTTTCTATATGACCAAAGTCTTTAGTATCTTGAGTAGAAACATACATTAAAGCACTTAATAAACCTAAAGAAACAATGGTTAAGAGTAATAACGAAAACAGTTTTACACGAATTGACATAGTAGAGAACATTCAACATCCTTGAAATATATTTAAATAATTGAAGAAATAATAATCAAAAAGAGTTACAATTTAATTACATCTTTAATTATTATATGTTAATTACAAGTAGATTATGTCAAAGTCTTAGTTTAATCTCTTTTTAATGATAAGGGTACGTTTATGTCTTCGTAAGCGTATTGTTTATAATGCGTATTTTTAGCATCTATTGTGTATCCAGCCATTCTATCTGCTAGTTCATTGCCTTGTGTTCCTGCATGTGCTTTTACATGTTTTAAGATGATTTTATCTTCTATTTCATCATAAAGATTATGCGCAAGTTTAATTATTTCTAAGTTTTTGATTTCTCCTGTTTTTTTTGTCCAGTTTTTACTTTTCCATGAGTAAGCCCATTTTGAAATACAATCAATACTGTATTTTGAATCAGAATAAATACTTATACTTGAAGCTTGTGATTCTTGTGCTAATAATAAAGCTTTATACAAAGCATTTAATTCTGCCGTATTATTAGTCCCCATGCTATGATACTGTCCATATAATAAAATGGGAGCATTGTCATCATAATATAAAGCCAAACCACTTCCTGCTTCCCCTGGGTTATTAGAACAAGCCCCATCACAATAGATTGTTAATTTATTGCCCGAAGTTGTAGGTGCAGTTTGTTCAATTTTTTTAACTTTTGATAATGATTCTTTAAAGGCTTTAATTAAAAAATAGTTTTCTTGTATTTGCTCTTGGGCTTCTTTTGTGAAGTGTCCTTTTAACAAGATTAATAAAGCTGCTTTTTCAAGTGAAATATCATTATTCAAAAGACTTAAATAATCTTTGTCTTTTAGTGCTAAAATATTTTCTTGTGCAGTATTTAGTTTGGAGTCTTTTAGTATTAATTCTAAAAAAGCGTTATCAATTATCATTGTATTCCTAGTTTTTTATTTGAATTATATCAAATGTATAAAAGAAAAAGGCTTTAAACGAAGTATTTATTTTTTTATTTTATTTTTTTCTAGTAATGCCATAAAATCATTTTTACTTAAAGGTTTTGAATAATAGTACCCTTGATAATAGGTACAATTGTATTTTTGTAGAAAATCTCTTTGTTCTTGGGTTTCAACACCTTCTGCTACTGTTTTCAAATTTAAGCTGTTTGCCA
>Ga0105359_10000320_pt1 | contig 39906 bp, 47 predicted proteins | sample GOMGulsemesocosm_6_FD_83659 | JGI IMG/M metagenome (GOLD analysis project Ga0105359, IMG submission 83659) | Methane-oxidizing microbial communities from mesocosms in the Gulf of Mexico - GOM8C Gulf of Mexico | ecosystem: Environmental > Aquatic > Marine > Cold seeps | place: Gulf of Mexico...
GATGTTTAAATCTTCCCAGTCATCCTCGTCTTTGCTTTCACGATCATTTAAATCAGTTCTAAAAACATTGCTTGCCTGCACTCCATTATCAATATACCTGTTGAACGCATCAATGTCTGGGTGACCATGTTTATGTCCGGATGGGAATATTACGTAAGTGGGATTTACTTTTTGAATAAAGCAAATTGAACTTGCGTTGTTCCCCCCATGGTGTGGCGCAATGACAACAGATGACTTTAAAGAAACAACGCCATTTTCATGGAGGTTTACCATTTCTTTTTCAGCATCTTTGCAGGCGCTAGGTTTATCATTAAGTCTACGTCCAATCGTGTCTCCTGTGAATAGGATTGAATGACCGTTAACTTCGTACTTAGTGACTATGCTTACCGCGTTTCTGTTCTCAGAGGTTGATAGTCCTGACCAATTAGCCTTTCCGTAAATAAAGGTAAGAACGGAATCACCGAGATTAATATACGATCCTGGTTTGATCTGAATGTCTTGGTGGTTGTATTCTCTTAGTCCGTTCTTTTTGGCGAGTTCTATCGCTGAAACCATTTTTTTCCATGTTTTTGTTTTTCTTGGAGTGCCCGTTCTGTATAGTGATTTGACCTTGAAGTGGTTTAGTATCCGATAAGCGTCGCCAATATGATCACTGTCAGAGTGCGACAATATCATTACTTCTATTGGGTTGTTTCCAATTATTCGTTTTGCGGCTTTAAAGCAAAGTTGTCCTGTCCAATGGCCTGCGTCGTAGATAAAAAATTTATTGTCAGGGGTTTGTGTGATCGAGCAATGTCCTGAACCTACATCCACGATGGTGGTAGTGGATGTTCCGGCAGAAACGGGAAAGGAGCAAGTTATTGTAATGAGTAGAGTTATTATTAAAAAGCGCAAGTTGATATATCCTTTTTTAAAATATACCTTTACCTTAATGAAATATTAATTCAAGTCAAATGGTATTGTTGGGATATGTTTGATCCCACTCTATCTGCTTGAATTTATTCATTAGTAACTCTTTACACTGAACGGTGAGCTCTTTGATGTTTGGTACGTCAACAGTTTTGCAGCGTTTGTTATCCTTATCAAAACCCTTTGGGACGCCGTTTGAAGACCAAAAACCTCTAGCAACTTTGTGAGCATCTCTTGCTTGCTCGGTATCTATCAGAAAGGTTAAATCCCGATGATTGATATTTACTCTCCCAGCTCCAATAAGTTTTTTTATTCTGCTTTTAAGTTGAGGTTTTCTAAGCTTGTCTGTTATTGAACCAACTTCACAAAAATGAATGTCAGACTGATCCCTAAAATTGATGTTTGTTTCATCAAGTCCAAACTCGCCATTTGTATAGTGAGAAAGCACGTTCTTGGCTAACTTGTTTAATTGTTTGTGCCATATGGCTAACACTAGGCTGTCGTCATAAAGTTTCATTGGGATTATTCCTTGGCGAATTTAGTTAGGTATCTTTTTGTTGCCTCTATATCAAAGGCGTGAGGGGAATCTGTATCAATATTGAAACGTATACCCTTTAGGCGACTTGTGTTCATTATATTACCAATTAGTAAATGGATTTATAGCTAAAGATGCGTTGTAATAACGTTTCTCTTCTGTGACGTCCTTAAGTACCCATTCTGGTAATGTAAAGGTCTGAGTTTTACTATCTAATTCAATTTCCGCGATATACAAGCCTTCGTTTAACCCATGAAATATGTCGATTTCCCATATGTTTCCTTCAAAAGGGATTTTGTACCTTGTTTTGCTAATAAGTTGGTTTTCCGGAAGTTTCGCTATCATAGCTTCACCGTTTTCGAATGGAATTGCATATTCGAACTCGTCTCTTTCAAAATCAGCTGTAGCTTCTTTAATGGTTAGGAATGCTTTGTTTGTATTTTTAAAATTACTTTTACGGACTCTAATGGCGTATTGGTCAGTGTGAGCTATATATCCTTGCACTATTGTCTCACCAATTTGGTTTTTGAGAATACTTGTTATCTTAGTTTGACTAATGAGGTATTTTCTTTCTATTTCTTTAGAGTGATTTCTTTTATCAAAGTGGTTGTGTATTTTTACCCATATTTTATTGTTAGTCTTTGATTTTGGGTATAATAAGCACGATATCGAAAAGAACAACTGATATAAAATATATATCTTTTTATTGTGAATGCTTTTAATCGAAAAATATCTGTGCTTATAGTAAATTTCTGCGATAACAAAATTACCAAGAATTAGTGGGTGAATAAAGATTAAGAGAGGGTTTTTATTGTAAAAACCTAGCATGACACCTATTGCACATGAGAGTAGTATTATTGCGTTTATTGATCTAATGGACATGTACGGCTCTTTTTAGAAAACATATTCTTAATAGTACCTAAAATTAATTTTCAATACCATCGAATAACGTTCTCCAGATATTGGTTTCTTATTAATATTTATTCGTATGCTTTAACCCTATTTAATTCTTCAACATAACTTATGTATTAATGCATATAGAGAGTCAAGTGTCTAAATTATTGAACGGTGAGCATCCAGCAGTATTTTATGCGGGATTGTTACAATCAGGAAAAGTAGAGGAAATAGTCACATGGCGTGAGGTTTACGCCATTTGGAATGGTGTGTTTAAAGAAAACAATGTGAATCTTGTAGATTTATTTCAAAAAATACCTGTTATAGATTTCCCTGTCGATAAACCTTCCTTGCTTAGATGGTGGAAGACGAGCAAAGTTAGTCAAAGCAAAGAGCTCAGTGACAAAGGTTTTTATGAAACATACGATATTCAGGATGTTGATGGTAAAACCCTATACAGTGGGTTCAAAGAGGCTATGTTTGCAATGGCTAGTTTAAAAATGAATCAAGAGAAGTTAGCTGCTTTCCTTTTAAATTGCTCTTCTTTTGCTCGACTGGGTAATGCTAATATTTATCCTAAAAATAATTGGTTACCAGTTGAGGGAGCTGAAGTTTTAAATACTCTGCTAGTGAGAACATTGAGAGGGTTAAAAGTTAACCCATCTCCTTGGCCGTCAAATTCTAGAGGAATTTTGCCTTGTCATAGAGAAGATAAAAATAGTTCCGTTAGAACCTTGAGAGAGCTTATTAAGTATTACGCGGAAGAGCATGTTTTGCTTATTAGGGAATACAGGATTGTGTTATTGGCAAATCCTGCAAAACTATAGCAGATATTAAGCCTATTATTTAAAAAAACCAGCAACAGCTGGTTTTTTTAAAAAATGATTTAGCGGAAGATTCTAGAAGCTAAGCCTTAAAGTAGCCAGTACGGATGTAATATCTGATGAAGTCGTGACGCCAGCGCCAATAGAAAAGCTAGTCGTAAAGGCGTAATTGATGGTTCCTACAAGCCCTGTGTCTGTTTCTCCATCAACTGATGTGTAGTCTAGCCCTCCGCCAACCTCTAGGTTTGGAGTGAGCATTGTTTTGGCACCTAACTCGATACCATAACCACTTTCATCTGCGTCTTCTTTTGCGCCCCCTGCTTCAACTTCTGCAACGTATCCACGGTATGAAACGATACCATATATGTCGGTTGCCTGTGAAATATTGTATTTATACCCCAGCCCGACACTTAATTGGCTCAGCGTGATTTCAACATCATAGCCATACATATTCATCTCGTCAGACACAGTATTGTAAGATGCGGTAACTAAGAAGTTGTCTCCTAGTGTTGTGGAGCTTTTAAGTGCGTACCCTGATGCATCAATATCATCTTCGTCGTCGTCGAATGTAGATGATACGTAACTTGCTTCAACAAACTTCCAATTAGGGGATGCCTCTGCTGCGGTTTCTGCAAAAGATGCTGAAGATAATGCTAATAAAGTTGATGCAAGTAGTAATTTTTTCATAATATTCCTTTAGTTTTTTATTAAGATAATAGATGCCATATTTGGCAGCAAAAAGAATAATAATGATATCAATCATGAATGCAAGGTATTTAAAAACTAAATATCAAGCTATTAATTGCAGCCTCTGCTACTCCTTTATCATTTGCATATTGTCTTTTGCTCTTTTTAAATTCTTCTTTGGACTGTCCTTCAAAGGGTACTTTAAGCAATACAGTTATATTGATTATAATCTCGTTTTTGGCTTTTAGCATGTAGTGTGAAGCTTCGGTTTTAATCACAGTCCCGTCTTTTTGGTGGATTAGCTCTGATACCTGTGCAAATGCTACTGGTTGTCCGTTAAGTTGTTCCATTCTAGGTTTTATGGAGACTGAAGTGTTTGGGTAGTCCTCTAAGGTGTATTTAATTAATCTCTTTATATTCGTGAGTAGTTTCCGGCTATGTTTTTTCTTTTTTGGAAAGGCGATTATATCTATATAGGGAGATATTTGATTGTCGATTTCTGGATCGTTCTTTTCTTTTTGAAATGAAAATATGAGTTCGTTATCCAAGTAAGGTGTTTCTAGGAGAGAATTGAATTCTTTTTTATTGATAAACAGCCATCCTGATGGTTGAATTATCGACACACCATACTTGTGTTTCGTTAGTGCTTTTCCTATTCCAGTTGACGCAGTGGTTGGTGTAGTAATGCACGCAGTTAGTAGTACAGCTATAATTAGTTTCTTTATCATTTCAGTATTCCTTATTGTTCAAGTATGAATAAATAGGGCTTTGTATGGCGGAGTTTAAAATTTTATACGTTGCATTATTGTGTAAGCTTGCTAATGCATAAAAAATCATTATGATTTCATCATTGATAATTTTAAAAAAGAGAAAATCATGGGAAAAATAGTGAACGATGAATTATATAGCAAGATGAAAGGGGTTGAGTTGTTCGAACTGCATGAATCAGGAGACCTTGACGCTAGCTATTGGTTTGCTAAATTGGTTTTTGAAGGTAAGTATAAGGCGGCTCCGGAAGAAGGAATAACAAAGAAAGAGCAAAGGGGGCTCGCGAGAATTGGATCGGAGTCTGCAATAACAAATGCTGCTGATTCTGGACATTATCCATCAATGGTTGAAGCTGCGGACATGTATTTTTCTGGTCGCCGTGAACCAGGTCAATTTGGTTCTGCAATATTTTGTGCTCAATATCAGAAATCTAAGGAATGGTATTTAAAATTACTTGGACACCCTGACTCTAGTGAAGAATTTAAAAGCCTTGCAACTTTCCGATTGGGGATGCTGTCCTATATGTCTACCAATACAGTTACGGATGAAGTGCTAGCTTTGTGGGAAGAAGCTTCTAAGTCTCCTTTTGAAGGGGGGATATTTGCGATATCTAGAATAGCTCAACATTATTATGACAAAAAGGATTACGTAAAGTCTGTTCCGCTTTTAGAATCTATTTATGAAAAGCGACCTTACTCAGCGATATTACTGGCCTTGTGTTTTAAATATGGCTATGGGGTGGATGTTGATTTAAAAAGGCACGATGAGTTGATAGCTTATTGGGAAGAAAATTCGTAATTCAACTTAATTTAATAAGAAGGCGAACAGGGTGATTTGCTTGCCTTCTTATTGTTATTACTTATTTACTATTTACTATTTAGATACTTTATCGCCCATTTCTTTGTATAACTCATCTAAATCTATACCTAGGTCTGTTAGGACTTTTTCAACGGTGCTCTGCTCTTGTTGTACTAGAGAAAGTTCATCTTCTTTATATAATTCTTTGGTTATGTCAGTTTTTTCTGGCATATAGCAGAAAGCTATTTTTAACGCTTCTATTATTTGTCTACGAGGTACGTGTACTCCGTCTTGGTCTTGTCTACGACTGTGATTTCTTCTTGTATTTCCACTTCGACTATCAGGTCGGCGATTGTTTGATTTATTATTTGATTTGTTATTTGATTTGTTATTTGATTTGTTATTTGATTTGTTATTTGTGGTGCTTTGCTTTCGATCAGAAGATTCTGTCATACAGTTGGACTCTTGTTTGTTTGTAAAAGGCATAAGCCTCTAAGTTACCATAAAATATTATTGGGTGGTAGGTGTTATTTTTAAAATTATTTTTATTTGATATTTGTACATCTTGTAAATTGATAAAAATACTACATTAGCTGTGAAACGCTTCAATAGGTATTCGTTTTTTTTCTTTGTAATACGCAATCAGCGATGCCTGCTTCCTTTTTAATTTTATGTTTCATTGCTTCGCCTTTTCTTTTGCTGTTTAAATAATCTGTCCTTACAACGTGCCACTCTCCGGACAATGTTATTTTCACGTTGATAAAGCTTTGGATTGCATTTTTTATTTTATTTGCTCTTTCAATGTCTCTGTAAGAGCCGCACCATAATCGATATTCGGCTGTCTTTGCTTGTTTGTATGTCGAGTCTTCAACACTTACCTTATGATTTTTAAGTAGTTCTATATAAGAGTATTTTTCTTTTGTAAATTCAGGGATCTTTGAATGAGTTAATACTTTTTTATCTTTTTGTATTTTATTCTTTTCTAAAAGTGATACTGGAGATACTTCCTCATCTATTAGGACATTGTTGGATAATATTGCTGCTATGATGATAAAGAGTAGTGCGGACAGTATATTCGTTAAAAGGGTTTCTCTCTTTTGCTCCTCTATTTCTTTGGGTAGGGGGGCTCTATTTTTTGTAAGTTTCATTCGAGTTCCAGACTCTAAATTTACTTATAGTTTACATCGGCGGCTTAAACATTGGGTACTGTTGGATTATGCTTATTCTCTGATTTTAAATCAAATGATAGGTTTTTAACTTTTAGGATGTTGAATCCTATTTAAATAAATCGGGTGGGTAATTAAAAATCCTGCGAAGGGCAGGATTTTTCAAGGTTATTTCGCTTAATTAAAGGTTTAGCAAATCGACCATAGCAGCTTTGTTTTCATTCACTTTAGAGAGCATGATTAGTCCTGTTTGAGTTAGAGTGTCATATTTAGCTAGGTGAGTAGACTCTTTGGCATAATCAGCATCCGTTATCCTTCCTCGGGCGATTTTAGCTTGTAGATTCGAAGTTTCTAGGTAGCTATTCGTTTGAATCAATCCGTTGGTTGTAGCGCCTAATCTTGCGGCACTTAATGAGGCGTTATCAATTGCGCCATCAAGGGTTGTTATTGCTGCTTGTGCATTTGTCTGGCTGAGCACATCAGTAGGCAATGTAGCTCCATTCATGGTGCTGTAATCAATTTTATTTATACTTGTGGTATCACTAGGTGTTGACCCTGATTGTATTTGGACGGGTGTCCCTGCTCCATTTTGGAATAGTTTTTTTCCGTTAAAGTTAGTGTTTTTAAAAATATTATCGACACTTTGCATTATCTGTGTGTATTCTTTGTTTATTATGGCTCGGTCTCCGTTGGAAGTTGTACCGTTTGCTGCTTGTAAGGCTAAAGTTCTAGCACGGTTATATAAGCTTCCAACTGAATCTAGTGCTGATGCATGGGTTTGTGTGAGGGAAATTCCGTCATTTACATTCTGGATTGCTTGTGTGTTCCCCATGATGCCTTTTGTTGCTAGGTTGGAAATTGCCATGCCTGCTGCATCGTCCGAAGCATTATTTATACGTAAGCCAGATGATAGCCGTTGCATGGATATGCTTGAGTTTAGTTGATTGGTTGAGAGTAGACCTATTGAGGTAGTCATTTATATTCCTTAAAAGAGAAATAGCCATCCTTGGCTACATTAAATACATATGTGCATCAAGGGGGTATTTGTTCATATTTAGAGGATGTATAATTTGTGTGAGATTGAACTTTTAGAGCGTAGTTTTCAAGCTTATTGTAATTAAGTGGTACGAGCGTTCTAGTGATATTATTTACTTAAGGACGGTGTCTAAAGGTATCCTTTGACATGCACCATGCGAATCGTTCTGCTTATGGGTGATTATGTATTTAGCAGCACCCAAATTTAGATGCTTAGCTAAAGAGTAAGAAATTCATGTCAATATTGATAGATTATGAAAAATTGTTACTGTTACTTGATTCTTTTTTCTGTCCCGAGCTGCATGTTTTTAGTTCCGTGGAAAGCTGGGTGGTGTTCAAGAAAATAATTAGGTGTTGAGCCTAGTGCTTTTAATGCGTCTAAATCACACATTAATATTGGACTAGTTTTCGTATATGTAAATACACCTAAACTGTGATTTTCTGTTCTAAACTTACTTTCAATCCCTTTTCCGTTAAGGGTCATCGCTACCCCTTTCCCTTCGTGCAAATATTCGTCTCGTTTAGCTGTTTTGGGATCAGTAACAATCATATCAAATGTTGTGTTATGCTTTTTTAATTTATTGTTGATTGATTTGATGTGTTTCTTGATTTGTGAGTTTAGTGCGCTTAAAAAGGCATGGTTTGAGTCTGTGCTAATATCAATCGTGATATTCATGAAATTTAGTGAAATCGCTCTATCTAGTCCATGTAAGTCTATTCTACCAGGTAATATGGTATCATTGGTAGCGTTGGTGGCTAAATGTTCCGGTACTATTGAGAATATTAGATTTGTACCGATAGCTTGTTTGTATTTCGGTTGCGTGCAAGTTACAGCGAAGCAATGAAATGTATCATTTTTAAAGCAAAATGGTTTGTCTGCAAAAACTTCTTTAATAATATTCTCGTCATTGAACATCGGTAGAACATTAATCTTTGGGAGTTCATTATATTTATCTAAAACAATTTTGTTTGGTATTTTTAGGCTAATTGGTGATTGAAGATAATCAACTCCGCCTGCAAAAAGTTTGTACTTCATTTTATTTTAGCTCTAGGTAGGTGATTGCAAATGATTCTGTAACTGAAGAGTTAGATAATAATATACAATCGCTTATGGCATTATTATCTTTATGGTGAGTTACCGCCCAGTCTGCTCTGAATGGTTTATTTAACTCTTTTGCTGTTATGTTAAATTCGGATTGTTCTAGTAAGGTTTTAAATTTGACTTCATCTACTAGGCCAATGGCGTAATATCCGTCAAGTTTACCATTGAATGATAATTGTTTTATATTCATTATAAGACTGTGCTGATGATTAATAATCAAACACTATACAATGAAACTTTAGAATTTAAAACTTTGTTTATGTTAAATAAGAAAATCCTGCCTATTTTTTCAGGTGAGTTGTTAGGCGGACATTAAGATTAAGTCAAAACCTTTGATGTTTCTTCTTTTGGCCTCACTTACCAGGAAGTTAATTGCTTCTTGGTGGGAATTGGCGTGAATTGTTTCTTTTGCAATTACCGTACTTCCTTTTTTATTATTATATTGATATCTCACAAGGAACTGCGCGGGTAACCAACCAAAAATATCCTTTGGTTCGATGTTTCTTTTTGTACTTTCGTTTATATATTGAATATGGCTTCCATCTTTACTTATCACCTCGCAACAATTTGCGTATGTTTGTTTGTTATTTTTTAAAAACAACTTTACTCGAACACCTCTGCTAGGTTGTTTTGATATAGGTGTGCAAAATGGGATTACATTCATTTGTAAAAAGAGACTATTTCTAGCCTCCTTCCTTCGTAGATTTACTTATAAGTAAGACGTGCTCGACGGTTGGCACTGTGTGCATGGTTGCTAAATCCTTTCATTGCCAATTTCTCTTCTCCGTAACTGATCATGGTTAATTGGGTTTCATTCACGCCCATATTCATTAGGAAGGTTTTTACCTTTTTAGCTCTGCGCTCTGCCAGGGCAATGTTGTACTCAGGAGTTCCGCGACTATCGGTATGTCCTTCAATAATTAAGTAAGCGGAAATCTTCGCGTTTAAATACTCAGCATGAGCTTCTAATGTGTCCATGGCGGCTTTGGTTAAAGTAGATGAGTCAAATCCAAAATACAGGGTGGAACTGGTTGAAGTTGTCTCAGTAAACTGTTTGCCACTCATATTTTCAAAACTTGCTTGTCTAGCTAGGGCAGGCGTCACTTGGATATTAGATTTAGGTTGGGCTTGTGTTTCTTTAGGGATGTTATTTGTAGGGCTTGATGTACTGGAGATATCACTGCTTGATGAGCATGCTGAAATTGCGGTGCAAAGTGCAAGGATAGAAAATTTATTTGTCAGGGAGTTTAGTTGCATTAGTTAATTGTCTTTACTTAAAAAGATAATATTAACCAATAACATTTTCTAAAGCTAGAGAATTGTCTTTTAAAATGAATTTTAAAATGGAATTTATTGGTGTGGATATAATTTAAAAGCCTCTTTGTTGAGGCTTCTTTTGGTAACATAGCTTGAAAGTTAAGCCACAGTGAAGCCTCCCTCTATGCCCCGCTCACACAGTTCATCTTCGATATAAATTAATTTTGTGCCGCAGGATGGGCATTTAACTTCATCATCTGCAAAAGTGTTCGTTTCTTCTAAGTATTTATAAGTGATTTTAGATTTACATTTTGGGCACTTCATAATTTTTCCATTTTAAAATATGTGGTACATATAAGTAATGTTTGTCTTGGACAAATTAGTGTGTTTATCCCCAGGTATTTTGGGATATTTTTACATGTTACTATTTCTTATCCGTTTAAATTTTTAGTTGGTTAATAATGGGGGGTTTGGTGCCTGATCATTACCTTAGTTTGCTCCTATTTATATAAGCCTAATAAATAGATTTTTAAAATTAGGTACACAGGACATTAACTAACAAAATGAGGATATAAATATGAGATCAGTAACTTGTACTGTTTCAAAACAGAAAAAGCCTGGTTCTAGCGTGGTTGTAAGTGGGAAAAATAAAGTTTCTCCTGCTAAAGGTAACGGTAAAGTCATTCAGTTTTCAAACCAAACGATACTTCGTATTGCAGGGATGGAATTTGGAGATACTTTTAATATAACGTCACCTGACGCAGCAACAATGGTACTAGAAAAAAGCACTAACGGCACCAATACTATATCGAAAAACAAGGGTAAATCTCTTGTTGATATTCGTAAGCTTGCTGAGGATTTTAAAGTTGGGGTGAGTATTAAAATCACAGCTTTAAAAGATAAAATTATTATCACTGTTCATCATGAAGATATCGCGGTATCTGATCGAGAAGAGCAAATCAAGGAACGTCTTGATGATGGTAAAGAAGTTCGTGTTGCTACACTTTTTAGTGGTCGTAACATGCGAGAAATGCTCAAGCGCTCTGGACTTGTCCAGTTGTCTAACGATTTAAGCTGTAAGATGGCTATTGAAATCGAAAGAACGCATTTGGAAAGTGCGATGGCGCGTAACCCGCAATATTGGCAGAAATCATCTGTTGCTGCGGTAAACAATGTCACTAATATCGATTTTAGTCAGGTTGATTTGCCAGGTATTGATGGCTTAATTGCTGATGTAAGTGGTTTTAATGTGGCGATTGATCGTAAAGCTGGGAAATCACGTAATTTATCTGCGGATGATGATTGTGACGACTCAGGAGCTTTATTCCTAAGTATTATGGAAGTGCTTAAGAGAGGAAACCCTGCTTTCGTTAACATTGAAGCAAGTTGGGTTGACTCGCAGAAGAAAGAGCATAAAGAAGGGTTATTGACGTTAATAACGTTATTTGACTCTGTGCTTAATTCACTTGGTTATAATGTGAATAAAGAGCTTAATGAAATCGAAGGTAAGCAGGTTTTGTCTTTATTGGCAATTTCTGAAAACTTATCTAAAGATGATTTAAATAGTTCTTCGCTTGTAAGTGTAGTGGATGTTAAAGAGCCTGTCATGCCAACTATGTTGTCAACAGATTCGAATGTTTACCGCATTGATACTAGAGAAAAATTACTAGTTGATATGGTGAAAAGCAACAAACCTTTAAGAATGGGTTCAATGTTTTCAGGTGGTGGCGTTATGGATTTGGCTGTTCATACTGGTTTAGCTGACATGGGTATCTCTTCTTTCTGTAAATTTGGAATGGAGTGGAACGAAGATATTGCTAACGCGAATCTTTCAAACAATTTAGCTATTTGGAATGAACTTAGTGATTTTCTTATAGGTGATGCGAGAGGGATTAACGTTCATAAGTATCGTACAGCCATAATAAACGGGTTGGTAATGGGTATCCCATGCGTGGGGGCTTCATTATCTGGTTTAGCTAAAAATAAGCTTAAAGTTGCTGAAGAGCATCTTACAGCTGGAGCATTGTTTGTTAATGCGTTGGAAGTAATTAAGTGCAGTAATCCCGCGTTTATCGTGTTGGAGAATGTGCCAAATTACCAAAACATTACTTCTATGACTATCTTGCGTCAGGCCTTAAATCACTTAGGGTATGATGTTAGTGAAAATATTTATAGTGGTAACCAGTATGGAGCTTTTGAAGATCGAGATAGATGGGTGCTTGTTGCTACGTCTAAAGGGTTGTTTAAGGACGATGATGAAGTGTTAACTACTTTACCATCTGTTGCTGAAAAACCTGCTGATTTATCAGGCTTGCTAAGCAAAAAATCTTTTGCAGATACATCTTGGAGATATCCGGATTATCTATATGCTAAAGAGAAGTCTGACATAGCAAAAGGGAAAGGCTTTCGTATGCAGCTTCTTCATGAGAGTTCACCTATGTGTGGAACAATTGGAGCGGGTTATGCGAAATGCCGTTCAACTGAGCCAATGGTTAGATTTTCTTTAGATTACCTCTATGAGGAGTATCATCAACGACTTGTCGATGATGGTTTAACTGAAGATTTACTTGTAGGTTGTGTGCCTGATTTCGAAACGCTTGGTTTGTATTTTAATTTAACTAAAGCGCAAGATGCAAAACTTGTTAAGCGCAGCAAAGAGCAGTCTAAAGAAGTTCCGACGTTATACTTGTTGGAAACATTAGAGGATTGCAAAAAACTTGCTGGTGATTGTACTTTTACTTTAAGGCAGCACTTATTTCAGGCTTTATCTGAAAATCATAAGTTGTTGAATGAGTTTATTGAGATCACTTACGCAATAAGTAAGTCTACACGATTACTTGATATACAAGAGCATGCAAGAGTTAAGGCGATACCAGAGCACTTGGTTAATGGCTTAAATGCAACCAGTGGTCACATGCTGTTGGGTAATAGTGTGGTTTTTACATTATTCCAAGCATTAGGTAGAAGGTTAGCTTGTTGGACATTGAATGCTACTCATGAAAATGGAGTCTTACTTGTAAGCTCTGAAGATATGGAAAGCATATTGGATTCAATTGTAGATGGTAAGTATGAAGAATCTGGTGAAGTTTATAGTATTGTTCGCAATACAACTTCAGCATACTTTGTTAAACAGTCTAATTTTGAAACTGACGCAGCCGATTTATTAGCTGCATAATACTTAAACACCTCATTATTGAGGTGTTTTTTTTCTTGCCTAATTTGGGTTCGAGTGGAAAAAGAAAATTGTCTATACTTCGTCTCGCAAACAACATGCGGGACTCTTAGAGTATGTTTGTGTCTACCAGAAATGGTCTCAGGCCGTGCCGAGATAATTGGAGTTAAAGACCTCCGCTTTTTTTATTCTTCTTCGATGTCCATCCATTCGCCGTCTATTTTTTCTTGGCAAATAAATACATTCGAATAATCCTTCATTACTTTAATTGTTTCTTGTAAAAACAATAGTAAGTTTGCTGCTATATCTTTTGCTGCTTCAAGTTCTGCCCTTGTTTCATATTCATTTTCTATCCAGTTAGTTCCGGCTTCGAACGCGGGATTGATGTTTAGTCTGAAATTCATGATATTGTTTTCTAATGGGTGATGAGTCAAATATAATAATTTCTAAGTAAGTTGCAAGTTATTTATCGAACAATGAAAAAGAGATGATAATAATCATCTCTTTAGTAGGGTAGAAAGAATGTTAATTAACTATATCGTAATCAAAAGACCATTTTGGCTCTAACTTACTTAATGTAGCACTAACTAATTCTTTGATTTTGTCAGCAAACTCCTTTGCTAATGAAACCTGTTCTTCATTGAGTATGTAATTACACTCATTACCGCTATCACAATCACCAGAAGTTAAGGATACATTAAATTCACCTTCAGTAAATAAGAGGGTGAAATCGACGACTAGTTCTCCGTATTGTTGACCATCTTCAGCAGTATATAGCTCTCTTTGTCCGTTAATCTCTTCTGTTAAAGGAAGGTAGAATAACTGTTCAACACATTCTCCATCAACAGCTTCAATTATATTTAGGGTTCCCGTATCTAATTTTTTATTCGATACGATAATATTGTCCCAGAGCTTTTGGTTGCTGATTTTAGCAATCTGGCCGCGAATATAATTGCATGGTTCGATTGTACTTACTTCAAGTTCAAATAAATCAATGCCAAAGAGTTTTTGGCTTAACTTATCGAAATCATGAATTAAGTTCGTGTTGTTAACTTCTCCAGCTGTAACCCATTCTTTTTTAGTATCACTAAAGTAAATTGCAGTTAAAGGAGCGTTTTGTTCCTTTGCTTTTGCTTTTTCACTATTAATATAATACTCATATGAGCCAAGTATAAACCCCCAATATGCGATAAAAGGGTAGTTTGCGTTGTCTATTTTGTCTTTAAGTACAGTGTTCATTTGATATCCTATTTAAGTGTAGATAAATTTATTCTCATAGTTAAATAGGTCGAGAGTAAGGACTTTTTAAGTTGCTATACTTCAATTATATCTTTCAACTTTTTCATTGCATTTTTTTCAATTTGTCTAATGCGCTCAATTGAAACGTTATACTTAGATGCTAGATCTTTTAAAGTGAGTGTATTCTCAATCATCCATCTGCTTTTTAGAATATCTTGGCTACGCTCGTCTAATTGGTTTAGTGACTGATGTACAAATCTAGTTAAGGTTTTTTTATCATTTTCCAACTCGAATTGTTTGGCATGATCCGACGAGTCATCTTTTGTAAATGGCATTGAAGTCATGGAGTTCCCGCTGCCATCGCTGACTCCCTCTAAATCATAAGAGGAATTTAATGTTCCCATGCGATTTTCCATCTCGCTGACATCTTTTTCACTGACGCTCAATTTTTCTGCCAGCGCTTTTGTATCTGCTCTCCCCATCCACTCAAGGGATTTTTTGTTCTTTCTTAAATTGAAGAATAATTTACGTTGAGCTTTTGTTGTTGCGACTTTGACGAGTTTCCAATTTTTAATAACGTATTCTTGTATTTCGGCCTTAATCCAAAAGACGGCGAAACTTACTAGTCTGACGCCAACTTCTGGGTTGAATCTTTTTACGGCCTTCATGAGTCCGACATTGCCTTCTTGGATCAGATCAGCTTGTGGCAACCCATATCCGGCGAACCCACGAGCTGTGTGTATTACAAATTTCAAGTGAGATAGAACAAGTTTTTGTGCTGCATCAATGTTTTCGTTTTTTTGTAATTGAGTTGCTAAGTCATACTCTTCATTAGCAGTTAGTTGAGGAACCTGATATGCCGAGTTTATATAATCCTCAATGCTTGACGCTGTTGAGGTGTCTAAAATTACAGATGCATTATTCATTGAAGATTATCTCTTGCTTGTATTGAAGTTTGGTTTCGAAGGTGTGTATATTAATTAGAATGAATGCAAATGCAAGCGAGATTTTGCTAATTTGTCATTTTGATGTAAAAGAATCAATAATAGTGAAAAAGAAAAACCCGCAAGCGGGTTTTTAAGTTAAGCTGCTTCTCTCATATTTGGTAGAGAAAGCATGTCTTGTGGTTTGGCAGTTAGCTTCAACTGTTGGTTAAAGAAAGTAGATGCATCATCGAGTGATATATCCATTTCTTCAGCTGCTTGTTGTGCTGACTGTACCCAACCATTAATGCGGCCAAAGGCTACATTAAGAGCACATATAAAACGCTTATTGAATTTTATATGCATGTTTCCGTTTTTGAAGCGCTTGGCTTCAAATAAGGTTTCCACTTTTCCAGAGGTATGGTTTTTAAAAGTAAATAATCGAGGTTTCCCATATTCCCATTCAAAATCCTTACTCCGAGGTTGCCCCATAGTGTCAAATCCAACACTGATTGCAATCGCGCATAAATCATTGTAGAAATCCGCTGTACTGTCATCTAATTTCCCGTGAGAAATTTTAGAAAACCCGCGTCCTTCCAGAACAATACGTAGTTCTAGCTTATAATGACTTAGCCCGAAAGGTATGTCGTTATATCGCCACTGTGCATCTCTAAATGTTCGTTGATTAGACTTATATGCAACAACATTAGCTTTTTCAATCATCCGTTCCATGGTAGTAGTGACTTGTTCGTCAGCATACTTGTTAACGTTCTTTATAAGCCACGTTAATACTGCATGGATATTAGATATTGTGAAATCAACACTACTGTTGCTAATAATCTTTTCCAGGACAGAGCGACGGATAGTCGACGTGAATCGGTCAGTTATTTTAGTTACAGTGTTCATTGCTTCTTGCCAATAAATCGTTTTAAGACCTTTGACCTTCAGCGCTAGCGCATTGCGTATTTTATCTAAATCTACATCTAGCATACCCAAGATATCGGCATCAACTTGCTCAAGCCCTCGATATGTTTTAAAAATATTCTCCATGTCGTTAGTATAAAAACTGACAAGCATACTGACAATATCTTTTTGTTCTACCATGGCTGTTTTAATGCGTTCTTCTGGTGACGTTTTAAGTAACTCTTTAGCTTCAATGCCTGGCGTTGGTTTGTTAATATTAATATCAAACTCACCATCAAACCAAAGCTTAAAAGCTTCAGAAACACCGTCGTTATAGCCGCGTGTTGCTGAATGACATTTTATAATGTCAACTTCACAAAGTGCCACACGATCTGCATTATAGAAATCATCTGTTCCAATGACTTCTAATTTAAAACCCCGATCATCTAGCGCTTCTTGTATTCTCTTTGAACGTTTCCAACGAGTTGGAATGACAAAGTACAAATAGGTTGCGCAAGAGTCTCTGATAATCGTTGCAATCCATTCCTCAAAGGTTTTATAAGGAGGATTACAGAACAAAATATCAACAGGCTTATCCATTAGAGTTTGCTCATAAAAGTCCGTACCACAAATGAATACATCGTCAGGCATGATATTGATTAATTGCTGACATTTTTCAATGGCAAACTTTTTCACTTTGCCTTTTTTAAAATCATCATCAGAATCATTACAAGCTAAGGCGTTTAAAGCTCTGCCGTCACCTGCGCCTACATCTAAAATAGAAAAATCAGTAAATGAATGGTACTGCTTATTCATATCATTCTTTATGATTTTTAAAATTTTAGGTGTAGTTGGATACCATTCAAAATCTTCATTTGCTTCTTTAATATCTAAAACCATCTGGCTTACATTACTCATACATTTGTCCTTAATAGCGTAATTGCTACCGATAAATAGGTTTCTATCTGGGAAACAAAGGAAAATTTATTTTCAATTATTGGTAGTCTGGTTTGCTAAGTGATTCGAGAGATATGTTTTAACTGTTTCTGTTTCTTTATCGGTCATTGGCGCGTTGCGTATACCTATATCTCGATAAGTGTATCCAAGGCTAGGATTGGCGATGTCTAGTAGCGTCGTTTTTTCTGAATTTAAATCATCAATCATTTTTTGCTGCGGTTTAGATAAAGGGTAGTTTTCGGGCATTGCTCTGCGTCTCTTCGTTGGGCATCTATTACCTTCATATTAATAATTTTGCTTTTGATGTCAACCGATATCAAAAATGAACATTTAATGATTTAGCCAGGTACTTCGGGTTTGTTATTGGGTACAATATTTTTTAATGTGTTCGCAGTCTGCTTATTACCGCTCCCATAGCCTATTTATACTTGCACATTATAAACAACAAATGAGGACATAATAATGATTGCTATTGAGAACTTCGAAAGAAGTCCATTAAGCGTGGCTATTGCTGCGTCTAAGAATGCATATAAAGCGGTAACGAAGAGACTAAAACTACAAAGTATCAGTAAAGGTAGTGATAAGCGCAAGCTTGTTATTTCCACTAACTGGTTGCCTAAGTTTGGTTTTAAGAAGGGTGTTAAGAATGTTGAAGAATCACTTGGTGAATCTCAAGGTTTTGATATCCGTTTGGCGAGTGAGTTTGACGTTAAGACTAAGTTAACTTATGAGCGAAGTTACGCTAATAGAGAGAATGAAACACAAACAGATACTCGTAATCAGTCTTTGTTGGATTTTTCTTTAGGTCATGCCGATGAAGTGCTTATTATTTTTAAACCTGGCGTTATTAGAGTTTTGCCTGTGTTTGGAAATGAGTATAGTCTTACTGGTGAGCCTGTTCAGTTTAAAATGGAAATACCTTTTAAAGCTGATGAGTTGGATACTGCAATTTTTAACGTATTAGATTATGTTGAAGAAAGCAAAGCTCGTAAGGTAACTATTGAGTATGATGCACAGTTTGAAAATTCTGATCAAAAGGTTTTATTAGACCTGCAATTGAAAAGAATGGGTTATAGCGTTAGCGATAGCCAAACTAGTCGACGTACTATGGTAGCTTCAATCATGCCTGAGTCAGATGATGACGACGATATGATGATTGAGCCTGTTTTGGTTAAGCAATTAAGCTTTGACCAAAAACATAAAGATGCAGTTATTAGTAATATTGATAACAAACATCTTAAAACTTGTTTTTTTGCAGCTTCGGCTGGCGTTGATATTTCAGCGATGGAAAAACATGGTTTTACTGCTGACACACTTTTAGAGTGGAGGCCGCATGAAAATCGTGACATTAAACAACAAGTATGTAAAGAAACAGGTGAAGTTGTAGAGAAGATTAATGATAAATCTGAGACAGGTGCTATATGCGCTTTCTTAAACTCAAAAGGGCTTAAGTATATCTTCAATGAGGATATGTATAAGTTTGATTCATCATTAGTTAGTTCATCTATAGGTGAAGTAGATGCTCAAGGTGTTTTTCATGTCAGTTTACAATGCGATGACTTTTCGAATTGTAAGAATGAAAGTGACAAGAAGAAATCTTTAGCTAAGCTTGATTCTACGGTAGACATGTTCTTTCCGGCTTTAAAGATAATCAAGGAACGAAAATTTCCAATGGTTATTTGTGAAAATGTGCCGCAGTTTAGTAATTCAACTTCTTGTAAGTTGTTTGAAGCTAAGCTTGAGTCTATGGGATACCAAGTTCATAAGAAGGTGCTTGATGCATTAGATTATAACGGATATTCATCTAGACGACGCATGATGTTGTTTGCAACAATCTTAGACGCGCCTTTTACTTATCCTGAAAAGGAAGAGCGAAAAGTAAATTTATGGGATGATATAATAGTAAAGAATCTTCACAGATTTAGAGATGTTAGTCATACAGGGGGTTGTAAAACATATATCAGAGGGCAGAAAATTAGCACTTTGATAAAGCATGGCAGGCTAAACAAAGATTGTAGTGGTGGATTTGTTGATAGAATATATCCTTTGGTTAATGAGGATACGTATAAGACAGATCTAAAACACAAGACACGTTTAGTTAAACGACTTGCAACAATGTTGCGAAAGTTTCAATGTGCAAATGTTGTAACGCCTGGTGCAACGCATTGTGGTACTATATTGAAAAGTCAAAACCGTCAAGTTGCTGAAAGTTTCATGGTTAAATTAGGTGATGAATTTTTATTCCCTGATAATGAGATTTGCAAGATGGTGATGGGGGTTGATCCTAGTTTTAATATTGATAAGCCTTTTACTAAGGAAATTGGTATGGAAATAATTGGACAATCTATTGAGGTGCCTATGCATGCTCGATTTAGTGAAATGGTTGATCAGCACATTCAAGATTTCCTTAGTGGAATTAAGGGTGTTGTTGATTTAATTGTAGAAGCTATTCCTGAACGACTAGAAACTATTGAGGAAATGGCGAGTGAATTATTTACTCCTCAACCTCAAGTAAACGAAGAGATGCAATTGTCTTTGTTTTAACTTTTAAAACCAGCTTCAAGCTGGTTTTCTTTTGTCTTTTTTTTAGTGTCTAAAGAAATCATTCGAATAATTAGAGGTGAATGATTTGACGATTTTATTGTCAGGTTTGGTTTTGCTTTTGGATTAATAGAACTTAGCCACCAACAGAAGTATATTTATCTCATAGCACTAAATAGTGCGTCCATTGCTGGGTTAATGAATGGGTATTGTTTTGCTAGTTCGTCTACATTCCAACAAACCGAGTAATCTTCAAATCCCTCTTTATGCGGAACACCATCTTTAAAGGCTAAATTTCCGCACGCTATGGAAATACCTTTATTGTGCCATTTTTTCCAATACTGTAATTCATTGCTGGTCTTCATTTCTTCCAATGCTATTAGAGCCAACTCTACGTTGTGGAAGCAATAACGTTCTTCATGGCCTCCGTAGGATACTGGATTTTTAAGCAATGATACGTGGAAGGCCAGTTGGTTGATAATGTATTCATCTCCGTTTATTTCACCATACCAAACGCCTTTGTATTCTTCGCAAATCTCTTTTAGTTCCATGCTAATTTATACTCCTCTATAGCTATGGGTGCAATATATCTAAAGCTGTCGTTTATATCTATAAGTTTATTGTGGAGAGATATACTTTAATGGTTTTTAGTTGTAATTCAATCCAACAATATAAGTTTAGGAACTTATTATAGTTATACATGAGGACTGAGCATATTTCTCTCATGTAAGTCATGTGTTCCTTTACATGGTAGTTATCTGATTTATGGTATTCTTACCCACAAAAAACCATATTTATAACATGAGAGTTTTATGAGTCGCGTGGATAACTGTACCTGTTCTGTTGATAAGTCTGTTAATAACAATGTATAAAAAATAATAAGCTGAAATCTCTCATGTAAGTTATATAATCTAGCACATGTCAGGAATCTGATTTCTAACATGAGAGTTGAATGTTTTTACTCTTGGCATAAATCTGATTTCTTACATGTTAGGAATATGTTTTGGGATCGAGCTACAATGTAGAGTGGTTAAGTGATTGGTTACTAGTACCCGATCTATTACCCTCTTTATAGTCTAAACAACTCTATATTAAGATCTAAAAGATCTTTAATCTGTTTTGAATATAAAAAATCATGATCCAAATTATTTTAATTTATGATTTTTAACTCCAACAGTCTCATAAGTTTAAAATATAAAATATGTATACATGCATGTTAACTTGAGTATTCATTAAAAAAACAGTAAGAACAATAAATTAACAACTTTACAATTAAAAAAATCAGTAGACTTCCATGAGGGCGGATAGGATGAAGTTATTGTGATTAATTGCTGTATAAACTGGTTATGTAGTGCTTTGGTGTATGTTTTGTTGACTTTTTCGTATGGAGAATCAATTTCCAAAATCATTAGACTTCCATGAGGGTTGGTATCGACTATATAGAATCAATAGACTTCCATGTTGAACAATGGGAGATCATTATAAAACATTAAACTTCCATGTAAGGTGCAATAAATATGGGGAAAGCATAGAAGATGCGTATTTATTGGACAAAAAGGCTAATTTTTAAAACAAACTCCTGATTCGAAAGCATCTTCTTGGAAGTTATATGATTATTTTACTGCCTTCATGGTAGTAATGTGTTTTTTTTCATAATCGTCATGGAAGTTATATGATTATTTTAATCACAGTCATGGTAGTAATGTGTTTATATTAGGGGTCTTCATGGTAGTTATATGCTCCCTAATTAGCCCGAGAATCTTTGCATCCCAATTAAACACAGGGCTGCTGCGCTAAAGGTTTTATAAGTTTTGTTCGAACACGATCAAAGTTGATCTTTGTTAGGATCAAGGTACTATCTCTTTAGAGCAATAAAAATAAGGGCGAGCTGGTGAACTTATGATTCAGCAACAATTAGAACATAACAATATGACATTGTTTTCTGAACCAACTGGTTTTCAGAACAACAGTAAGAACTTAGCCTATAGTCATGCTCTAAATTTTTTAAACAGCGTGCCTCGCTTTGACCGTCGAAAGATTAATTATGAACTTACTCGTGAATGTGAAGATTTTGAACGTGCATTTATTACTACTTTCGATAAGGCTCAATATAAAATAACAATTACGGGTGCTACGATAACGCGGATAAACAAAAAGACAGGCACTAAAGAGAAAATAGTGATGTGGCCTGGAACGCGGGAAGAGAAGGTTGAATCGGCCATATTAAAGTTAGCTTCTAATGGAGGTATTACTCCGCCTACCTCAACAGGTGTGAGATCTTATGGTTGTAACTTCTCAATTTTCCAGATTCGTGAAATAACAGGAATGAATCAAGGTGACATCAAGGATGCAATTGATGTATTAAGCAAATCAAATCTAGATATTAAAATGGTTAATGGTGGTGACTCTAGTCAGACCATGTCAGCAACGTTCTTACCTATAAAATATGTTTCAGAAAAGGTAGGCTCCAAGAATGATAAGTGTAATATTGTATTTCACCCTGCCGTAATGCGAGCTATAGATACACTTGGTTTTAGGCCATACGAGTATGAACTAGCTGAGAAGCATAACAAATCGCTTACCAAGTATATGCATAAGAGGCTTATTACGCGCTATACCTATGCAGCGGTTAATAAGTCCTATCACTTTAAATTAAGGAATTTGATTAATGACTTTGGCAAAATACCGTCAGATCAAATAATTAGTGATAAAGCACTTAAGAACCTAAGAAGAGATATGAGAATTTCACTTAATGAACTTGTAGATTGTGAAGTTATAGCTCCTCGTTGGACTTGTGAAGCCACAAAAGATAATCAAGGAGAGATTGTTGATTACAAGTTTGAAGTTCTAGCTGCACCTCAGTTTGCTAAAGCTCAGAAACTTGCAAATCATATTATGGGGGAAAAGGAAAAGAAGTTAATTCTTAAATATCCTGAAGAACCTCGCGAAATTGAAATCGATTTTTCAACGACGGAAGTGTTGGCTAAGGATATGTTTTCGTAGCATATACAACGTAATTCCGATTGAGAAGAGAGCTTAGCTCTCTTTTTTTTGCTTTGTTTTTAATGTGAAGTTAATAATTTCCATTTTATTTAATTGCTTGAGGCTTTTTGTCTTCGTCATTAGTATGTAAAACAATAATATTCTAATTCCAATTGTTGCGGGTTTGTTTGCGTTAACAGGAGTGAGGTAAGGAGCTAAGATGTATTTTGACTTAATAGGTGATATTCATGGTCAATCGGAAAAATTGGAAGAGTTGCTTCAAGAGATGGGATACCAATTAGTTAATGGTTGTTATCAGCATATAGATAGAATTGTCATATATCTTGGAGACTTTATTGATCGTGGTGCAAATCAACGAAAGGTGATTGATATTGTAAGGCCGATGATTGAAGCAAAAAAGGCTAAGGCTGTATTAGGAAACCATGAATTAAATGCTATTGCCTATCATACAGCGTGCCCTGTTAATGCTGGTGAGTTTATGCGGCCTCATACGTCTAAAAACTTTAATCAGCATGAAGCATTCTTACAAGACTACCCCGATGAACTTGAGCGCTTAGATGTTATTAATTGGTTTAAGACATTACCGTTATGGCTTGATGAAGGTGAGTTCAGGGTTGTTCATGCCTGTTGGGAATATAAAGCCGTCGATAGAGTATTGTATAAGTTAGGTGGTGAGTATTTAACTAATACTTCATTGGTAGAAGTATTCACAGAAGGAACTCAGTTATTTGAAGATATTGAAATTTTGCTTAAAGGTATTGAAATTGAATTGCCTGACAATGGTTCTTTCATAGACCCTAATGGTATTAAGCGTTATAAAGTCAGAACTAAATGGTGGCTTGATGACAGTGCTACATTTCAAGAGGCATTGTTTGATGCGGGTGATGTATCTAATGGCAGTGAATTAATTGGCGACGCGTTGCCAGGGTATCGAAAAACTGAGAAGCCTTGCTTCGTTGGGCATTATTGGTGTAGTGGAGTGCCGGACATACTTGCACCTAATGTAGCATGTGTGGATTATTCGGCTGGTAAAGGTGGTGATTTAATTGCTTATCGTTGGAATGGTGAATCACAATTAAAGAAGGAAGGTTTTTTCTGGGTAGGGAAGTGAGTCTTTAGTTCTTGATGCGCGTTGATGGTGAAAAGGAATTACCTATCATAGGAATTATTTAAAGGTGTTCACTATGAGCATAATAGACATAACTTACTAATAGAGGAAATCGCAAATGAATCAACCTAAGAGTACAAAGTACAAAGGCTATGACATCGTTCAGGAAGGCGAACGAGAGTTTATGATTATGATTGATGATGTAGTTGTTGACGACGCAGGTTCACTAGAACTAGCAAAAGAAGCAATTACTTCACGTTTAGATAGTTAAGGGCGAATAACATCGCCCTAAACATTTACTGTTTTGCTAGCCATCTTTTTAAGATGGCTTTTTTAGTAACAAGGTTTGGCAATATTTGTATTAAACAGGTTGGGGTTTATCCACGTACTGCTCGTATTCCTAAATCGGTGAAATCCTTGGCATATATACTCAAGCATCATTTCTAGCATAATGAAACGGCGTCCGTTGTTTTGAGCTGCTTGACCTGTTGTGAGTGTTCCGGCAAACAAATCTATGATTAAATCGTCAGGTCGAGTAAGGAATTTAACAAAGAATTCAGCAAGAGTTAGAGGCATTTTAGCTGCATGAGGAATGATGCCATTCTCTTTAGCGAACTTTTGTACTGCTCTGCCTTCTTTACAGTTATTTGGGATGTTTAGTACGTTTTTAGGTATCGTGCCTAAGGTTTGAGTGCTAAACGCACCAATAGGCTTAATATATGCTCCGTCTCCATTAACATGGTGCTTCTTGTTTCCACCGTCACTAATGAATTTTTGATGTTTCTCCGTGTGAGGAATTAATACTCTTCTATTATCAGCAAAGCAGTTTACAGGATCATTAGTTAGCCAAAGGCAATGTTCGTATCCGTAATTAAGTTGCTGGCGTGTTTTTGATGCCCATTGAACTGGCCCTGGTATTTTATTTGACGACCAAGGTATATCGTCCATTAAATGTAGTCCTAGTCTTTCTTCCAGTGCAATAACTAGTCTGTAATAGTAAGTGCTTCGAGCGGGAGATTTACTCATAAATATATCATTAGATACATTTAAAACGATACTTCCACCTGAAGCTAGTTTGGGTAGTATCGGTTCTAATGCTTCACAGATGAAATCGACATACGCTTGTATATCTGGATTTCCATAAGCCCGTGCTGAACGTAGTGGATAAGGAGGTGATGTGATCATGGCGTGAAACTCACCCTCAATCATATCTGTAATAGCTTTTGTGTTTTTTGTCCATAATACGATCCCTAAATTTGTCGAGATTGCTAATACATTCTTCTCAGGGGTGATTGCGGTTAGTTCTTTCTTCTTTTCTTTATGTATTTCCCAGCAACCACGAGACACGTTGGTGATGAGTTTCTTTTGTTTTAAACTCTGCTGAACCCATCTTACCGTTCTATAGAATAGATTGTATTCTTGGCCTGATTTATCAGGAGTAGTTTTCGAATTAGTATTATCTGTTGTCAGATTTAAGCGTTTGGCTACGCTTTGATACAATGTTTTATTATTGATCGGCTTATCCGATTCAGCATATGTGTTCAAAACTGCATTTAAAAAAGCTAATTGTTGCATGTATCGATACTCTTCTTGGGAACTGGACGGTTTTTAAGTCATTTAATCTTGCTAATCTAATGATTTTGGCCGCTTTTGCAAATTATTTGTCCGAAAGATTTGCAAAAAAAAGCAGACCGAGTGGTCTGCTTAAGAAGAAACATGAAAAATATCATGCTGGATAACCTAGCGCAATGTTGCGGCTATCCATGAGAGGGTGTTCTGGAAAACAACGTCTGTTTAGACGTACCTCGGAAAAGCGCTTCATCACCTGCTTCGAGCATTGTAAGCTAGGTTAATAATAACTAGACGCAATATTGGGTAATTATTGAGCGATTAATGAGCGAGAGTCCCCGTTAGTAGAGCTTATTACTATATAGGATACTTTTAATTTTTAGTTTAATAAACAGGACAATGATTATGAATAATGAACAAATTAAACCCAAAGCAGGTGATGTAGTTATTTGCACAGGCGGTAAAGAAATCGGTCAAATGGCGTGTTTAGGCGGTATGGTTGGAAGTGAAAAAGAAGAATGGCACATGTGCTATAACTTTAATGCTTTTAACGATGGAAATGTAGTCTCATGTTCAGGAGGGATGTCTTACACTATCCCGACTGAAGAGTTGATAGCTACTGGTCGAACACGTTTAGCAACTTTCTGGAAATGGAAAGATGGCATTGCAGGCGCGGGTAATGGAGAGCGTTATCAGGAAGAGGTAACACTTTGGGAGTATCAATCAGAAAAAGCTCACATTGTTTATCCGGCGATGTCGGTGAAGGATATTCTTTATCGTAAATCACTAAACTTTGATTCAAGCATATTTACGCCTGAAGATGATAGTAGTGGTAGTCGGTATGAGCCAATGCGCGGAGACTATGTTTTTACTAACCTAGAATTTCCTCCTAAATTTGGCTCTCGAAATTACCGTGATAGTGCGGGTGAAACTTTGTTTAGCGCGGCGCAGTATTTCAGATCGGTTTATTTATCTGAAGAACAAAGCGGGAATGTGTACGGTTACAAATTTATCGTCACAGTTGATGCTTCTGCTTTCACTGCTTTTAAGACTGAAGAGGAATTAAATGCATTTATCGATGCGTATAAGTTGACTAAGGTTAAGCGTGAAAAGGATGATGGATACTTGTTAGTTCCGAATATGGAGCCAAGTTCATGGTCTCAAGTTCATTGGAAAAAGCTAAATGATTTAGCTGCATAATTGATTAATTTCTTTAATTAGTCAAAATTTAAAACACCTTTTTAAGGTGTTTTTTTATTGCTGATTATTGTTGTGAATGCCAGCCATCCTCCCAGGCCATGTACTGCTCTGCTAATCCTTCATAATTTCTGAATGGGTTGGCGTGAACCGATTGCCCGTTAATCGCTACTTCAACGCCATTATTATATGCTTCTTTAGCCGTCATTTTCGATACCATGTTGCTTCTCGATTTCTAATTGATGTAGTTGTAAGAAGTGTCGGCCTAAGGAGACTTGTGATTGGCTCACTATTGTAGGTAGTTTGATAAGTGGTTGAAAGATAAAAACCTCTATCTTATATGATATCAAATAGAGGTTCGAGTTGATTTACACTTCAAAGTTGTAGATAGTTTGAGCTTTAAGAAACCCGTGCAAAGCTTCGTAAACCCCTTCAAGTGGTCTTTGATGTATACTTTGTGCTTCGTATTCTGTAGATGTTAGCCATTCATCGGGCAAACCTACAGAGCTATCACCCTTTTCGAACTCAGGGAGCCAGACAAGGGTTTGTTCTTTTAACTGCCTTGATGCTTTCCTTAGAATGTCTTTTTTCAAAACCTCCATTTTGTGGGAAGCTATGAACGCATAGAAATCGGGATGTTCTGTTAGGTATAATTTCACACCTTCAATGTCATCTTGATATTCTTCATTCATTACCGTTTCAATTACTGTAGAGAAAGGGTTTGGAGCATCTATGCCCCCAAATGTTGAGCAATAGATAGAAATTAATTTATCTAAATCTTGTTTTAGATACTTAGCCATTATTTGTTGTCCTTATTAAAATTAGAAGTGTCGCTATTACTTAGTGCCGACCCTTGGGACTCAAGTGATGAATAGAGCAAAGTAATGGCTTTTATTATGTTGTCTCGATAGCTTTGATTCTCACGAGCATTGCGGAATGACTTTTGTGTCGCCCTACCGAGATAAGAGATTGAAAGTGCGATCCAGTCATTGGCATTTAGGGACTTATCGAAGTTGTCAGTGTCGCCATCAAAGGCTAATGCTTTTTGATTGGCACGTTCTTCTGCTATTAAAAAGGTGACATCTTCAAAGTTTAAGTCGACTTTAAGGGAGAAATAATCTTTCTTCGCTGCTTCAATTAATCTCTTGCGAGTTATTTGTTTTGGTAAGTCGATTCGCTTGGTGATATCAATAGTTTCACGATTCCCTTCTTTAATTTCAAGTGAGTCTATTAATTCATCTGCTTCCAATTTCAAAAATTGCACCCTTTCGTGGAGTTTTTTTCTTTTTTCACACCCTTCTATGAGTTCGAATTCATGGCCGATAAGTTCTATGAGGTAGTCATTGTTATAAAAGCACTCATCTTGTATAGCTTTATTCAGCCTAGGAGTAAGTCCATTGCTTTTATTGTTCCAGAAGTTAATGCTTTCCAATTTGAGTGTATTGTTGGTATTTACTATATGAAACGACATGCGAAGTTGTGGATGCTCATTACCATCGCGATACCTATCGAGCGGGTCTCTGCCATTATCCATTACCCATTGGGCATACTCTGTGTAGTCAAAGGGTTTACAGAGGTCATTGAGGTTTTTCTTAAATTCAACTGCGGTGTCTTCGTGTAATAATGAGTTATGATCTAAATCCCAATCGCACTGGTCGTAATTAGAGAATATCCCCCATATGCCTGCATTATCAATAGAGATACCGCTGCCCGTATAATTATTTAACCATTTCTCTTTGTCGTATTCTGGAGTGTGATGGCATTCATCAAGAGATTCAGGGAGACGTTCAAACTCATCATTGTAGATAAGCGCATTGCAGAATTTTTCATTTTCTAACCATTCTAAAATATAGGTGGTTCCGGTTTCGCTGTAGTCTCCAAATCGTTCTAATAGTAATCCGTTTAAATTGCTTCTTATGATTTGTTCTGTTAACTCATCCAAAGCACTTTCACTAAATGGGAAGTCAAGGGTAGTCATTGAGTCTAAAGAATCTGTGTTGTCGCAACTGGCGCTAATTATGATGCTTGTTGCATCGTCTATATTATCTTCGTTAGATGGGCTGTAGACGTTTTGTTTGTTAATGATGTAGCCTATCGAGAATCTAGCGATAGGTAAGTCATATGCGCTGTACTTGCTTAAGGCTTTGTTGGTTTCTATGACTAAGTTTTCTTTTAATTCGATTACATTGTTGATCATGATATTTTCCTATTGAATTTGGTTTAAGTGCCACGTTTTGTGGCGTTTTGATTGTTTAATTAGATATCAATAAAAAATATCGTCGTTAGTGTAATACTGAATAAAAAGCTCACGGGAAATACTGACCTTTTCATGATTTACGGTGTTCATGTCTACTTCATAATATGAATCAAGCCAATCATCTACTTGCTGTTTGATTTCATCGGTTAGCTCGTTATTATCACACCAATTAAATTCACCGTTGCAAACCCGTACTGACGCACATACTTCTTTATATTGAATATAAAAGTTGTCTGAGTTATCACGTTCCCAATAAAAACTCACTTGCTCGTTGATGTGAGAAGTGACTTTTTCAAAATCGATTTCTTTAAATGGGAACATTAAATTTTCTGGTGAAATTTCAACCTCAGAACCCTCAACGATTGAGCCTATGCGAATACCAACACAGTCATCTATCCAATCTAGGGTTCTTGCTTGCTTGTCTTCGTAATAGATTTCTTCAATATTGGCAGGGACTTTATTAGTAACCGTCACCTCAATGATTTGACCTACTTTAAAAAAGGAGATGCGATAGTGTGGGTTATTTCCAGAAAAGTTGGTTAACTGGGTAAGATAGCTATCAAGGGTGTGTTCTTTTTTAGACGTATCACTTTCATTGAAGCCCAAGAAGCGCTTCATGTCTTGTTTTAACTCTAGTGAGCAATTGCCATGGGCAAATTTTGTAGATACGTGGAGTGTTTCGTTTTCAAAAGAAATGAGGAACTCTTCACTGATTTCAAAAGAGGGTTTAACTTCTCTTAAAAAAACAGTCCAAGCTCCCAGACCAGCTTTATAGATCATTCGACCTAGCTTTGATGGAGTTTCGTTCCCTACGTAACCTTCTAGAAAATCACGTAGTGAAGAGTAGGTTATATTTGTTTCTGTAGTATTCATTTGAGTTTCCTTTGTATTTAAAAATACAACTTGGAAACTCGCTAAGCTTAATCTGCTATCGCGAGTTAACGCGGCTAGCAACGATCTCGGTTGTTACCTATTCGGTAGAGGCGTGCACTGCATTCAAAATCAATACAGTAGTCTCGTTCTTATCCGTGCGACTAGACCTGCTGTCGAGTTTTAGCACTTCCAAGGAGAGGTGTCCGCTTCACATGTCGCACCACACCAGTTGTGTGGTTGGTAAACTAAGCTTTGGCTAATGAATTTACTTTCGTTATTAAGTATTTCATATTAGACCTTTTGTTTAATTCAAAGCTATCTTAATGATTTTACTTTTGAAGTCAAATTATGTTTTATATAAAAAAAGGGGCAGTGAATTAGCGGTGATAGTATCTTCCTTTTTAAGGAGTATTTATGATCACATTTTTTGATGCTTGGTGGCATCTGCAAAACCATAAGTTATTTAAACTTACTAACTCCAATGTGTCGTTCTTCGATAGAGGTTTGGATGTCAATGTCGTCAAGGTAGAGCCTGGTACTGATGCTATTGATTTAGAAGATGATGCTAAAAACACTGAGCTACAGGTTTGGTTGGAGGTGGCGACGCCTGAGTATGAAGATGACTCTTATAGTGGGGAGTGGGTTCTGGTTAATGATATAGAGTTAAACTTGCATGCCAGTGGTGCCACTTTCGAGGAAGCTGTTTTAAATCTTTATCACTACGTTAGCGATGTCGAGGCAAAGCAAAAGTAATCGTGATTTTTTTTGCATTCAAATTAATATGTGTTCTACCGGATATTGTTTGGCCTTTATTTGATAATGCTTCTAGTTGATATAGGATTTGGAATAATTTATCGAACTTTATCTCATCAACAAGGTAGTTGGTTAAGCGATGTAAGGTGCCCTTATTGAGGGATGATAATAGGCGTTTTAATTTTCGCTGACTTAACTTTAAAGTATTAAGGTTTGAATTGATTTGATAGATCAATTCAAACTTTGCTTTATTCAGTTGGGAACTAGGCATTAACTCGGTTATCCGAATCGTTGTTTAGCCAATCAGTGAACGCCTTTCTAAGTTGTTCGACATCATGAAGTGTTGAATTAATCAGTATTGCATCTTCATGTAATCCAATAACTAGCTTAGCTCTGGCATTCCCACTATTGGAGTCTTTACATAAACTTGATACATGGTGTTGAATTTCACTTTGAAGCGTCAGATCCATCGCTGGTGGCTCTGGGGCATTACGAAAACCTTTATCCCATTCTTCGAAATACTCTGAATCTTTCTTATTGGGATTATCTTCTCTCGTTCTATCAGCGAAATATGCGTCCCTTCCTGCCAAAAAGCTTGGTGAAATCTTTGGATTAATCTGCATTGTGTTTATTCATTACGAAGTTTGATGTTAGGTTAATGATATTTATGTTTTAGTCAAACTAATTGTCTTCATTCTATGAGACATTTAATTCACTTGTAAAGGTAGTTTAAATCATTATGATTGTCATAAATTAGAAGTATGTAAGAAGCGGATATTTTATGCAACACCAACAAATGGCTTTACCTAAGTGGTTGACTGACAGGATTAACCCAGACTATTTAGAGGAGATCTATAATGTGCAAATTCATATGATGGAGGACTTTGAGGGGTATATGGAGAAGCATGAAATATTTGTTAAGGGAAATAGTGTAGATATTAAAGCTTTGCCTCATCCTCAGCGTATAAAGAAATTTGGTTTAATGCCTCTTCATATAGAATTGGGGATCTTCGACGAATACGAAAGTATTGGGTTAGTTTTTGATCTCATCAGTGATAAAAATATCGAAATATCTCATATTGCAAATCACTTGGCTGAGGGGAGCCCAGGCTTTAGGCGGATGCTGGATAAGTTGGTGTCTGAATCAGTCGATACTAACTTTGGTACGCTACAGGCTTCTTTTTATAGTCATAGGTTCTTTTCTTTAGGTGAGCGCTATTTCGAATTAACCTCGGCCTTAACAGGTATGCTAGAACGTACAGACCTAGGTGCTAAGTGTCCTGTGCATTATTTAAGAGCTCCTTTCCCTTCACAGTTTTTCAATGCTCCGGCCAATATAGAAATATCAAATCCAATCTCAGGAATGCATAGGGTGGAAGGTTTTTACCTGAACGAGTACACCTACACTCAAGAAGAATTTGAGTTTATTAAAAAAGAGCGGAAACGCTCTGGAAACTTGTTTAATGAGTTCTTTGAAAAGGGAGTTTTAACCGAAGATGGTGGAGATATTCACGCCTTAGAAATTATGTTTGTGGGGCACGCAAAAGACTACAATTTTGATGATGCGACGTACAATTTTTCCCTTTTATATCAAGACCATACCATGTCAGTAGAAGAGCTAATCCAACATCACATAACTTATTACATGAAGTCTTTTGTGGGTGTATCTAGTTACAAAACTGAAGCCATGACTACTGAGCAGGCAGGCTTCTTTGAAAAGTGTATGAACCATGTTGCAAAAACCTTGCTTTACGTGAATTCCGATGAGTCTGAGCGGCGAGAGATTAATAACCTAGGTGAATTAAAGAAAAAGATTAATCGTGCACTTAATAAATCTAAAAAACGCAAATTACAATCGAGAAAATCATCGACTTCAGATGTGATATTGATAGGTCGAGATTCTTATGGTGATTTTTCTTCTGGTGGTGGTACAACCAAAGATCGCAAAACCCATTGGAGAAGAGGTCATTTCGCAAAGCGGCTAATAGGTAAAGGCAGAAAGAACAGTAAAATGGTTTGGTTGAAACCAATCGTTATCGCTGGCGGAGATAAAGTGGCAGTTGGTAAAACCTACAAAGTCGTTTAATTAATTTAAAGCTCTATAGGAAACTCGTCTTTTTTAAAAATCTGATGGGTTATCGGCCAAACTGTCGGTAAATGCGGTTACCTGTTTCCTGTTCTTGTGTAGAGTTGTCGGCAAGTAACTCACAAAGAGACTGGTATTCATGAATATCAGTAGTTGAGATCTCTTTGCGTCGACTGATCACTCTTGATAGGTAGTTCAGCCTTCTTTCTTGCTGTTTAGTCATTTAGTTTAAGTCCTGATAGTTTAAATAATCAGCAGATAGTAGTACAAAAAAACAGCGAAGCCAAGAGTTTTGTTTATAAAATCAACAATTATCTTTACTAAGTGTATTCTGCCTTAATTTCTTGCTAATAAACACGTCAATGTAGTAGCTGATATTGTCACTTTCTTCAGGCCAATCCTCGCTTGGAAATGGCAATATTATTTTAAAGTCATAAAGGTAGTCTATTGCTGTTAATTGCGTGGTGATTAGCGTTTCTATTTCGTTAGTATCATCAGTTAGTTGCGCCGTGGCGTGTTTGTAGTAGATAACATGAATAAGTGACTCATCACCTTGTAAGTGTTCTAGCATGCTCTCTAAGCAATCCACTTCGGTATTAATTAGATTGGTTGTAAAGTATTGTGTTAGTCCAATATAAACGGTTGCTTTGGCTTTAGAGTAGTTATTATCTTCTACAAATATATATGTGCGTTCTGTTCGTTTCATTTTAAAACACTCTTGATTGTTTGATTTACCCTTATATTACTGAACAATATTCCCGCTCTATGTTTTAGAAGTTTCTAAAACCCTATAAGAGAGTTTTGTTGGGAAGGAAATTATTGTTAATATTTAGGATTAATGAACAGGAGAAGAATATGGATATTGATATTGATATTAATGAATTAAAAATTGCAGAGCTCGAAGTCTTGTCGGAAAAGATTTTAAAAGAAATTAAAGAAAGAAAACATAAATCAGAGATGTTGCCTGTTTACAAGGTAAATTTCTTTGGAAATATAAGCGTATACAAGTGTCCTAGAGCTGCTATTAAGAGTTTAGAAGACTTGCTTGTCGGTACGGAAGATGATCCAATTGAAAGTGTCTGGTCAGCGCCATCTTCAGATGGTATAGGTACATATTTGGCTATGGACACAAAAATGATACCTAAAGTGGTTTACGATGAGAAGTCTGATTGGTGGCTTGAGTAATAGAAGTCAGTAAGATGGTTTAGATAACTAAGAGACTACATCCCAATCTATTTCGCTAACGAGGGTTTTGATTCCCACGTTAAGCGCCAGGCCATTCTTCGATGGTATTTGTTAGTGTGACTTTTGTAATTATTCCATTTGATTTTATCATTTTATGCTCCAGGCCATAGTTCAATTAAGTTAATACAAACACCAGGACTTGTAGGTATCAGTGCAGGTGCGCCTCCAGGACGTATTCTCTTCATGGTTTAAGCCTCTGGTCTTTCGTCAATTGCAGTAGGATTGCTTTCAATTCCTAGAAAATCTAGACCTTGGTCGTCACCTATTGCAGCAGGCCAAGGGTTAATAAAACTATTATTTTTCAAGTTATGCTCCTGGTCTTTCTTCTAATAATTGTTGTTTTAAAAAGTCTGGAGTCGTTGGTATTTCAATTCCTGGGCGAGCACATGTAGTATTTTGTGTTTTCATATTAAGCACCCATCCCTTCATTTGCAGATTGTGCTATTAGATAGTCTGGGTTAGTTGGTTTTTCTACACCTGGGCTTGTTGGCAGGTCTAGTTTTGGGCCAATTGTATTCATGAACTTCTCCAGTTTTTGTTGACTGTTTATTTTACCACTACATATGTTCGTGCGAGGCATATCGTTAGGCTTGCTGGGTTATATGTGACAAACGTCTCTAAATAGGTATTGGTAGCGAAGAAGGTCAAAATGGTCGACTATGTTTATTGCTATGATCACGATGGCGACAAACGAAAAGATTGTTTTTAAAAACTTCCACTCAAATCTTGAATCGGATTTTACAAATATCCCCGCGATGCCTAAGAATATAGCGAGAAAGTTAATGCCTACCAAGTCTACGGTGAACGTTCTCCATATGCAGTATTCTAAGTGCTCAGCGCGAATAAGTGCGATAAGATTGTTGATGTGTTCACCGTAAACAAGAATTCCGATGAATGCGTAAAGGACAAGTGGTGCGTAGCTATTTTTTTTGTCGGACAAAGTGAACCTAAAATTTTAATGCGAATAAAACATATAGGTTCTTGTTTGGCAATTAGTGATTGGATTCTTGTCTTCTAACTAGTTTTTTAATAATATTTTCTTGATAATCTACGAGTTGTTTTATTCCATGCTTATAGATTTCAGGGTCTTTTAATATCTCACGTATTTGTATTAGCTTTAAAAAGTCACTTTTATCTATCTTTATTTTATAAAATCGACTTTCTTTCGGGGAAGATAGCGTGTCGAGATCTTCTTTTCTTCGGATTTTAGGTTGACTATAATTATCAGGATGAAAATATGAGTTTATTTCAGTAAGAGATGTTTGTTTTTTAAAAAGCTTACTGTCATTTTTAATGATAAATAATGGGTGAAAGCCACTTTCCATATCACTATTGGATAAAAAGAAGAATCTTTCGTCATTTGTTAGCTCATCACAAGTGACTTCAAAAGTGTATCTATTGTTTTGTAGCTCAATCTTTTGAAAATATGCCCCTACTATGACGGGAGGTATATCACTTAACTCATAAGCTGGGTAGCTTGGGTCTAATGCATATTGAGTATCACCTTGAGTTCCGGTTAAATGCATAGGGATATTGTCTATAAGTGTTTTAAGCTTATCTTCTGGGATTGTGTTTTCATTATTGAGAAATAGTTTGAAATCTTTTAATTTGATAGAGCAATACTTTAGAAGTTTCTTTTTATTGATAGGAGATAAATCAATATGCTCTTCAAAATGATTATTTACTAACGCAGACTGTGCTTCTTGAGTATTTAGCATGTATGTTCTTATTATTCAGAGATAAAGTCATTTTAACTCAAAAAGATTGTATTGTCACATAGAGAAATTTTTGCCTGTTTTGTGTTTGTTGAAATTGTAAGTCTTAAAAAACTCAGTTGCTGTCATATTGTAGATTTCTACGTTAGTGGTCTCTGACATCATTTCGCAGAGGGTCTTATCTGGATTAACGAATATTATTTTTCCTGCGAAATCGAAACCGTATCTCATATTAATAGTGAATGGGAATATTTGCTCAGAAGATCCTATGACAAATGCAATGTCTTCAGATGAGGTTGTTTTAATATACTCTTCAAATCTTTGGTATTGATCAGAACACTCGCCAAAGAACGTAACGTTTGGTTTTACCGGATAAAGCTTTAAGTCTTCATATGGAGATTTGTTGTACCCTATTTCTATAACTTCGGCTTGAGGAGTTCCGTGCTGTGTGACAACTTCAGTGATCTTGCCATGGATATGTTTAACGTCCTTGCTTCCGCTACGCTCTAACAAGTCATCTACATTCGTTGTGAAGCTAACTACTTCAAACTGTCCGCAAAGTTTCCCTATTGCTTCGTGAGCGCTGTTAGGGATTATCCTTTTGAGTTGCTGGCGTCTAATATCATAAAAATCATTGGTATCTATATAGTTATCTAAGAAAACGTCCATATTACAAACTTTTTCTGGATCGTATATATCCCACAAGCCACCTTTGCTTCTAAATGTATCGATACCGCTTTCGGCGCTCAGTCCGGCACCTGTGCAAAATATTAGCTTCATTGATTTATATCTCTATACTTTTGTTGTTATTTTAAATCTGGAAGAACAGTATCTTTTGACTCATTGTATCTCTTTGTTAATGTCATCGCCTGAAGGTATGAATTAGTCTTTGCGGATACTCCTCCTTCTAACTTCCAATCATCCTCTAGGTGTTCATTAACCTCTTGGGTGAGTTGCTGTATGTTACCAGAATTTAATATCTTGTATGTGGTGCTCATTGTTTTTCCTTTAGATAGCTAAGTAGATTAACCAGATTGCTGGGATAATGGTTGTTGCTGATATGAAAATGGAAGGGAGGATACTTCTTCCTGTGCCGTGTTCGATAGCGGATAACGCGTTATCTATTAATTCAGAATTGTCACTGACAGATTGTTTGATGTTGATCAGAACTTCTTTTTTTGACGATATAGACTTACAAATTTGTTTTATTTTTTTAGAAGTAAAATCTTCAGAAGATGTTTGTTCTTTTAATTCGCTCAAGGAGTCTAATTGTTTTTGTTTGCTTTCTGATAGATTTGATATGAACTCATTAATACTCCCTAAAGCTTGTTCAGGACTTTTTAGCAACTGTGTAAATTTAAGTGCATCAGATACTTCGGATAGCTTCACGAATAAATATATAAATATCCCTGAGGCCATGGACAGTGGAATCCATGCATCATGAATACTTACTGAGTTCCGGCAGAATATAAAATATATGGTGATTGTGAGCACTGAAGGAAGCAACGACGCAAATATAGCAAGCCTAGTGAAGTTAAGGGTGACAGATAGTCCTTTGCCAATTGTTTTTGCTATTGCTAGGTTTACGCTAGTTATTGTGATCATTGAATGCCTTTGTGTTTATATAAATACAAAGACATTGTAGTGCGGAGGTTTTCTTTATAGAAATTTTGGTTATGGTTGATTTATTGAATCTGCTTTGTAACCAAGTCCGTTAATTGAGTTGTAGACAAAATTGAACTATTCCGACTTAATTAAAACCGTCTATAAATTTAATCATTTCTTCTTTGGTGTTAAGGTGTCCTCCAAGCATTTGTAGCATTCCTAGTTCGATAGCTATATGACCTGCGGTTTCTTCATGCTTTTGTAGGTCGCTTGTCATGGATGCGTATGCTCCTGGAAGGTCTCCTGAATTAGCGATTTCAATTGCTCTATCTTTAGACCACTTCATATGTTCATCTCTTGTCATTACTTTTTCCTTTTTTTAGTATTATTGATTTATTTATTCAGCTAACCAGGCATTAAATTTGTCGTCATCTAAGACGATTATTCTATTCAATGTAGCGGTAAATTGATGGAGTGTTTGTTTTTTATTCCATTCATCTAGGAATGTTTTAAATTCATCTTCGAGAACTACATTTTCACTAGCTTCATCGTACCAGTCGCCTTCTAAGGCGTTTTCAATCATGGTGTCGTAGCAAAGGCCTTTCCAGTGCTGTTTGTCGCAATCGTAGACGTATAAAGGCATTTCACTGTCATCGAATACTTCTTCAATATCAGCTAAATCGAAAAATCCATCGTGGTGGGATGTTTCGTCTGAATGCACCATGATTGTGGTGGGTGTTTTTATTCGAGTGGCTTTGGATAATCTCGCTTTTAGTTTATCAAGGGTGTTTTTATCTGAGCATGGGCGGCATTTTGAGCGACGATGTTCAACTTCGCCACCGCAGTCGCATAAAGGGGTGGTACAGCATTTATCGGCAATTTCGAATGTTGATTTTACAATGCGGCATTCTGAACAAAAATATGCAACAGTATCTTTCTTGTCTTCGGTAAATAAGGGCTTTGCATTCATGAATATTTTCTCTTATTAGGTATCGTTTCTTGTTTTTATCGATACTACTAGATTAATGATAATAGAGTTAATTGCAATAGGCAGGCAAAAGAAAACCCAACAATGTTGGGTTTAGTTAGAGTGTTTAGGATTAACCGTAAGAAGTAAAAGATTTACTTTTGTAAATTTTAGTCCCTGCAATTAATTCAAACGCTAATGGGTGAGCTGTGTTGCTGCTACCTATATTTACATGGTTACCATCGGTTACTCGTTTATTCATAGATTTACCTATAAAATCACCTACTAATGGAGATTTAAGCCCAGTCATATCATTACTTTCTTTTATGACTGCTGAAATTTGGCATATCTCTACTGACATCTTTCCGACAAGTTTAGTAACTTGATAGAAATTTACATTGGTTTGTTCGTGGCCTCCGATTGTATAAAGAACATCGTTTACCTCGATTGTTCTGTCTTTCTTTTGTTTATTTTTATAAGCATTTTGCTCTAAAATATTATCACGCCATTCTTTAATGGCATCATCTCTCCGGCCTTTGCTTGTGTAGTAGTAATTAAGATCGGCCTTAAGATTTAGCCCTTTATATGCTTTGAGATAAAATTTACTGTTCATATTATCATCGTGCGTATAAGTAGTGGCTTTTATATCTTCGTAATGAGTGGCGATATACTTATCATTAATGAGTCTATAGTTTCTAACAATACCTCTTTGAGTTGAGATATTATCGGTCTTTTTAAGCTCAATTCTCATATCTTTTTTCATTGTTAATGTGGTCATAGCTTTGTCCTTTTATGTGCAAATTAGAAATTAATTGTGTCTGTTGCATATAAATAGGATGAAGATAGGGAGTTTGAGCGAGTAGCGTTTTGGTTTGGTGAGAAGTGATAGGATGAAAAAACCCAAACAAAGTGCCTGGGTTTAAGTTAGTTAAAGTTATTAATCTTCTAATTCAAAAGAATCAGTATCAATAAATTCAGGTTTTTCTAGGATTTTTTCAATGACTTTCCAGTAATCAAAGTTTTCAGGTAATTCACCATCACGGTCAGAGTTATCATCTTCAATGACTGCTTCTGCTAGCGCTTCTTGAAAAACCTCAAGGAACGTTTTGAAATTACTGAAGGTGATGTCTTCATAGGCACGTTGTTGAGACTCGCCTATGATAGTGCTGAGCGATGAATCTTTATCAACAATACAAAGTGCTTTAATCTCTTCGTAGGCTGAATCAAGATCTCCTTCGGAAATAGCGTATTGTATTTCGTCTAAATCGCTCGAACTGATATTGGCTCTCACGTCACGATCAAAGTCAGACAAATCATTATTGAGTGCTTCAAATAATGCATCATTAGATACAGATTGAGCTGCGTCTTCAATTTGATTTTTTAGAGAAAAATCAATGTATGACAGAATGTTTGAAATATCACTTGAGATTGATGCGATAACTACTGCTAATTTAACTTTTTTCATTATATGTCCTGTTTAGTTTGTGTCGGATATGAGTTATTCATATCACGATTATATGTAGCATCGGGGAAAGAGAATATTGTTGCCTTGAATATGGCGCTAAAACCCAGAGATAATCGAAAGTAATCCAGTGCTTGTCATTAGAATCCCAGCTATTAACAAACTCCTGTATTGAAGTACACGAGTTTTATGGGCATTAAAGCTATACCAATGGTGGTGTTCTTCTGCGGTAAGATTTTCAGCGCCATGTATGTGGCAAGACATGCCCTCTGGTTGTTTTATTAATGCCGTAAGATGCTTCACAGGCATTTTACGAATATAGACGCGCTTTTCGTCGTTAGTAAAATTAAGCCTAC
>Ga0105359_10000325_pt1 | contig 39454 bp, 66 predicted proteins | sample GOMGulsemesocosm_6_FD_83659 | JGI IMG/M metagenome (GOLD analysis project Ga0105359, IMG submission 83659) | Methane-oxidizing microbial communities from mesocosms in the Gulf of Mexico - GOM8C Gulf of Mexico | ecosystem: Environmental > Aquatic > Marine > Cold seeps | place: Gulf of Mexico...
CCTGTATCGTCATTCCTGTGTAGTTATTTGTTAAATCAGTTCGCGTTAAAACGCCATCAACCATTGTTGCCTTTACTACTGACCAACCTTCTATTTTATGAATGTTTTTTAAATCGCCCCCCATCCATTCGCCATTCCATTGAAGCTCATACGGCCCAGCGCCCCAGTCAGATTCGAGAGGGTTAATATACTGCCCCCAGCCTTCTGCTTTGCGGATTGAGATGTTTGAGAAATATGCCGTTCCAACGTCCCCAGACTGAACCTGACAGCGAATAGTCATAGCTGTCGCTGTAGCTGTAAATGTACCACTGAAGTGAGCACTGCTATTTGTTGATCCTGCGGAAAAATCCCCTTCCCCGACACCAATAACCTCCATTAATGCTGGCTTAGTCCCTGCCTCCATATACCCCGTAACCATATAAGTAACGCCGACAACTGTTGAAAGTGATTGATACACCCTTCCGTATCCCGACAATGTTTCAACCCTTAGCATCCCGTTTTCTATGGATGCTGTGGCGTTTGATTCTGACCACCCGCCAACACCATCACTGAAATCACTATTGACGACAATATTAGCCCCCAAAGGCTTAGCTTTATTCTCAATGATATTGGGATTAGGAATATACTTTGTGAGGGGGGCGTCTAGGACAAGATTAGAAAATTCAGTGACTTCGCGTACTGAGATGTTCTTAAATGACGCTAGCGCATAGGAGCGCCCATATACACGAACAGTGGTATTGTTTATAGCCGTAAAAATACCACCGACTACATCCCCAGCCAGCATATTAGTAGCTCGAAATGGTGCAGCCGTTGGGATTCCAGTCTCGCCCCCATCGCCACCACCTGCGAAACCAGCATCCCCAGAACCGAGGTAACTAACGACCTCCGCAGAAACTAGATACACCCTTCCTGCTTCTATATTCGCAACACTTAAAAGTTCAGGATTGCCGTCATCACCTAGTATCTCAGTGGTATTGCTCACTATTGACAATTCAGGCCCTAGAATTGCATTTTCTACTGAGGGGGATAGGTCGTGTATTTTAAGCTTGGTTACAATGCCTATTGAAAAGAAAGCGGCTTCAGCACCATTATCTCCAGCCATTAAATAACGAACCGATACAGGAAGTGCGCCTTTCAATACTGAACGATATACTTCTATACCATCGACAGCCGCATATATACCGGAATCGTCCAACCCCCAGATTACTGAGTGAAAAACACCATCATTAATCACCGCAGAGGTAGTGTCAGGGTCTCCGTTGCCCACCCGAAGAGTGCCATCTGGCGACATCCCTACATACATGCGAGTATCACTCCAGCGACCTATAAAAATACTGAGGTCTGACCCTGTTGTTAATATGTCGAACTCAACTTTAAAACCCGTATGATTAAACGTAATACTCCCAATATCTCCATGAGAAGTCTCACTATTACGCCTAAAGTCTCTACGCTCTATTCCTTGCCGAATATGCCGGACAAGGGGTTTTAATACCGGACGTGCAATATTCTTAGCAATCATATTAGTAGCTGCTGATCGTTAGGGAATACGGGGTAGATTTATTGGTCGGGATTAATTTCAGTGAAGAGCAACCGCCAATTTCAAACAGGTTTACGCCTATCTTTAATGTGAAGTTTTCAATAGGGACATAAACCAAGCTGCCGAATGCTTTAGCTTCAACGGCAAACGTATTGGCATCACCTTCAATAGTAATGGTGTGCTCACTATTGGTAGGGATAAACGTAAAAGGCTGGTCGCCAGTGTTATCGTTGTGACGCTTAATATTTTGCTCTGGGACGTAAGCCATTATTCAATCCAATAAGATGATTTTTCATCACTTTACCGGATTGCTGGTGGCTAGCCGCTACTGCGGGATGTGTGTTTTATTCCGACCTTCAAATGTTACACACCTATAGCCTACATCCAGCTCACTAACGTCCATTGAGGGCTTTGTTGGCCGCTTCCTAAGCATAGGATTGTAAACTCTAATCATCATGCCACCTTCAGCACTAGGGCCTCTTATAACTCTGCACTCATACGTTCCCGCAATGATATTAGTACCATTACCTATACCGCCAGAGCGACTATGAAACCTAACCAAAAGTTTTAACTTGTCTGTAACACCCTTTAAGTTTGCATCAAACACCTAAAGCCCCTTAATCCCATAATCATTGAACTTTGATACAAGGCTGGCATAGTCCGGCGCAATGATGACTGTCACGGTGCCACTGCTATACATGAGGCCATCACTAACGGGCAAGGTGCTCAGGCTTTCACTATCAAGCTCTACAGCCGTTAGGCGCGTATACCAATCAGCGCTAGGGGTAACTTCAGGTAACGCTATGAAATTAAACACGTTGCTGTTTTCAAGATCACTCACCAGCTTTTTAGCGACTGTTAGCTGATCCATTAATTCGTCTTTCTTAGCGATAACGGCGGCCAATCCATCAGTGGCTTGCTTGCCTTTTGACGCGGCCTGAGCTGCATTGTCGGCCATTTCAGTGGCAAGACTGGGGAATAAATCGCCCATGGTGGCGCTCTGCCATGCGTTGGTAGCCAAAATATTTGGCTCGGGTATCGAAGGCACCGCGACATCGGATAAAGCAGGCAGGGCCGGAATGCTTAAAAATGCCTTTGCCTTTGGAATAACCGTGCTGGCCATTTCAGTAATAGTGCTGGCTATTTCGGTTACTATTCCTAAATCCGCCGCGATCACTATATTAGCAATGACCGCACAATAGGCCCCAGCATCACGCGGGGGTAGTCCGGTTGCAGATAATACTCTTGAAGCCCATGCGCCCTGCTCAGGGGCAAGGGTTAGATGATAAATACCGGAGTCCGCAGCACTCTGAGCCATCGCGGCCAATAAGGACGCATCATTGCTGGCATTCGATACCTGAGCCTGTAGCCGCTGAATTTGAGCGTCTAGGCCGGACATTTCCTTTTCTATACTAATAAGACTGTCTTTGGCCGAGGTAAAAATAGCGCTCATACCTTGGCTAAGCGCTTGATGGTTCCAGTTCATGTAATTACCTCAGGGAATGGTGTAGGGGTCGGCACTGGTGGCATGGCTTCTGTAACAGTCCAGACAATACCAGTGACAACGGATTCTAATTGAGTAATGAAATTTAGGTAATAAGGTTTTGCCTCGGTAACACCCATTGAGCCGACAATAGCCGCTTTAAATAGCGCTGTCTTAGCCGCAGCGTCATTGACCACTGAGATAGGTGCGCCGCCGTGGGAACCATCCCCAACAAGAGCCACGGTAGCCCAGTAAGCAGAGAAAGCAGCCGCTAGGGTATCAACCGCCGCCGGACTGGCAGTAATGGATTCTAGGGCCGTTTTAAGCAGGCTTTCATCACCGCCCGTATTAACAGCCCCTAAGATCACCCCACCCTTTGCATAATCGTTATAAGCCTTGGCAAAGTCCGCCGCAAACGTACCACCAGCCACCTTGACCATGGCTTGAGCGAGCTTATCCGCGCATGCTGCGCTATCCAATGGCATTATTGCCCCTTATTCTTTGTTGAATAAATGGCCCCGCCGGACAGTGCTTTGCTAAAATCCAAAGGCCCCATAGAAGCAAGTAACGTTGCCACTGGCACACCAAGATCACCTATGTGCGTGTGGTTTTCTAAGATCATTTTTACTTCAGCGATAAACGCGGCGAACTGATCACCCAGAATGTGAGGCTCAAGCGTTCCTTTGCCTAGCTTAATTTTATCCGCTTCGATAGTGGCACCACCGGACAATACCTTGATCGTTAAGCCCTTGCCTGACTCGATTAAGGTTTCATCTTTAGAACTTGCGAACTGCTTTCCTTCGCTGTGATTAACAGTGTCGCCATTTTCACAAATCTCGAACGCTGAGCCAGTTGCTCTATTAGTGACACGAATAGCGCCATCTTTTTCCTGCTCAAAGGTCGTATTGCCGAACGTAACAACACGGGCCTCATTCTCAGCCTTGGCTATAGGCTTTGTCTCGCTGTCCGTGCGCTTATGTATTAGCTTTTCATCACCACCAAAACACTCATGAGGAAGGTTAGGCACACTGTCCGGTGCGTAGTGCATAGCCCCCTTAATTCGAGGTTTACGGGTATCCACTTCACTGTGTGTCACATAGGGAAAATCAACCCAGACCCAATCACCGACGGTGGCCGGAGTAAAGTCGCCGCTATTAGGCCCAGCGCCGACCGGAAGCAAGTAGGTAGCCCATGGTAAAAGCTTCGCGTCAGCCCCTTCCATAAGCTCCGGTATATCAACCTGAGCCATTAGAAACTGTTCTTTGCCGGACAACTTTATAACCTTGGCGGCATAGTCCACGCCACGCAGCGCTTGAACGATAACGGACATTATTTCACTTCCTTAAGGGTTACTACTCGCTGCCTAAGGCGGGAGCCGTCAAAGTGGTGAGCAATAGAGCCCACCAGCACCCTCTCGGGCATAGATTCATTGATGGGTGCCTCTGGGTTGCCTTGCCTGTGCCATTCCATATCCAGTACAGTTTTAGGCGTTATTTCAGTGTCCGCATCGACCGGAATCTGGAACTCAAGCTGAGGTACAAGCAATCGACCCATTGCGATTAAACTTGCCTTGTTATCGATCCCCGTGGGGAATGACCTGCCCTTGCCTTCACTGATTAGGCCTTTCGTCATAGACCAGCCGGAATGGCGAGCTCTACCCACCTCTCCTATAACCTTTTGATCACCTAAATTAATCACACTGGTTATGGCGTTATAGCTTTTTGCTTTGTTGTGAGTCAGTGTTTTATAGGGGGTCGCCTTGAATAGATCATCAATCGATACCGCATACCAAGTACCCCGCAGATAAAATATTCTGGCACCAATTTCAGACGCTATATTTCTAAGCAGTTTTGACGGGCGCATATCTGCTAATAAATGGAACTCAGGCCCCGCCGGAAATGATGAACCCTGCACATCCGCCCCTGTAATGGCCTTAATGGCTTTGAGCGGTGAACCTGCGGCGTATATCGTGGTTTTATCCGCTTTTCGCTTAACCTTGGACACTACCTCAGCCAAGCAACTAACCTGCAAGCCACCATTGGCCGCTTCCTTCAGATTTTCAATGATAAAGCGCTCTTTGAAGTTCGTAGAATCACGCTCTAAAGGGTCTGAAAACTCAACCTCCAGCACCTCTGCATGCTCTTTAAACCCAATAAGATCAACCATTGTCCCGTCAGTATCGTTAAACATGAGAATGAGCTTAGGCCCAGACATGTCTAGGGATTCAATGTAAGTCGCGGTGCGCAAGCGGGATAGACCGAAGCCTTGCCCGTCATAGGTCATTGACTGAAAAAATCGACTACCCAGCATTGCTATCTACCTTGAATCCGCGACCTTTGAAATCAAGCCCGATACGCACAGCCGGAGGAACGTCTACTATCTCCCCGTACAGTAAAGGGGCTTGGACAATAAAATCCTGCTTAAGGCCGTAAAGATGCTCTTCAGGAAGGCTAAAGTCTCCGGCAAACAACGCGGTAGGATCGGCAATATAAGCATCCAGTGGGTATGTATCACCTTCGAGCTCATAATTCATCACGACTTTGTGATTCCCCTCGTCTTTTCTCGATACATGGAAATACCACATAAGCATTAAGGCCTCAGCCTCTTCTCTTGAGTTGGCAACCGTTATGATCGAATAGGAAAGATCAAACCAAGTAATATCAACCTTGGCCGCTTTTAAAGCCGAGCTCTCGAATGGAATGCCACCTTTTACATTAGCGACCTGATCAGGACTTGAAGTATTTAAACCACGGGCTCGGGAATAAAGAACGGCTGGCAATGCGCGCTTATTACTCGCTTGAGCTAAGGCCCTAACAACCGTTTTAATATCAACGCCTTCAGGAATTCTTTGTATCCACTGAGCGGTGCCTCGTTTCTTAACTGAATCAAGAACGGCGTTTCCTTCTGTATCGAGATCGAAAAGCGCTTTAATAATGCGCTCCCCGACCCCGTAGTCGGCCGATTGTAGTGCGGGCAATTGATTCATGGAATTACTCCACTGCGATTATTTGAAGAGGAACTATTGGCTGGGTTGAGGCAGACGAAACAATTTGAATAACCCCAGAGATAATCCTTACAAAGATATGGAAAATAATTGGGTCTCCGCCACCATATTGAGGAACGAGCGCGGGCGAAGAGAACGTCGCACCAGTATAACCTCCGCTAGTATTTCCCCTGCTAGAATACTTATTATCAAGAAAATATAAGTCCTTCATCGGTACATTAGGCCCTACGTCATTATTTGAAATATCAATAATTACGTTAGCAAGCTGAGTAGAAACCCCATCCCCTAATCGCACGAATACTATGTATTTTCCTGTTTTCAGGGAAAGAACGGAGTCTATTGTTTCTGTGTATCCAGAATTTATTTTTCCCATATTTATGACGCAAGATAGTGCTGGCGCTGGTGCTGGCGTGCCATCCTCGCCTCCAATCCAAATTTCTGTATGCTTATCTTTTCTGGCCGGATCGGCCGATTCCCAAGGGCTTGCTGTAGTATCGCCCGCACTAACAGTAATCCATCGATAAAATATATTGGATGCCACTAAGCCTGCCTGTGCTAGGTCGTTGACAACCTTCGTCGCTTTCTGTGCTCTCTTCTCATCATCACCAGAACCATAGACGATTGTTTCAATATAATATTTCTCGGTTCCCGTGGGGCATTTGGTATGCTGAATTACTGCGAAAGACCTTGTTAGCAAATCAGGATCGGACGCCAGCGCAGGGTATAAATTCTTATATACGCCTCCGTGGTCAATAGTATTAAAACCAATTTGAGCCGCTGGCAGACCGCCAACTTTGGCAGTATCTCCAGAAACCGCCGCCGTTCCCGCACTATCCGCCGTGGCTGCACTTTTAGCCTTAGCCTCTAGGCCCAAGTAACGCTGTGCTAGAGGCTGATTATGCTCACTAACGATTCCAGAATTACCCGAAACAATCGGGCCTAAGCCCTCTGCTACCGTAGTATCTTCCTCACCCTGACTGATAAATACCGTATCCACAGCGGCCAACAAATCGCCACCAGCCGCCGACTCAACAAACGATTGAACCCAGCCGATACTTGAGGCGTTATGAGCATCAAAAGCTCTGAAATCAGTATATATACGCTCTTCGTCCGCGCTATCCATGACAATCGTGGCCTGTAGCTCGATGTCCGCACCGTTCTTTATGATTTGGAGCTTAGCGACTGGCATGCTATCGCTATTTGCCGTGACGCTAAGCGAAGCCTTTCCAGCCTTGGTGTGAATGGCCGTAACCTTTAAAAATCCGCCCGTTTCCGTATCGAATAACGAGAACTCACCCGCCAGCGCACCGGAACCTTTGGCAAGGGTATACGTCTTATTGGTCGGCCCAGTAGGCAGCGCATTAAACGAGGCCACCTGATCCGTGCCTAGATCGATATTGCGCACGTTCACAATGTGCTCTTGCGCTATCTGAGTTGTGTCGGATGGTGCGTTTATGGTGGCCAGAACAAGGAAGGCGGTATGATCGGGTGCTGTTAAGTCACTAACAACCTCAATCGTGGCCGCTGTCTTATACTCTACAGCTAACGGATACTCGCAACGATAATAGACCTTTAGCACCACATAGCACTTGGCCCCAACCGGAACGGGTATGGTTTTTTGCATCCCTTCGGGCATAGCCGCCGTCAAAGAGGCTGTTAGCGCCGTGCTGGTGGGGTTTTTAACTTCAATTAGTGCGGAGTTCACCCCAGCACTACCCACCGTGACATCAAGACCAGTAGCCGCAATCACATCAAAGCCACGGTATACGCCTACAGGTAAAACACCCGCAAACTTAGCATTGAGCGCTTGCCCGCTAAAAGTTTCTCTATAACCTGCGTCTACTCGCAAATCATCCACTGGCTGCTGTGGCCAATTCTGCTTTAAATTACTCATCCCCAAACTACCCCTTTTTCTGGTGAATCTGGCTCTGGGGTAATGCCCTCGGCCGCTTCTATTTCAGTTGTTTTTTCGTCTATTGCTGTTTCTATTTCATCGTCTTGATCCCTGAAAGGAATAAGCGAATACAGCGTGCCACCAGCGCCGTGGCGGCCAATGGCTTTACGGTTTAGAACCATGTATGAGGTTTCTACGATCTTATCGTTTGATAATTCAACGACAGTGATAACGCTTTGCTCCGGCACGTCTTCGCTAAGCGTGACCACTAAAGGCTCTTCCATTTCCCCGTCGGTAGCTTCGGAAAAGTCAGCCAAGAACTTAGCAGCAATTTCTCCAGAGGCTTCGATCATGGTTATCGTGGTGACTGGCTCCCAATCGATAGCCGCCGCCAGATAATCAAGGTTTCCTACCTTTTCATTATTGCTGTCCGTAGCAGGCAAGATGGCCTTGGCGTAAATAACCTCTACCGCCCTTGGGTGGTTAGGCATGAGCGCCTGCATATCTTTAGCCACGCGCTCAGCAATTATGGTCTGGTGAATAGTCATTATTTAATACTCTTGGCCAGTGCTGAGGCCTTAGCTAGGGATATTTTATTGTCTGCGGCAAAGAATTTAATCGCGTCGTCTCGACTGGAGCTGTATCGCTTAGCTTGCTCTATTTCTGTTCTTAGCTTGGCCTTAAGCTCTGTGTCTCCTTTGGATGATACGGGGGCTGCTTTCTTCTCATTGAGTAGCTTTTTAATCTGAGCGGCTTGCTTCTTATTCAATAGCTCAGCTTGCTTTAATTTGGCCTTGATCTTGCGCTTAGCGGCGTCCACGGCTTTTAGATAGTCAATATCGCGCTTATTACCGGATGTCTTGCGTTTATAAGCCTGCTGGGCTTTCTCTGTGGCCTTGAGGGACTTTTGGAGGCGATCATAGTTAAGTGCCGAGGGTCTTGCTTTCTTGAGCGTTGCCATGTCTTTCTTGGACAATGACGTGGCCTTGGTATCGCCTAGGAAGCCAACACTACTACTTTGCTTTTCCATTTGCTTTTCAAGCAATTTGGCATAGGTAGGGGTTCGCACAAGACTGAGCGCTTTGATTAGGTGCTTACAGCACATACCATGAAGATTAGGGTTCTTTATCTTGGGAAAATCTTTCTCATAAGGCCTGAGCGAGACGTTTGCCGCCGTTGCGACGTATCGGTATTTATACTGGAATTGACCGCAGTTACAGTCGATAGAAACGTTGCCTTTTACCGATTCCCTAACAGCGTCTTTGTAGTCGGAATAACTGGTTAGATGATTATTCCACGAATCTAGTCGTATACGGACGCCATAGAATGCGGGCGCGCCTCTGGTCTGGCCTGAGGAGGGGATATTGAAATGAAGAACCGCCCCAGTAACTTGGTGCAACCCGCCGCCACGTATCTGAGTATTAGCCCGCATAACATCATCATGTAAGGAGGATGCCAGCAGCTTAATGATTGGTGCTCCGGCCGTGGCCTTAAAACTTCTCTCAACACGTTTCTTTGCTGCGCCGAACTGCTGAATGTCTTGCAGTGTGAACGGTGAGCCGTCAGCTCCAGAACCCCACAAAACAGCGTCATAAGGGTCTATCTGACCATTAAGCAGCGCCTTTCGCATTTGCTTAGGGTCAAGCGTACCAATCGCGTGACGCCGAGCCTCGGCTTGGTTTCTGCGTTCTTGGGCTACTTGTCTGGCTATCTCGCGGGACGAAAGCATTAATTGCCCGCCTTGGAGTAATACAAAATTCTTTGTCTAACCCATGGAGCATCAGGTAATGCTATTTTTTCACCAATAGGCAAAGGCTTGGCCGGATCATCGACTTTAGCCGCAGCCAGTACGATAGGGATAGCCGATACGGTGCCATAAAACTGATATGCGATAACGTCCGGTCGGTATGCTTGGCCTTCGGTTACTTCCCAGCGCTGCCAGCCTATGGGGGCCTTCTGAATTTCACTAATTAGACGGCCACGGGCCAATACGTCGAGAATACTGTAGATGGATAGGCGATTAACTCCACTCATTCAAACTTGCCTACGAAGTCGGAACGGGAGGCGTTCATTAACATTTTGCCTATAGAGCTATTGGGCATGGTATTAGCGCTTCCATTCTCAGCTTCGAATTCACTTTCTATGGCTGCAAACAAGCTGTTAGCATACTCTTCGTCTTGTACTGTGGTTCCTGTAACGCCCAAAAGGGCCAACATCAAGGCTCTTTCACCACTGTCTAAGCCACCCTCAATGTCGTATACCGGACGCCCTTTGCTATCGAAATCAATGTTAATTTTTTGCTCATTAGGGCGAATAGCTTTCTGTTTAACGTCCCCAATAAAAGCCAAAGAGCCCAAGAGCATTACTGAGCCGTTATCTTTTATAGCCTTTGTCTCTTCGAGGCCTAGGGCCGCCCTAGCCATGTACTGATTGAGCGCTATATTCTGATAGGTTTGGCCGGAATCCTCATCTACATCACCAAGATCAATGGTGAGCCCGTAGCCACTGAACTGGCTTGGGCTGGTAGCGTCATCGATAAGGATGTGCCAACCTTTGGTCTTTGCCTCATCAAGCAACTTTTTGGCTTCTTTCTTCCAGATGCCAAAACGGCCTTCGATTTTTTTCAATTTAATAAAATGGGTTTCATCGCCCACCTCTTTGGCTACGCAATAGGTAACACTGCCGCCAACAAGAGAAAGCGCAAAGACAGGTTTATTGATCATGACAGACCCAGATTAAAGTTAGGTCATCATGATAGCCACTTGAAAAGCAAGCGGAGCGCCTGCGGGATGTGTGTTTTAAATGATACTGCGGACGGTGCTAGCTAGAGGGATGATATAGAGTGTATTTTCAGGGGTTTCGGCTTGGTTTACATCGCGCAAGATATGCAACGAGTGAGAGCAATAAGACAGCCCAGCATCAGGGAACTGCTCTTTAATCATGGTGAGAGCGTTATTAAGTAAGGTTGTGGAGTTCTTAATCATGGTTAATGCCTTGGCTTGAATCTCTTCCGATTCCGACGGCATAAGGTGGGCAATGGCGGTATTGATTTGTGCGACTGATCCGTACTGCTTACTTCGACGGCAATCCAAACGAGCAATTAAGTCACCGTCATGTTTGAGGGAATAGAACACGCCTTGCTCGAACTCGAACTCGAACGGCCCGTTAGAAACCTGATCACTGGCGGTGCTGGTGGACATTACGCCTTGGAGTTTACGCATAGCATCAATAAAACCACGCGTTGCGTTGCGTTGCCTAGCCCCTTGGTTACTTTTGACTTTGTCCATCAGATGTCTCAGCCCAGTTAGCGATAAGCCAGCGAATACCAAACTCATAAGCAGGTTTTTGCTCTCTAAGCTCAACGCTGTTGATTAGTCGGCCTAGGTGGTTGTAACTAACCTTGAGCCGTTCGGCAAGATAATCTCGTGAGATACCGCTATCTTTAATGACCACTTTTAAGTCTTCAGGCACCAAAAAAGAGCTACTAATAAGTAACTCCTTTGAACGCTCGCCTTGTTTCCACTTACTGCCTACAGGCATAAATAAACCTTATTTTTCAACCTGTAGAGATAATAGCAGCTATACGATGCTTATCTCAAGTTTAAGATTTCGCTTTTTGGCGCTATAAGCCAGCGTTGACTGCGCCACTGCAAAATCGCCACTAGCAACCGCCCTTTCAAAAAGTTCGCGGGTTATTCGTACGGCAAGAACGCCGTTTTCTAGAATCATTCTCATGTTTAAGCTCCGTTACAGCCTGTTAATATCCATCTAAATTAGGCCTATGGGTTGAATATGTCAAACTAATTCAATCTGGGGGCCTAAAATAAACACTTGATAAATCATTCAGCAACGTGTCTAATGCCCTTCCTTACTAATAAATAACTAAACAGGAACTAGAAATGCTACAGACTAAAAGTCACCCTCAGTACAATCCAGCCAACCCACCAGAAGACACTGCTATCGACCTAGCAAAAGAACACCAGTATCAAAAAGGGGTTTATGGATCGAAGCGAAGACGTGAAGAACCCTCTAACCGTGCCGGACTTATACTGAATGCGTTCATTGATTTATCGATTGGTAATATATCCGTCAGCGATCACCCACCCTCAATACTTACTGTTGGTCATACCGAAGTGGCCGAGGTTATTGAAAAGTCCGTGGCGACAGTCTTTAACTACATGAATACCAAAGAGATATTCATTGCTTCCGTGGTTGAATGGGCAAAGGGAAATGTAAACAATAAAAAGTGCATCGACAGCAAACAGGCCGCCCGTAAGATTATTACTCAGTTTGCAGCCGTATTCCCAGAAGCAGCAGAAAAACGAGGCTTTGGACTTAAGTTGTCAGTCGCACGATAGCCACCAGCCAGCCACAAAAAAGCCCGCTAGATTTGCGGGCTTTTTATTGAGCGCTACTTATTGATTACTTATACATTCCACTGACATTAAGGAAGTGGCTCTTCCAATCCCAGTTATCCTGAATCAATTTATCGAATTGATCACCTGTAAGCTCGATCTCTTCACGAATATCCATTTCAACCATTGAAATAGCTTTTTCATAGGCTCTTGAGTTGTCCACTGGAATAGGAAACTTGATCTCAGTTTCAGGCTCCCATCCATCCACCAAGATTAACGAAACCTGATCTCTGAAGTAGCCTATAGCTTTGGTTATTCTCAACTCCAGTAACTCTTCAACCTCAGCCTTATGCGCCTTTAAGTTGTCTCTCATCGTAGATAAAAGAATGTCTTTTTTAACAACTACATTATCCAAAATCACATTTTGTCCAAACATTTCCATTTCCTTCCGTTACTTTATTTTGTGTACTTAGCGCCAAACTGCCTAACACCGTGATATGAGTACCAAGCCCTGAAGATGAACATACCTTCAGCCACGCAGATACCATACATTTCTTTATCCGCATCCCCTCGGCACCGCCTAGAGATCACACGCTCTCGCATGAGCTGATAAAGCGCGTCATGGATAAGCGAGGCCAGCATCCATGTATCCGTATCAATGGCACCGCTTGCCCCGTCCCATGCGTACCCTTCAAATAGCGTTAGCTTTACGCAGCGATCCGAAATGATTTCTATGCGGACATATCCATTAGACCAAATGAAACCAGATTTCAGGCCCGAACGAATAAGGGCGTAATACTCCAGTTCTTCTGTGACTTCATATTTGTACTTTGGCGACCACGACAACTGGAAGTGGAGCTTTGGCATATCTTGCTTTGAAAAGGCGCTTAGGCTAAGCATATTTAGCCTCTCTCGCGGCGTAACCGACTGAGCAAATATCAATATCGAATGCGCCCCAACTTTCAAACTTTTTAACAAAGTTTTCAGCCTGAGATTCTAAATCAACTTCTAACGATGGCACTACAACGTAGGCAGGGGAAATCAAGCCGCTTAATTCGTTATCTCGCTCGTCACAACAAACGACCGCTAAAGCCTTATTAACTTCAACGTGCAACTCTTCTTGGCTAACGCGCTTGTGAATGGGTCTAATTAGAGTGCTGTGGCAATTTCTACCCGTCTCCATGTCAACACAGCAAGCAATGGCTAAGATCGTGTATTGCTGCTTACGATCCGTTATAGATTTTACTTTGAAGGGATTTACTTCACTGAATTCATTCTTTGCTAAGCAGTGACCACCAGCGATCCAAAATTCCGCTAGCTCGTTTCGCTCTACAATACTTTTAGTCAGAACAACACCACGCTTTTTATTGCGCGATTTTTTCTGAGTTTTATTATTACTCATGACTACTCCATTTATTTTTACTTGCTAGGCCCGTTACGACTAGCAAGTAAGCTAACACTGTATTTAAAGTTCTTCTATGACCCTTACGGCCTTTTTGCTTTTATTCGCTCTACTCTGAAGATTTACCGCCCCTACCGAAGCCCATACAGCCAGACCAACCAAAGCGTGAAAAATTAAAATAAATTCAGTCAGACTACACCCCATTGATTCTTCAGTTGTATTGGCAAAAGAGGCGAAAGGAATTCCCCAGAATAGCCCCACATAGAAAACTAAAGCCATTAGCACAATGCCAGCCCAGTTAAATATAACTCCACTCCGTGATACTGGCTTATCTTCATTCACATACCGAAGAGGAGGTGGTGGCGGCGTAAGTAATACCGAGCAGTTAAAACACTTATCCGTATTCACAACAAGCAAGCCAACACTATGGCACTGCGAACACTCAGCAACCCTAGAGTCATAAATTATTTCACCCTTCGGCGGTGGTTCAATATCATCCTTACCATGCGGAAACATAAACGCCGCTCGCTTATCTGCGTCAAGCCAACGTACCGCGCCATCTTCGACATAAGCCAGATCACCATCTTTGTCGCGATAAATAAAACCCACCAGCAAAGCGCCATTATCTTCAAGACGCTTCGCTTTTTTCTTTGTCATTTGCATCATGATTCTATCCAACCTGCGCATTCTCTTTTTTTAGCCGCGCCCTGTAGCCAGACAATGTGACTGTTTTCCTGTGTATTATTTCCCTTAATCATTCTAATCATCAATGGGGAAAAACACTCAACCCCCAATACAATTTGAAGAAGACTTTCCGATAACTCACCAGCCAACCTTTCTGGGGCATTGCTAGGCACCTCCTTAAACGTAATCCACCAAGTAGCGCTGCCTTTTACGCGAATTGATTCACCATCTGCATCAAAGAAATCTTTTATGGCTGTGTGACTCCCTTGGAGCCTTCGCATAAGTGTTCTTATGTGATCCTGTATCTCACTAGGATCAAACCCACCTTGAGTGTATGCAATAACAACACGGCCCTGATAATTAGTTGTCAAAAAATTAACCGCGAGAGCCGCTATAGATTCTAAATAATTATTACTATTACTTTGCGCCAGTTTTATCTCAATACCCTCACTTGTGTAGCCATCCCTCAGGAAGCTAAAAGCATTATCAAAATGCTTAAGTTCTTCGAGAGCAGTGCCACCTAATCCCAAGGCACTACGACCAAATCTCTCTTTCTGAAAACGATAGGTTTGAATAAAATCATGCCACCCAGAATTCGCCCTAATTAATACGTCGGCTCTTTTTTTCATTTAAACCACCTCAGGCCGCGAGAAAGTAAAGTCCGGCTTAATATCCGACACGGCTATGAAAGGCTCTTCACCATGGCGCACAGAAGCGCTGCGGATATTGATAGCGCACTGCTCGCAGTAATACGCACGCATAGGGGGATTAAACGAACTGGCCCCAGCCTCTTGGCACTGAGTGACATTACAATCGCCACCTTTAATGCCTTTTAATTTATTCGTTTTAGCCTTTCGAATATTGGTCTGAAAATTAGCTAGGTTCATGACTTCCCCTCAATAACTCTTTGTAATTTACCCAGTGCTGGCGAATATTTCTATTGTCAGGATCATTGCAGAATTCAAGCGCATGCCAGAAAGCTTTTTGAGCCACGCCACCATCTTCTAATAAAACCGATTCATCAGCCGTGGTGGCCAGTCGCGTACACGCCCTAGATAATTCATCGGGGGTGTAGCAATCAATTTCACTGAGTATTTTTTCAAGGTTCTTTTTGAAGTAGTGAACGTCTAACTTTTCCACAGAATTAGGCATTATGATTTCTCCCCAAGTAATTCAGCAGGAACCATCATTATCGAAGTCACCTTTTTATTCAGGCCTTCCATAATTCTATGCTGGTGGGCGTGAATTTTATCAGCCACCAGCACACCTTTAACGATACCAAGATCAATAGTTCGCATAGCGTTGTTGTAACCGATACCACAAGTGCGTTGAACATGACTAACACCATTAGCCGTATTCTTATTGCCTTTCTCAAGATAGTTTTTTAAGTGGAAAGGCTGGTGGGGATTCTCGCTTATATATTTATCCGCACGACACTCTGCGCAAACTGGCCCCTCTTCAGTTTCTTCTAACTGGCTTTCAGGTATTTTATCCCAAGGGTATCGATTACATGACTCGCAGCATTCATAATTATTATCAATTTCATACCAGCTCAGCATCCACATTGCTCTTTGAGTTGCTTCGCTACTGCCGTCTAAAATCTTTTCTCCCATACTCTCGGCCAAATGATCAGCCTCAGGAGTGCGCGTAACTCTCAAATCAATCCACTCAACACCTTCCAAGCAATGAATACCAAACGCCATGCCCTTGGCTTTAGATGCCGAAGTGGTGATAACTAACACCGAAGCTTCGCAGTCATCAGAAGTGACAGTGAAGCACTTAAGCTCGGTTACTTTTCCAAGCCAGTCAGCAATGCCTTTATAAATAGGAATTGCATTGGGCGTACCAGACCAACCCGCTATGCCAATAAATCCATCAGGATTAAAAGAGATCGACTCTCGCTCTTCCCATTGCCGAGTCTGGCAAGTCATAAACTTACTAGCGCCATTATTCATTTTATAAGTGCCTTCGTAATTACCGCTTTCTTTCATGCGATCATCAATACACTTATGTAAAATCTTAAGCTGTTTATTCGTTACGTTATCTACAGTAATTCCAGCCATCGCAATTGCTTCGCGGGCCTGATCATTTGTTTCAAAAACTAATCCGTCCATTAGTTTTATCCCCTATGTTAATTAATTTGTTTTTCTGGTGACTCTTCTTTCTTTTCCGGTAAGCGTTTAGCGCCGTATTTAAAACCAAGATGCTCTCGTGCCGTATTCAGATCACTAAGAATTGCCCGAGCCCGCTCAGGGGTAACACCTTCTTTTTCAAAAATGTCTTTTTCAATATCATTCAAAACATCTTCCACATGACCAAGCTCGCCAATTTTATAAGTGACTGACTTGCAGGCTGGACTAATAACCATTACTAACCTTCCTCATCTTCGATCTTTTCAATTTTCAAATCAGACAAATTATTAAAATCCGTTTCGTTTTTATCATCATAAATACAATTAAAACAACCCACCATAGAAGCCGTATCGTTAAACTTTTCGATAAGTTCAGCCGCTAAATCTTCGTCATCGATTTCTTCAAGAACCTTTTTAATAGTTCTTGAAAGATCATTAACCGAAGCGGTCGCATTTTTACGCAAGCCATCCATTGAAACACTAACCATTTTTACCTTCCTTGCTAGTAAGTTTTCGAAACGTACAAGTATCAATTCGACCATATCTTTCTTCGCAGGATGTTGAGGTGTAAACAACAACAAAAGAACCAATATAATTTATTACGCACTTTTCGTAGGCTGCGTTATGCAACTGCGTATTAAGCACTTCGCACTCACATCCGATAGGCGGCAAGCCATTAATCCACTTAGATTCTTCACCATCACGGATTAATTCACAAAGCTTTAGCGCAGCCTTAACCTTTGTCATCGTTGCAAATTCTTTATCATTCACCCATTGGGTTTCATAGGTATCATCAACCGCTTTCAAAGCCTCCTCAAGAACATACATGCTGACATTTGCGGACGCCTTGCCAGCGTTAAAAATTTCTTTGAACTCACCAAAGGCTTTCTCTGGCTCATCTTCATAACACCAAGTAGTTAGAAGAGTTCCATTCAAGTAAAATTCAATTAGCCCGCCATCGTTTGTTTTGTACGTTAACTTATCACTTAATTTCTCACTCATTTTATCACCTTGTACCATTCACGATTGAAGTCTTGAACAGCCTCGTTAGGAGAAGCCCCAAACCCTGCCACGCCTGATTGCAAATTATCCCCATATAACACACACCACTGATTGCCATCTTTTTTTAAAGTCGGCTTCAATAACGCAAAAAGCGTATGCTCTTCGTGTACGATAGCGGCCTGATAATTAAGGTCTGCTGTTGCTGCTTCTAAATGCCCGTGCTCACTCATGCTGCTTTCTCCATTTCAGCTAATACCAAATCAATATTTTTATTGATCACTTCAAAATCCATTACCCACACCCATTCGTTTTTATCCCAACTATCAGGGTATACGCTTTCCCATAGGCGACTAAACTCTGCACTAGCAGCATCGGATACAGGAATATTAAGCACACAATTTCTATCCACACCCTCAGCCCACGCATCATCTTCAGATATATCCTGAATACGCTCTACACGAACATCGGTTATTTTCAGCGTTAAGCGGCTTGCCAATCGTGGCATGTGAATCGAAGGCTTCCATACTGCCTCACGGTCATTAAAGTTCGCCCGATAAATTGGAGTATTGTCATTCGGACATGGGCATGGGAAATCTGCGCAGCCGCATTCATCCGCGCTATTAAACAATCGGAAGGTTTCACGCACATAGATAAGGTCGCCAATACCACCAAACGGGCAAGACTCACCAGCAACAAAGTCTGGATAAATATCACGCGTAGATGACTGATCCATACGCCCTTCAATAGTCAGCATTGTTTGCATAATATTAGAAGGCCACCAATGGGTAACTCCATCGTCTTTAAGCTTTGGCTGAGGTTTCATAATTCTGCGCGTCTGCGCTTTATTACCAGCCAATAAGGCGCGTATTAATTCGCCACTGAATAGCATAGGGGTAACTTTAGGCATTATCTTCTTCCTCAATTCGCGTGAGTTTATATCCGGCTGCGTTCAAAGCTTGTTCCAGAAAAGCCCACCCAATATTGCTGCCAAGCCACTGGATAACCATGGAAATAAGCATATTATCGCGCTTGGTTACTTTCTCACTTTCACCATGAAGCTCTGGAGGTAGTGTATTAACGTTTTTAGGAATGGGCTTGGAGAAGGTCGGCCCCATTTTGAAAGAAGCTAGTAGCGCCTGAGTAAGGGGTAAGTATTGATAATCTGCATTAGGGCCAGAAACCCAATGAGTAGCGAAAGCGAACTCACGCTTACAGTCGAGAATGCGCTTAACCGCAACACCTTTATGCTCGCTATCACCAGCAATAAATGCCTCAGCTTCTTTCAACTGATCTTTGGTTATTGCTCGATAGTTATGCGGGATGTGGTAGACACTTTCACCCGTCATAAAGGCTTCACCTAGTGCGGTTAGCCTCTTATGAGTTTCAGACTTATCGTCATGCAAAAAGCCTGCATTAATAACTATGCTGTAAGCAGTGCTGCCAGACCAATAACCGGACACTTGGCTTTTTAACGTCTCAACCAACTGCTTGCGCTTAGCCTTAACGCAGTTGTTAGTTTCTTCACCAAAATCAGCACCTTCGAAAAGCTCATTAATAAATTCATCTGAGAATTGAGCAGTCATAAAAGCTCACCTATAGCCGCTCTAATGCGATCAACAGAAACATCAGGTAAGTGCTCTTTGACTTTATTCAGAATGCTTTTTACGGGCATATCCTGATTAGCACGAATCACTTTATAGACCTCTGCTTTAACCTCAATATCGGATAGCACAGGATCACAGCCTAGGCATTTGTGCGTAGCAGGATCAAAGTTAGTGCAACCTTCAGTGTGAAAAAATAATTGCCCTTTTTCTTTGAGCTCAGCAATATATTTTCTTATTTCTTCGGGGTCATCATCAAACCAATCCACCAGCTCGCGGTCACTAAGCCCCTGAGCGGTTTCTACTGTCATTTGAGTGTGGCGAACAGTCATAGATCACCCCCGTAGATTTCATCATGCTTAGCTAAGGCTTGCTGGGCATTACCAGTCCGATAGGTGTAAGCCCCATACTCTGATTGACCGCGCAAATAATCCAGCACAGGGGTTTCAACTCTTACCGATAGGTCAGCCCCAGTTTTTAAGATTCCTTCAGGGTCAAAGGTATCAGGGTCGTCATATTCAGGACGCCAAGGCAGAGGGGTATAGTTGGTTTCGTGGTGCGATTGCTCGCCACAATAAATGCAGTTTCCAATTTGAACAGCCCGCCCGTCATGATAATACTGAGCACTGAATACGGTATGGTGCGCACCATTTTTACAAGGCATCGGACTACTTCTAAAGCCACTCCCAAACTCAGAAGAAAAACAAAATTCACGCTCACACTCATTACATTCCAACTCCTTATCGCCGCCGTGATAATCATCACCTTCAGGCTCATGAGAATGGTTACAGTAAGGACAGTAAATCATGCAATTATCATCATTCATGTATGGGTTATCGAATACAGGACTAAGCGGATGAAGCCCTATCTTATGCCACCATGGCATTCTGACATCCGTAAGCATTCTTGAATCACCCCCAAAGTAACCACCTGTTACGAGCACAACGCCGTTATTCACAACGAGAACCGAGTTTTTTGGACGATGAAGTTTGTATAAATAAGGATCATGCTTGCACATTAGAAACTCCCCGCAGGCTCGCCCGCCTTCTCGCGCTGAATGCGCTTATAGATTTCTTCACGGTGTACCGCGACTTCTTTCGGGGCATCTACGCCTATGCGAACCTGATTGCCTTTAACACCCAGTACAGTGACCGTGACATCATCACCAATCATTAAGGTTTCGCCCACGCGACGTGTAAGAATTAACATTATTTACTTCCCTGTTTTGATTTTTTGATAATTTGATTAGCTTCGGCCACTAGATCAACAGCTTCGTCAGAACGACAGGTATTCATGGCAAGCAAGGCGTGAGCGTTCCGCATCTTTTCGATAAAGGCGACTAGCTCTTGTTTATCGGGCATAGACAGCCTCCTTATGATTGCGACCATCAAGGGTTTTTGATTCAGAAGTGATTCGATAATTGGCAGGGTGAAAAGCCCCTACGTGATAACGCCCATTACCACTAGACTTTAGGCAGGCGAATTTACACTCACCTACAGTCGTGTAATCTTTAAGCTGAACCACTCTAGGCCCAGCGCCGACAACTGGAGCGGCATCGAAATACATGCCGTTTTTACCTTCACGCAGGTACACCCGCGTATTGCGATCAATTGTTAAGAATTGACCGACTCTCATTTGAAAATTAAGCACCGTTACTGCCCTCTTCAATTAATGTTGGTTTTACTTTTTACTTTTACCGTTTACGGCCTCATTCACTGACCGTGCTACATATTCATCAGCAATGGCTTTAACTCTTTTAATCCCCACAACAGACCGTGAGACGGTCGATATTCTCACACCCATGTCACTTGCCGCCGCTGCTGCCGTCATGCCATCTACTAGCACTTTACGAGCTCCTAACGTGGCCATTGAGTGTCTTCTTGCTCCAGACAATCTTATTAGGATGTCAAACTCCCATTCTTCCACCAATTACCCCTTACTAGTTGAATTTAGACCATGTAAGCACATTACTAGCAATAAATACAGCTTTATTGCTAGTAAGCTAGCAATATCAGACACAAAAAAGCCCGCTAGTTTTACCTAGCGGGCCGATACTTGTTAAGCCAACTGACTCATCCACTTGATGCCGCCTTGCGGGTCTGGAACCCTATAACACTTCACTGTCTTATCGCCACCAGCAGCGCCGCGATCAAAGCCGAAGCTAAAACCCTCTCTTTCCGCCTGATCCCTGTAGAGAGATTCAAACCGCTTGGTTATTTCTTTATTGAGCACCTTAATTCGAACAGCACTAACCGCCCCACTGTAATCAGCACGATTAACAATCATTCGCGCCACTCTTAGATAGCTTTCGATTTTGCTGTATTGAGCCTCTTGCGCCTGCGCCATTGCGTCACTGGCATCTTGAAGCTTCGCCATGGTGGCAATACTGATAGCCTCGACCTTGGAGCCAGTAAGAGTGAAAGAAAGCGAGTCTTCAATCAACCCCTCTCGGCTTGGCTTGGATATAGACCAGTTCGGCTTTATCGGCTCCATTGAAATAGCGCCCGATATTTCAACGCCACCCAAGGTCATCACCACATTGGAACCAATAGCCGCGCCAAGCTTAGTTTTTTTCATGGCTTACCACCCTTCGAAACTTACAAGTGTAGAGAAATACTAACGAGTTCTGAGCATCACTAGAAATCCATGCCATATCCTCAGTCGCATGAACAATAGAACCCTCATACCATGACGAATCCCCTGCGTACTTTATTTCAATCCTTGGGCTGCTTTTTAACACTGGCAATTGGATGAACTCAGCATAAGGTAAACCCTCAGCCTCCTTCGCCAACCCTTCAGGCGTGGTGAATTCAATCAGCGGGCATTTAGTGTCACCCCCTACAATCTGACGAAAACTATCAGATTTTCTAACCGCCTTTGCAGCACCAGCAGTAAGGCGACCATTTCTATGATTAGACCAAAATTGAACACACGCGCCGTTATCTAAAAGAATATCGCCATGCTGAAGATCAACTACCACACCCTTACTTATTTTTACTTCCATTATCAATTCCCGTTACGTTATTGATTTTATTTATGAATTGCGAGTAACACTGAACTCAACAACACTACCCACTTCAAGCTCTAGTCTAGAATCCTTATCCATAGGTATCTCAGCGCCAAGGCTTTTATAAGCAACTAAGCATTCATCCCACGGCATAAACCCAGCAATACTAAGTATTGTGTTATACGCAACGATCATGCGGTTGCCATATAAAATCTTATAGACCTCCTCTTTCCCGTTCACAATAACCGTAACCTTTGGAATGTGCTTTATATCAGTCACTCAACCACCAGCTTGCCTGAGCCTGTAATCGTTTCTTTTGATATATGAGGGTGGCCAGTTACTTTAGCCTTCCCTGAGCCGCGTATAACGACCTCCAGCGACCCTGTCACTCTTGCTCTAACACTGCCCGAGCCTTGTATTGATATTTTAGCCGTTTCAACATCCAGTCCAGAGGCGTCAATGTCGCCTGAGCCTCGTACAGACGTGGTTAGCTTGTGAGCCTCCCCTCTTACATCAATGTCGCCAGAACCTTTAATTTCAAGCTTTAGCGCGCCCGTGGCTATCGTTTGAAGATCAACATCACCGCTACCCGTAATACAAACGCTTTTAATGTTTGTAGAGTGGCAATGTATAGTCATCTTGCTGTTCGTTGAGAAACTACCGCTAGTACCGACCACCAGCACATTATTGATCACGTCAGTCGTAATCAACTCAAGCAAGTTACTATCGGCGGTAAGCTCTAATTGCGCGCTTTCACCTTGCGAATAAGTGACATCCACAGAACCCTCAACTCTAATGCCCGTGAACTCACCGACATCACGAAAATCAGAAACCAAATTGCCGTCACCTTCAACCCCGCTGCCGCCGACAACCTTTCCGTTTACTATGCTAATACCGCTACCGCTTAAAAAAATCATTCACTAACCCGTTACGTTTAGTTATTTATTTAAAATTAAACCGACTCTATTTCCAATCAACAGAGTCGGTATCCATTCCCTTATCTTTCATACTAAGTAACATTTCCTTATGAAACTCATCAGTCGTCATTCCTTCAGAAACCCCGCACCCACCATCGGCCCCATCAATAAACTGGTCGCAATCAATGTCCGCAGGATCAGCACCGTAAACAGCTATGCTATGACGCTCAATTTTCGCTCTTAATGTATGAACCTTATTATGAGCCTTCGTTAATTGATCCAAGCAAGCATCAAGTTCTATTTTGGTTAGCTTCCCTTCTTTATTCATAACTACCCCGCACAACTATCAATAATTACTTTAAAGTCAATATCGCCCAGAGCTGAGCCAGCCTTTCTATGAAGCTCTGTAGCGTCCAACTGCTCATACGGATTCGCCTTTTCCCAAGCCGCCGATACGTTCCGGTCGTAAAAATGAAGAGAGGGATCACCGATTGTATAACAGGCTAAACGCTTGCTTGGAGGATTCGACAGAATCGCTTCCACCTCTTCCAGCCAAACTTTCTCAGCCTTTGTTAATTTCTTAGCAGCCATTTTTATCTCCACCAGCATTATTTTTTTTGTACTCTTCAGCAGCCATCAAAAGAGGTGCCCACTTTAAATAATTTTGACGCGTTCTAGGATCACTAAAGAATCTTCTAAAATCACCTAACTGATACGCATCGACATTAAGGCACTGAGAAGCATCAACCGTTACGCCCGCATCAATCATTTCACCCCAGCGAGTACCAGTAAGCTTTTCACGCTTCCACTTGAATGATGCTTTTTTGCCTTTAGCATTATAGCGACTCATCCCCATCACCTTTCTAGGGCCATTGTTACCCTCAGCCGTGAAAAATTTATCACTAGGGTCAAAATCCCAGTGACCATAGCGATCAGTGCGTTGTAATTTATCGTACTCCTTTTGCGCTTCATGCTTTTGCCATAAGCGCCACTGACCCACCAGCATAGAATCTTTATTCATGGTCGCATTACAATGCTTTCGATACTCCTCAAAGTCTGGAGCATCACCATAATCAAGCACATTAGAAGAGTCATAAACCAACTGAATATTTTGCTCAAATTCCTCAGCAACCCACATACGCATTTTATTACACGGGTGCATAATATCGGTACGGTCGAACAAGCCCTGAATGATGGTCGATATGCGATTGTATTGCTTAACCTCGTCAGAAATAACGCGCATAGCATCATCGTAATAAAGATAATTTGGAGTTAGTAAATCCCACTCACCATTACTGAACGTGGTTCTATAGGAACGGTGTGGATTAGATGGCCCGCACGGAAAGTTATCAGGGTTTTCAGACTCCCATTTATCATAAGCCGCCTTTCTCTCGTCCTCATCTTTTTTCAACACTTCGTAAGCTGATACTTTCTCAAATCTAAACTCTCTGGACAAATTCTGAACCATTAGCTGAGAGCTGGGGTCGTAAACCGCTTGATCAGGGAATAACATTTCTCCAAAATCTAGCTCTGTCTGAAGCCGATATACATTCTCACCATTTCGAATATAGAGATAAGTTCCCATATCTGCCATATCACGATTAAAGCCGACCAAGGCCCGCCCGCTACCTCTTAAACTACTCTTCTTATTGCGGCGAACACGCATAGAAACAATACATTTAGGGAATGGCAGTATTCGATCACGATTAAAGGGCTTAGAAATCCATTTATCAAACTCACCAATATCAGAATAAGACATTCCTTCGCCCGCATAGTCGAGAAGACTTTCTTCGTCCATGTACAAGCGGCGCTGCATAACCCTGAGTTTTTCAGTTGCGGGGGCGGGATCACCACTAGAACAATGGGTCGCCTCTTCTGATATTCCGACATACAGACTAATATTGAAAACACGGTCGTCAATAAGGTCTATAGCGTCATTCATATCGCCAACTTTACACAGCATTGGCAAAGAGCTAGCCACCATCCAGTCTTTTAATTGCTGACCTGTTTTTTTTATAGCGTTAGTAAGCGCGGGTATTGTTGTGTTTCTAGCTAAGGATAACTCTTGCTTGTACTTGTTCATATCTGGCTGCTCATTAAGCACCACCAGCCCTTTGTCGGAACTTTGTTGCTCAATGCCAACTGTCTGACCAGTAAGGCGCTTAGTAAGCTGCTGAATCTTCAGCGTATCCCTAACTATGGCTTGCTGGCATTCCTCAATTTTCCCGTCAAAATAGACCTTAGCCTCAGCATCGGGGCAATGAGTAAGCAACTCATCAACTTGATCAAAATGGATTCGCGTACTCCAGCTTGAGCGATCAAAGCTTGGGCAACTCATCTTAACGTAATTACTGCCGACCTCGACAACACACCAAGGAGAAGCTTTCTCAGGGTTGCGATCTAAATCGTCCTGATTATTTCTCCAATACCAACTGCCAATTTCGTACTCATGCCCATCTGGAACGCCTATTGAGTCCACATCCGAAATGGACTCTGCTATTTCATTATTCATTATTCGCCTACCCCTACGCCAATAACATTCTCTAAATACGTTTCTTCTACTGCCTTGTTCGTGATACCGATATAAGCCAAGGTCACAACAGAGTTAGCGTGATTAAACAGCTTTTGCAGTATCAGAATATCCACACCGGACTTGTATGCGTGATAACCGAACGTCTTGCGCATTGAGTGAGTCGATAAGCGATAATCTAAGCCTAAGTGCTCTCTTACCGCCTTAAACTTGCGGGATACCCAGCTAGCGCTTACAGGACGAATTTCTGTTGCGCCCCTCCGGCCATTCGACTGGAACAAATACTCGTTATCAGGGTAAAGGTTCACCACCTTATCAACGTGTTTCATGCCTATGTAATTAATGGTTAAGGTTTTGACCTTGCCCGTTTTTTTCTCCACGACTCGTTTGATATAACCAACCAACTGGCCGTCTACTTGCTTGCGAACGATGTCACCATTTTTAAGCTGCAATAGATCACTGATCCGCAAGGCGCAATTACACCCAATCATAAATAGCTCAGCCTCTCTAAGGCTGCCTAGGTTGCGAAGTTGGCTATAGATCATGGAAACATCCGACAGCTTAACAATCGGGTCTGACTCGCCGCCACGTTTACGCTCAGTACTACTCACTTAGATCACCAATCATTAGAATTAACGCTTCATTCGTTTCCATTAATGGCCCTAATCGAACCTCTGAATTTCTCATTAGAAACTTAGATGATTCAACAAGAGCCTGTCTTGCCTCAGCCAGCAAATAGCTAAGACGAACCACGCTCTCACTTTCTTTCTTGGTAGGCAGTCTAGGGATGCTATTCCAGCCCTCTCGATCAGCACGCAAGCCGCACAACTGGCAAACAACGTAATCAATACCCATGCCCACGTCATGAGGCTCTGTTAAATCCAGTTCAGGATCACAATCAGGGCAGCAAGGGCAAGGCTTAAGTGATTCCACCCACAACCCAGTATGGCGAGCCAAGGCCTTACGATCAGCTTTAAGGGCGGACAATGTTCCTTTCTGTGCTTCAAGCAAAATCATGGCGGCATCAATACAGCCGATACCCGTAGACCACTCAAGCGTGACTTTATCAATCGCCCAATCCTGCAAGCCATCATCGTCCTTGTCTAAATACTCTTTCACGGTGAGAGTTTTGTACTTCTCAGGTGGCTTGGCACCAACAACCTGAGCCAATGCCTGATAAAAATATGTTTCTTTACTCATGCCCTATCTCCAATTCGTTATATTCCAACGTTAATGGTTTAGCGCCATCGTAATGGTCTGGCTCAATCATCTTCATGTGTATAGCAAGACCAACAACCGAAGGGACGCCACCAGCTTTCATTGTCACTGCCATAGCGCCCGCACAATGCTTACGCTCTAATGGCTCTTCGCCATTCATGGTTGTTTTGTGGCAAGGGAAAGTACCCGTTTCACCGGATAGCAGACCGTCAATAATGTCGGTGCGGCGACCTTCTCTTAAGCCGACAAAGCTGGAACGATCGGCACTGAATGGGCAAGCCTTACAAGGCTTCTTAAGCGCGTACTGCTTTTTAATATCTTCTAAGCCCATCATTGGCCGTAGTGCTCCATCATCAAGCTGGTGCTCTCATTAAGCGCCTCAACATCGCTAGGCTCGAACTCTTCATAGTCAGTCTCAAGAGATTCCATAGTATTTACCACGGTTTGAAGGGGTAGGCTGGTGGGTATGCCGCCCCATAGGTGATCAAAGCTCTCTATCATGCTCTTAGCCCAAAGTTGAGCGTCGAACGTGTGCTTATCACAGAATGATATAAACCAGTCGTCAGCAAGGACTTGCGCGACCGTGGGGAGTGGGTTTACTTCGATTATTGCTGCTTTCATTGAGCCGTTACCTTCAATAAATGAGTTGATAACGGAATCTTAGTTCATAAAATGATAGCAAGCAACACTTTATGAACTAAGCCTAACTGAAAACCTAATCAGTCGTTTCTATCGTGTCCAAGTTAGCCTTGGCAAGAAACGAATAAGCCGTCTCTAAATCTTCAGGCGAATGCGTTATGTTTTTATTCATTCCAATGTAGTGACGGCACGCTGCTACATGGCTTGAGAACTCATATATTTTCAGCGTGATAGTGCCTGATATTTTCTTATTAACGATTAGGTCGTGGTAAGACGCCCCATACACATCAATTTCACCCTCAGTGAAGGCCTGAATAGCCGTCATGCGCTGAAGGCCATCAAGGATGAATGAGTTACTTGACCCAAGGCTTTCGCTCGCTACATGGTAAAGCATGAGCTCACAGCGAAACCCAGCCACCACATTTTCAACAAAGGCTATCTGCATTTCGCGCGACCACTTGGTATTGGCGCGCTGAAACTCTGGAGTCATCGCCTTAATAAGCTGACCGATAGACCATTCCGCTTTCTTTTCAAAGTCCTCGCGGTAAAGCGTAACACTTGGAAAGAAGCGCTTAAGAAATATGGTGTGCGCCTCACCGGATCGAATGGAAAATATATTTCCTCTAATGCCTTTGCTGAATCTTTCAATATTCATACTTACTCCTTAACTAAATCAGAATGATAGCCGCAGTCAATACAGAACTTAGCCTTTATATCGCCCGCACTGTAACTATCTTTTTTGCACTTAGGGCAAGTAATGTGAGGGGCGGGATTAACCACTTTTTTCGGCCTATCTCCAATCGTTACCTTGTTTAAAAATGGCAGCTCTCGATTAGAGGCAACCATGGTTAGATCAGGCAAGCAGGCTGGAATACTAAAGCCAAGGTGCGCCCACATATCAAAATCATCGCCCATATTCATATCAATCAGGGCAATATCACAGCCAATCTTTTTGGCCTCAGAAAAGCAACGGCGCAACAAACCTTTACCGCGATTATTTTCTTCAAACGCCACATACATAACACGCCACACGTTACCCTGATTGTTCTTGGTGATTATCATGCCACCAGCATCTTTAGGGCTGTAAATAACACGAATGCGACTCTCATTAACCACATTGAGAACACTCGGCCCCCAAGGGGCGGTGCTGGTGGCGTCATATATCGCCATGATTCGCTGAGCGCGGGCCTTAGCCTTGCCTCTGGTGTATAGGTCGGTTTTCATGAGCCACTTTCCTTTTCGATACTTTCAAAATCCTCTAAGCAATCTTTAACCGTGTACGCATGAATAGCGCACCCTTCAAAATGCCAACCGTTATGCAAATACAACCAATGACCATCACCATCACAAACATACTCAGAAATTTTATCAGGGTTCGCCTTGGCTAATCTTTCAAGCTGAGCAGAACGCTTGTATTGCTTAGGCTTAAAAACCTCTGCAAAAGGCATTACTCACCTTCCTGCTTTAATTCTGGAGCCGTACCCGTGCCGATAGCAGGCATAGGCCACCACTCTTCAACTTCATCATTTTCAAAAGTGCTGGTGGCGTTATTGGCCAGCTTCCACTTATCAATCGTATGGAAGTAATGCCCAACAATAACCTCATCAACTTGTTTCAACTTGAGCAGAACCCAAACCGACATACCCGCAACCGCGTCAAAAACATCGTTATCATCACGCAATGGCGGCAAGCCCTCTGGCTTATCAAACATTTCTTTACCCATTAATGCCTCTCGCGCAGTAAAAACGCCCTCATCAGAAGGGTCTTTTAAAATGGCTTGGTCGGCAAGAAATATAGCGGCTACCTTTTCATCCTCGGTTAAATCCTCCATGTATTCCATAAGCTCATTTAACTTTGAAGCATCAACAAGAGAAGTAGCTCTCGCAAGATCAGAAGAAGCACTCATAAAAATATCCTTCTAGTTAATTAAAACGCATCTTTAGCATTGTATGGAACAACGCTATCTATTTTGTACTTGCTCACAAACTCATCATAAGTAAGGTCTGAATCGTGAGAGTCCGGCCAATGAGGTTCGGTGAATGTTTCTTTATCAGATAACGCCCCTGCTATGCTTTCGTGAACTTCGACAACCACCAGCTTTGAATCATCTTTAGTGGGTATTTGCATGAGCAATTGACTACCCACCAGCGCAAGCTTTACCTGTATCGGGACCAAGCTATCAGCGAAAATAACAGTCGCATTCATAGTACCTTCAGCAATAGGCTTGCTTTGCTGCTTGTATACGGCCCCCTCAAACCAAATACAGCCGTACTTAATCCAACGAGACACTTGGTTCTCAGAAAACCCCTCAGAGGCCGCAAACTTCTTCTGACTGCCTGCGTGAACAAGGTCTATGTGCTTTCTTAACTTCATTTCTCTTCCTGCTCACCACACCAATTACAACGGCGCAATATCTGACTACCGAAGCTGTGAAACTCATGTTTACCATGAGCCAAACAAAGACGATCAACACAGTGCATACCCTCAGTAATCACGCGCTGATTAACAGCCTCTTGAACAAGGCACATAGCAGCGTCTATAACCCCCATGACAGTTCCCCATGGCAAGTTGGTATTCTCTAATACCCAAGATTGAACTTTAGCGAGTGCCGCTTCATCAAAGTTGCGGTATTCCTCAATTGTCACGGTCGTCATAAACTCAGGCGGGCTAGTTCCGGCCACTTGCTTTAGTGCTTGAAAAAAATGTGATTGCATAATAAAACTCCAAATATCAGTACCGACAAAGCCGCAATTAAGCGGCTAGATTCAAACTAAGTGCGAGCTAACAATCTTCGGCGTAATACGCGTCCGCATCATTATCAATCTCTGCGCATTCGTTCTCCATGTCGCAAACCTCAAGACACAAACCAGTTTCCTGATTAATCTCATCAGCCTTAAATACGTGCGGCTCTTGGCCTTGGCTGGTGGCGTGGCGGGTACAAACCGAGCATGATGTTTTCATAATAATTTCCTTATTTAAAATTAATTATTTAGCTAGGGCTGGTGGCTTTACCGACCAAGTTGCGCCAGCTTCTTTAGGGTAGCGATCAGCAAGCAATTGCTCGTAGTTTTTCACGCCAGTCATACCCCAAGCGAGAAAACCCACAGGAAGGCCAGTAAAGTTTTCTTCAGTCCAGATAAAGAAAGCCTCCAACTCCTCTGCTGCTGGGCATTCACCCAAGGACTCAGCCCGATATAATCTCTCTGCGCTTAGCGCGTCCTGCTCTTGAGTATTCATCGCTATTTCCTTATTTATTTGTTTTGATGACTGAAATATACAGAACTGTATATTTCAGTCAACAGTTTTGTATATTATTAACTAAATAAGCCCGATCTAGTCGGGCTTACTTTACTTAAACTTCTGAAAGCTCTTGGAGCTTCCAGTTAGCAATGCGGCCTTCTTGCCACTTAATGAACGCTTCCATTTGGATGATTGTGTTCTTGATCAGGCTTAGGCGACTCTTGTTTTGCTCTACGATAATTTCATCAAGAGAAGCAGAGTGAGCGTACTTCCCCAACTCAACATAAGCGCAGCTCCTTTCGATCTTCATATACGAATCTTTTTCTGAATCCATAATGTGCGTAGGGGCAACAAAGTACTTAGTGTATTTTTCGCCGTCCGAATACTCGCCTTTATGAGTAATGATAGAGCTAGCATCATGCTTTTCAGCGTGGCTGCCGCTAATATGGCGCTCGCGGTTGGCGCGGTAATAAGCACTAATCCATACATAGTCAGTAGTTACGGCCAGCTCTTCTGCTAGGGCTGTGTAAGACACAATAGATTTCTTAGTGCTATCAATCGAAGCTTGGATTAAATCGCAGCTAAGCTCGTAAGGCTGACCCTTAGCACCTGAACAAGTACCATTGAACCAACCGTAATCAACCGTATAGCCATGTAGGGATAAAACACCGTGCGGTAGCTTTTGCGTGTTGCCACAAATCTGGCATTCGCCTTGATGGGTTGCTCTATGGCCTACTGACTCTGACATAGCGCTGGTGGCTTTCTTCTTAGGTGTAGGCTTAACAACTTCAGTCGCCTTAACCTCTTCGCGCTGCTTAAACAATTCATCAGCCTTGTTAATTAAATCTTGAAAATCAGCACTTGCCGCTAGCAACATTGGCGCATGTTTTGGACGCCAGTTGCTCAGGCCTGACGGCATACCCCAGTAAGGCGTTTCCATTGCTCTCTCAGATATGTCACCAGCCTCACGCATTGACAGCAAGCTACCCATGATTGCCGAACGAACCTCATCGAATGCGCGGTTCAAGCTGTCTTGAGCTGATTTCTTAGCTGCCTTGGTAGTAAAGCCCTTGGCTAGAAGCGTGGCGGCCTCGTCCGAGCGATTAGAGAAGTTTGCTTGCTGCTTGGCTGAAAGAAGGATCATAATTCGTACCTGAATAAGTGATTGATTTGTTTTGATTCATTCAATATACAGAAGTGTAGATTATAATCAACAGTTCTGTATATTTAATTTTAAGGCAGGCACAAAAAAGCCCGCGTTAGCAGGCCTAATAAGTCACTCAAAAATCTCAATCACCTCAGTGGTAACAGTTACCTTTACAACTCGAAGCGGCTTTTCAGAAAGCTTACGATCTTCTTTTGTGTCGGCCAGTACGTCAGCCAGTTGGTGTAAATCAGCAGGGTATTCCATTATTGAATCCCACTGCCCTTTCCGTGGCTTAGATAGGCATTGCTGATCAAAATGAACCTCTACCTTTCCTTCGTAGGAATTACTCAAAATCGACTTCCCAGTTTATGGATTTAAGGTACTCGGCCACCGTTGTTTTATTGTCTTTCTCGAACTCGCGAACCTCCCAAGCCCAGTCCTCTACCCAGCGCTCAAGAGTCCAGTCATTGAGCTTACCCATGTGCGTACAGGTATGATCGATGGCAATAGCAGCATTGCCGCCCCAGTACCAGATAGAAAGGCCTCGATCAAAGTACAATTCCATCTGCCTAGGATCAACACCAGAAGCCTTGGCCGCTGCTAGAACAATGTTTTTTGCCATTAATCTAGCCATGACTATTCCCCAGTATCAGTAATTTGAAGCATGGATAAATCATAAGCCGGACTAAAACGAGAGCCATCCAGATTATCAAGCGCTACCACCTCAGTCCCACAAAGCTCTCTCGGCTCACCTGAAACAACAAACTCTTTACCCTTGTGCTTTCTACCCTCGAAACACTCAGGATTAATGCGAGCCTTCATTCCGACCCTTACAGACACCCTAACACTGCCGCTAATTACTTTTTCACCAGCCATGTATTCCGACCACCAAACCATCCGATCAGCAATATTAAGCTCGCCAAAATTATGCCTGTCACTGTCTGAAAGATGATTCCAAGCAAAGACTTCATTAGCTTCCATAGGTCGCCAAGCATGGCCTTCATTAACCCCTAGGGCCAAGTAGCATTTAATCTGTTCCAGAACCCCTTTTACAGTTTCATCACGAAATGAAGTAGTTCCCTTATCGCTATGAATATAAGGGGCGCGCAAGTGAACCCAGTGACCTGAAGGGGCCGCCTCATACCCGCTATAAATCTCGGGCTTTTTCTTAACAATATCAGCCAATGTCTTGGAGTGCTTAACAGGGGAATCAAAAAACATGGTTATTCCTCTCCCGCATACGCGCCATAAGGCGGCTCGGCTGGTTCAGAATCATAAGGCTCAATCCTACACTCAAAACCCATTTTTTTAATCAGCATCATTGCCACCTCCTCAACCTCAGGAAGAGTATCAATGATATCGCTTTTCACTTCAGCCATTCGCTCAACCCCTTCAAGGTCGGCTTTAAATGTAGCCACAATAATATAAGACATAATTTATTCCTTTAATAATTAAGAGCCCCGAAGGGCGTGATATTACTTCGACTCTGCGTGTTTTTTGAATGCTTTTTCTAGCTTATCGAACTCAGCTTCGACCTCTGGCAACTTCGCATTATACGCTTTGCTGTTCTTACGCCCCGCCGCTTTAGCCACTATCTCGATCACGATAGTCTTGCCGCCGCCAGTAGGGATTCGACCATTGGTAAAGCCTCTGACAATGGACTTACCAAAATCACCACTAAAGTTCAATATGACTACAAAATACTTAGCTAGCTCAAGATAAGCATCGGCGTTAGTCTTCGCTATATCAGCCCTATTTTTAACGCCCAGCTCGTAATTCGTTAAACCGCCGTTAGCATCGCGCTCAGCCTGCATGACAGCCTCTCTCTCTGCGCTTGCTTTCTCTCTCTTAGCATCGGCCAGTCTTTTTCTGTTCGCTTTTTGGCGAGCCTTAACGTCAGCCTCTACCTGAGTTAAGTTTTCGCAATCATCAACCTTAAAAATGCAGCTACTACCAACAGTGTATTTTTCGCCTTTCGCGTCAACGATTATGCAATGATGCTCTATCGACATTCCGCAATGGTCACAACAAAACCCACAACATTTAGGTCGTCCTGCCATCGCCTGATTGTAGGCATTAGGATTGGCTTCTAGCAGGGCCTTAGAAGGCGGCGACCAGATACCAATATATCTAAATGGAGCCGTTCCAAATTGGTACGCCTTGTGGTGAAGTTTTTTTGCTGGCTGGCTGGCTGAGGTAGAAGTCATTTTTAATCCCGTTACGATTCAAGTTGATTTGATCTTAGTTCATAAAACGGTAGTAATCAAACGTTTTATGAACTAAGAGATAGCAGGACGCCTGAAACCACCATGAATAGGGGCTTCTTTAGTTCATAAAAGTAGATACTATGAACCTAAAAGGCCGTTTTTTGAATATCAGGGATTTAACAGGGGTAATGCCCTGCGATATTCAAATATAAGGGGCTTGTGGCTATTTTTCACCCAACGCAGCACTAAAGCATTATTAACGGCTTATTTTTCACTTTCTTGCCGATAATGGAACAACTTGTATTAAAAATATGCTAGTGATCTCCGTGTGAGATATATCGCACACGGTGTGAGCCATACCGCACAGGAATAAAAAAGGCCATTCTTATACTGTTTTGTGAAATTGATTAAGAAACGTACTAGTAAGGCGAAAGTACTATTGAAGGGAAAATAATTCACCACTAGAATACATTTATCGATCAGAACGAAAAAAGCCACACCCTCAACCCGTAAAGGTTAAGACTGTGGCTTTTTAGTAGTGTGACAATGACGTTATGCCATGGCTTGAGTCTCGGGAAAGATTTAGCAAGCCGTACCATTAATGTCATTGTGGCTGCTCGGACTATGCAATAGCAAAATCAAAGCATCTTCATCTAAGTAGATGATGATTCTTTATTAGCGCTTTCTTCTTTGGGGGGAGTAATTGATTCTGTGCCGCCTATCCCTGCGCCTTCTTTGATGTGCGTCTCTATTTTAACCGCACCTCCAACGCCTGATCCTATAGCTATTTCACTCATGTCTAACTCCGTGTGATTTGTTTTGTGCCGCCATTCTGTCACCAAACCACATTCAGTCAATAGGACTAGGCAGTTAATTGTCACTAATGAAGACATTTAGAGCAAATTAGTCATTTTTCTAACGTAATGGCTGTATAAATGCCAAGGCGGTTACATGGAATTACAGAACATCGGCTCTCAATGGGCTACGTTCGGTTCTAGACTTGTCTGGTCTAGAAATAGAGCGGGGCTTTCTCAGCAACAACTTGCCGATAAATTAGCAGGAAGAAATGTCGGCTACCCAGTATCGAGAAAGAATGTAGCGTTCTGGGAGCGCATAGGCACGAAAGAAGAAAGGGACGGACAAACCTCTCGCTTTATGCACCCTGACGAATACCCTGAAATTTCAGAGATACTAGGCATTAACGGGCTGTGGCTGTTTTTGTATGACCGAGAACCGGACTTAGACCCACTACCACCAGCAGAAGCCGTAAGCGCTCTTTACGGACACCCGCCACCAAGGTCTGAGTCTGAACTAGAGCTCTACCAACTACTGAGAATGCTAAGTAACAATCAAGTGGAATCAATTGTTTCTATCATAAAAACGTTTACGAGCTGCAATAAGAAGTAAACGAGTGATTAAAAACCGTTCTTATAACTAATACTAAGGTATCAAAAGAGAACTAATTTCACAAAACACACACCGAGTATGTGTTTTAATCTTGCGTAAGGACTTATTGGGTGTACTATTGAACCCACGACATGCTTGCCATGCCATACAGGATTTGGGACAAAAAAAAAGCACCAACATTCTCATGTTAGTGCTTTAGATTGAGGACTCGCCAATGAGTCGTTAAACCCACTACCTGTCTTCAGGTTGCGTAAGCGATTGAAAGCACGAACTTTGCTGGTTTCCCGCTTTCAATTGCTTAGTGAACTATGAAAAGCTGTTTGGCTAGTCACAATTGACGCTTAATCTAAACTATTAGATTAGACATGTATAGCCTAATTTATGGGAATATGTTTTTCATTTGCCCTGACTATTAGGTCAAATATTAAGCATCCAGAATGTCCGCATGATCATATTCGTCCTCATCGCCTTCATCCCAAACCCCTGTTTTCTCTAAGCCTTCTGCGGATGGTATAGGGTCAACAATCCAAAAGAATGCAACCGTGTCGAAAATATCCGGCGAATTAATACCCTTCTTTTTCATAATAGGCTTACCCATCATTTGCAGTTGTAATCCATCGCCTTTTTCCACGTAGGAGAACGGAAGCTTAATAAACTGCTCTATCAACTTCATACTTTCTCGAACGCCGCCATTAAACAGCTTTATATTACCGTACCTAAGGGCATCACGAACCATAGCCGACGCATAGGCTCTTTTGTTGAAAAACTGCTTTCTGAGCGACTTAGAGTGAACCGGAGAGCCCCAATTTATAGGAATTACATTGGCCACGCCTTTACGGGCAAGCTCTTTGATCATTTCGCCGCCCATCGAGCCCGCATCGACTCCAATGGTTAGGTTGCTGTAGTACGGAACTATGTTAGCAATGACGTATCGAGCGAAGTCAACCGCGCCCATATCACCATCCATTTCCTTGGTATCAATCACCTCAACCATACGGGTACGATCACGGCCGGACACTCTGGCCAGCGAGTAAACGCAACTATCCCGCCAGTTGCCACCGGACACGTCACACGTCAAAACGTAGCCCCAGTCTTCCTCATGCACAATCTTGTTATTAAAGCCTTCCTCCACCAGCGAGCGAGATATTAGATACCCGCTCAGGGCGTCACAGAATAGCCCTCTCACCCTGATCATGTACTCAGCCGACTTACGCCCGCCATATTCAATGTATTTAGCGACAAGGAACTTAGCTTTAACGATGGGGCTATCTTCGGAGTTAAACACTAAAGCTTCAAACGTACCCGCAGTCGGGCGCCCATTTGTGCGCTTTAGATCATGCTGGGAGCGATAGAAATAGCCTTCGTTACGTGTTGGCTGGCTTAGTAGTAATAAGCGGTTATCTTCCTGTGTGAGCGTCCCTGTTATCTTCTCGAACGCTGCGTCTCCTACGCCACTAGCCTCATCAATGATATACATCATGTGAAGGGCGTGCTCGCCTGCTAATGATTCCTCTTGGCCAACGCGGTAGCCTTTAATGACCACACACCACACGCCTTTAGACTCATTCGCATAGAAAGCTTCGTCAGTAAGGGTGAAGTAGTCACCTATCCACGGATAACGGCGCACAATGCGCTTAAAGTAAATCTTCAGGTACTTGAATACACCAATTTTAACCTGCTGGACTTTGTTTGCTGTTAGCAGTACCCGCGACTCTGGGTAGCACAGCAAAAAGTTAAGCATGATAATGGCTGTGCCGGACGACTTACCCGTACCCGTACCGGACGACACGGATACCCAGTTATCAGGAATATTCATGGCGGCGAATAACGTGTTCTGTTGCCATGTTGGCTTTTCACCGCAAACCTTTTGAGCGAATGCCTCTGTCCGGTCACGGTAAGTCGCTATAAATTTATGCCAGCGAGGATCAGCGCGGATTGATTTCTTAATCGCCATCTTCAAGCACTTCTAGATCAATGTTTTCGCCCGCCATCATTTGAGCGATCAGTTCATCACGGCCTTCCATGTTCGCGTCAAAGCCCGCCTCTGCCTCAGCCCTTTCTTTATCAACCATGGCATCAAGCTCAGCATCACTAAGACCCTCAGCGTCTCCAGCACCTTCAACCTCAATCTCAGCTCTAAGTGATATTTCAATAACGCTAGGCACCTTAATACCGAACCTAGACAGGCTCAGCGCTACTTGCTTAGCGGTAATGGCATTGGCTTCATATTCAGATATATAGAAGTCCAGCATTTCAAGGGCTTCGTCACGCGGTACAAAATTGGCTAGCTGGGTTTGCTGCCTCATTAGGCCCAATAGGCGACCCATTAGTTTGTCAGCGATAGCGCCATAATCACGAACCACGAACTTTGATACGCTGGCGTTAGCGGTAGTCTTTTTAGGCGTCTCAAAATCGATATTAAAATCAAGTCCGCTAAAGCCATCCGCAGGCTTTTCGTCATCCTCAGGGATGCCGCCAGCCTCCTCGGTTTCGTTAAGCTCTCTAACTAAGTCTGACTTACTCCAGTCAAAATACCCCTTAGCACCACCTATAATATCTCGCTGAGCCGCTGCTCTTTCATAGCATCGCTTAAGCTCTACCCGAACACGGGCTATTTCTGGTGATAAATCCATTTCAACAGCGCTCTGGCTGTTAAAGAACTCCAACTCATCATCATCTAAATATTCAGAGTAAATACCGTGGACAGTCGAGTTATTATTTCGTACCGGAGCACCACTTTGATGACCACCATGAATGCGGCAACGACCCGCCCCAAAGTGATCAGTTCCCCAGCCCATTTCTTTCCGGCAACGACCACCAAAGCGAGTGCGCGCACCGCACATTTCACCATCAATAAAGGGGCGAATTTCTTCCTCAGAATCACCCCCAGAAGATATTTCTTGACTTAAAGCTCCATGGGGTTGTTTCGCAGTCGCACTTTCTGACTGCGAATTCGCACTTATCGACTCACCCTTAGCTAGGTCTTTATTGGTGTTATTGCTTTTAGATTTAGCTGAATTCTTTTTATTTTTCAAAGACTTATGATTTGATGTCGATTCATTAGCCGTTTGCGATTTGCGATTATTCGCACTTGGTTTCGAGCTTTTCGCATTATTCGCAGAAGTTTTGCGATTATTCGCACTTTTGTTAGGTTGCGATTTAGTGGTATCACCCCCTAAATATTCCTTAGCTTTCTTAGCAGTAATATAACGTTTAGCACTACCCCACGATCCATCATTAATAACAGAGTCGTACCAGTCCTGAGCTTTAATATTTGTCTCTTGAAATGCCTTAGCGTAATCAGCTAACAAGGCATCCCAATCGGCTTTATTTCTACGAGCCATTCGATACCCTTATAATTCTGAATCTACAACTAATACTTGGTCTTTCTCGTATACGCTTAACTTAGCCTTTGCCTCTGCATGGACACGATCTAATTCCCAGTAACGCTTTTTCCACTCAGCGATCTCTCTCTTGTACTCTTTGTCCTTAGACTCATACTCAGTGAGTCTCCTTGTCAGGTTTTTGATCTCGTCCTGCTGGCTGTCTTCAATCTTACGCATTCGGTCTATGCGTGCATCAAAGGCAGTCTTCTGAGAATTAAGCGCTCTATTGAATCTATCTTCCGATCTACCAAGCTCAATCCTAACGTCCGCTAACAAGGCACTCTGCATACGAACAGCAGCCTCAGCCGCATTTGATGGGGTATCTGTTGTCTTAGCTTTGAATGCAAAGAACCCTATCCACCACTTACCCATGACCGTTAGTAACCCAGCTATGATTATGCCTAGGACGGTCATTAACTCCGGTGACTCACCCGCAATCTTGAGGTACTTATCCATTACTCTTCCCTTATCCATTTCGATACATCAGCTTTGTCGGCATTACAGCTATCAAGTGCGGATTGCAGTTCTAGTGTTAGTTTTGCGTGGTCTTCGTTCTTAGCTTCGGTACTGGCGTTGGCTCCAGCCAGTCTTTCGGCGGTATTCTCTTCACATACACGGTTTCCGTTACCGTCGTCGGCTTGCACTCCCTCAGTGAGCAGGCAG
>Ga0105359_10000334_pt1 | contig 38850 bp, 33 predicted proteins | sample GOMGulsemesocosm_6_FD_83659 | JGI IMG/M metagenome (GOLD analysis project Ga0105359, IMG submission 83659) | Methane-oxidizing microbial communities from mesocosms in the Gulf of Mexico - GOM8C Gulf of Mexico | ecosystem: Environmental > Aquatic > Marine > Cold seeps | place: Gulf of Mexico...
AGCCAATTGATTGAACGTTTATCTGAATTCTCAGCTTGTATTATCGCTATTGGTAATAATGCTATTCGTATACAAAAGCAAAATGAATTACAAAAGCACAACGCTCGAATGATCAGCTTAATTCATCCTAGTGCAGTAGTTAGCAAGTATTCTGACATTGCTTCTGGCACTGTTGTCATGGCAAATGCGGTTATCAATCCAGCTGTGAAAATTGGTCAAGGTTGTATTATTAATACAGCTGCTACGATTGATCATGATTGTATTATTGCCGATGGTGTACACGTTAGCCCTGGTGTGCACCTTGCTGGTAGTATTAAGGTCGGTGAATATAGTTGGTTAGGCATAGGTTGTAGTGTTAAGCAGGGGCTGACTATTGGCTGTAATGCGGTCGTTGGTGTCGGTGCTGCCGTTGTTACCAATATTGATGATGACTGTATCGCTGTTGGTGTACCTGCCAAACCTCATATTTAATATCATTTATTTCCATATAGAGTTAATTCACATGTTAAACACGTCTCTTTCTCCATGGCCTTCTTTTACACAAGAAGAGGTTGATAAAGTATCCGAAGTCATATTATCAAATAAAGTAAATTACTGGACTGGCACCGAAGGTCGTGAATTCGAAAAAGAATTTGCCACGTTTGCTGATTGCGAATATGCCGTAGCACTAGGTAATGGCACTTTAGCACTCGATCTTGCGTTGAAAGCGTTAAAAATAGGTGCTGGAGATGAAGTAATTACCACTTCTCGTACATTTTTAGCTTCTGCATCCTCTATAGTGACATGTGGGGCTGCGCCTGTTTTTGCTGATGTTGACTTAAACAGTCAGAATATTACCGCTGAATCTATTACTGCAGTGCTAACACCGCAAACTAAGGCAGTTATAGTGGTGCATTTAGCGGGTATGCCTGCAGAAATGGACGCTATTATGGCTTTAGCAGATAAACATGATTTTTATGTGATTGAAGATTGTGCTCAGGCGCATGGTGCAAAATACAAGGGTAAATCCGTCGGTTCAATTGGTCATATTGGCGCTTGGTCATTCTGTCAAGATAAGATCATGACTACTGGTGGCGAAGGCGGCATGGTAACGACTAATGACAAAGCACTGTGGTCAGCAATGTGGTCTTACAAAGATCACGGCAAGAGCTTTGAAGCCATTTATGAACGTCAACATCCACCTGGATTCCGTTGGTTGCATGAAAGTTTTGGAACTAATTGGCGCATGACAGAAATGCAAGCTGCTATTGGCCGTATTCAGTTAACTCGTATGTTGGATTGGACTGCAAAACGCCAAGCTAACGGTAATGCAATTGACAAGGCCGTTAATGATCTTGATGTTATTCGGGTAGTCGATGTACCTGAGCATAGCGAGCATGCTGAATACAAGCATTACCTTTTTGTGCGTCCTGAGAACTTAGCTGATGGTTGGACAAGAGATCGCATAGTTGAAGCTATCATGGCTAATGGCGTGCCAGCTTTTCAAGGTAGCTGCTCTGAGGTTTATTTAGAGAAAGCGTTTGATAATACGCCTTGGCGTCCTGAACAGCGCTTACCAAATGCAGTAGAGCTTGGTGGTCGCAGTCTGATGTTTTTAGTTCATCCCACGTTAACATCAGATGAAATGACAAAAACATGTCAAGTAATACGTGATGTATTAATTCAAGCATCGAATAAATAGCGTTATTATTTCACGTCGAATAAATGGTAATGACCTACTTGTACTCCACTTACTTTAGGTTATTACTATTTTTATAATCCAGCCGTAGCCTAGCTTTATTTAGAATCCTTTTCCTAACTAAATCTGTTGTAATCTATGTTTCAATTTGGAGTGAGAAATGATCCCTTTGCAATATCTATTTTCTTTAAATCGTAGTCAAAAACGTATTGTCAGCGTTGGTATCGATATTTTCTTTATCCTTGTTGCATTTTGGTCTGCGTTATTCGTCCGTTTAGACACTGTAGATATATTTCTAAACGATCGCTATTGGATATTAGTGGCATTCGTATGCCCAATCAGTATTTTAGCCTTCATTAAGTTTGGATTATACCGGGCGATATTACGTTATATGGGGGCTAAAGCTTTATCCGCAGTGGCGATGGGTATTGCTATATCTGTCATCAGTATCGTTGTGTTTGCTTATTTCTTTAATGTGAATATTCCCCGTACTGTACCCATTATCTATACAGCATTTGCACTTATTCTCATCGGTGGTAGCCGCGTTGTATTGCGTTCAATAGTAGGAATGGGTCTGACACGTATCGGTGACCCGGTGATCATTTACGGCGCAGGTGTGAGCGGCAGACAGTTACTCACTTCATTAATGCAAAGCCATGAATATTACCCTTGTGCATTTGTCGATGACGATAAAACATTGCGTGGTTCGAGTATCCAGGGCGTGCATGTCTACTCCCCTTCAATACTGGCTAAATTAGTCGAACAAAAAGAAGCGAAAAAAATATTATTGGCGCTGCCAAGTATCGGTCGAACGCGTCGCCAAGAAATATTGCAAACATTGGAGCCATTGGCTCTGCAAGTCATGACAATACCTGCCATGGTTGACTTAGTGAGTGGCGATAAGCTTTACAGCGACATTAAAGAAGTGGATATTGGCGATTTGTTGGGGCGCGAAGCTGTATCACCAAATGATGAGCTAATGATGGCAAACATCAAAGATAAAGTGGTCATGGTCACAGGGGCGGGCGGTTCGATTGGCGCTGAGTTATGCCGTCAAATCCTCAAGCAAGCACCAAAAAAACTGATCTTGTTCGAACTGTCTGAATTTGCCCTTTATGCGATTGATCGTGAACTGAGCTTAAGTGCACAAGCGCAAGGGTTAGATATCGAGATCTTGCCTATGATGGGCTCGGTACAACGTGAAAACCGCGTACAAGCGATTATGCAAACGTTCAAAGTGCAAACTGTGTACCATGCTGCGGCATACAAGCATGTACCTATGGTTGAACACAATGTTGTCGAGGGCGTACGCAATAATATTTTTGGTACCTTGTATACAGCCAGAGCCGCGATTGCAGCTAAAGTTGAAACCTTTGTGCTGATCTCTACAGATAAAGCGGTACGTCCAACCAATGTAATGGGGACGACCAAACGTATGGCAGAGCTGACTCTGCAAGCGTTAGCCAAAGAAGCGCATAATACCCGATTCTGTATGGTACGGTTTGGTAATGTACTCGGTTCATCAGGATCTGTCGTCCCGCTGTTTCGTAAACAGATCGCCAGTGGTGGTCCTGTTACGGTAACCCATCCAGATATCACGCGTTATTTCATGACCATACCCGAAGCATCACAATTGGTTATTCAAGCTGGAGCGATGGGTAAGGGCGGTGATGTATTTGTATTGGATATGGGGAAATCAGTTAAAATTGTCGACCTGGCCAGTAAAATGATCCACCTTAGTGGTTTTACCGTTAAAGATGAAAATAATCCAGATGGCGATGTCAGTATTGAATTTAGTGGTCTGCGTCCGGGTGAGAAACTCTATGAAGAACTACTGATTGGCGATAATGTCACAGGTACGGAGCATGAACGTATTATGACGGCTAACGAGGTCGATTTACCTTGGCATGCTCTACAGGTATTACTAGATAATCTTGATCATGCTTGCCATCATTTTCAGCATGAAAGCATCAGGGCGTTACTGCTTAATGCGCCAACTGGCTTTGCGCCTTCAGATGGTATTTGTGATCTGCTTTGGTTAGCTGGTAATAAAAATCAATTAACGATTGCTGAAGAAAGTAACATTGTTCCTTTAGTGAGCTAGCGCTTACAAGTCGTTACAATAATAAGCAGGCCAATATCGGTATTCGGTATTGGCCTGTTTTGCATTCAAACTAACCATGCTACTCGCTTCTTTTTTTGTCCGTGAGTATATATAACACCACCATTTTCTTAATTATTAATATCGGAACTGCTGTAATGAATAGCACTAATTATTTCTTTAGTTTATCGCGTGTAATTAAGCGCGGTATTGCATTAACATTTGATATCTGCGCGCTCGCATTAAGTTTTTTTATTGCGTTTGTTAGCCATCCTTCTATTAGCGATATTGGTATTGTGAGTACCGCCTTTATTGTTATTCCCTCAATATCACTTTCTATTGTTCTGTTTGTTAAATTCGGCATGTACCGCGCTATCTTTCGTTATTCAGGCGTCGAGGCTTATAAGATAACTTTCGGTTGTGTCATTATTTCAATTATCATCACTTATATAGTAGCTAAACTTGCCGGCATTCAATTTCCGTTTGGATTTTTCTTAAGTTATTTTGCTTATACGCTAATCTTAATTGGTGGCGCTCGTATGACCTTACGTAATATGGTGTTTTATAAAACTACCAAAAATGCAGGGATCCCCGTTCTTATTTACGGGGCGGGTAGTGCCGGTCGTCAGCTTAATTTAGCGTTAAAACATTCAAAAGAATATCGCCCGGTTTGTTATATCGATGATGACAGCACATTATACAATTCTACATTACAAGGGTTGAAAGTTAACGCTGTTGGTAATATCGATGCTGTGATCCGTGAATTTGGCATTCAAAAAGTATTACTCGCGATACCCAGTGCATCGGTGACGGTACGAAAGAAAATATTGCTTAACCTCGAGCATTTACATATTGAAGTACTGACCATTCCGGGGGCGCCAGATATTATTGATGGTAAATATAAAGTAGATCAACTTAAACAAGTGGATATTGCCGATCTGTTAGGCCGTGAAAGCGTCACGCCAGACTTAGCATTAATGCGTAGTAACATTAGCGCTAAAGTGGTGATGGTGACCGGTGCTGGCGGATCTATTGGATCTGAATTATGTCGTCAGATCATCAATCAAAAACCGACAAAACTGGTGTTGTTTGAGCATTCTGAATTTAATTTATATACCATTGAAAAAGAGCTGCGTGAATACATCACTGATAATAAATTGACCATCGAACTCATACCATTAATGGGCAGTGTGCAGTTTCAAGCTCGCTTAGTGTCTATTATGGAAACATTCAACGTTGAAACTGTTTATCATGCAGCAGCTTACAAACATGTCCCTTTAGTTGAGCATAACGTGGTGGATGGTGTACGTAATAATATTTTTGGTACCTTGTATACAGCCAGAGCGGCCATTGCTGCCAACGTCAGTAACTTTGTGTTGATCTCAACAGATAAAGCGGTTCGCCCAACTAACGTGATGGGGACGACTAAACGTATGGCTGAGTTAGTGTTACAAGCTCTCGCCAAGCAACCACATAATACCCGTTTCTGCATGGTGCGTTTTGGTAATGTGTTAGGTTCATCAGGCTCTGTTGTCCCGCTATTTAAAAAGCAAATCGAGCAAGGCGGTCCTGTAACGTTGACGGATAAGAATATCACCCGCTATTTCATGACGATACCAGAAGCGGCACAGCTAGTGATACAAGCGGGTGCCATGGGTAAAGGCGGTGATGTGTTTGTCCTAGATATGGGTAAGTCGATTAAAATTTATGATCTTGCTGCCAAAATGATTCATTTAAGTGGCTTCGATGTCAAAGGTGAACACAATCCTCATGGTGATATTGAAATCAAGATCACTGGGCTGCGTCCAGGTGAAAAGCTTTATGAAGAATTACTTATTGGGGACAATGTCGACAAAACTGACCACAGTCGCATCATGGCTGCAAATGAAATCTGTTTAACGTGGGAAGAGTTGGAACCAGTATTAGCAAAACTTGAAATAGCCTGTCAGGGTTTCGATAACCCGGTTATTCGTGAATTGTTATTAGCGGCGCCAACGGGATTTGCCCCGAAAGATGGTATTTGTGATCTGGTTTGGAATGAGACGGCGAAGTAAGTTATTTTATTTGATAAATTTAAATAATTAAAAAGCCTAATGTCACCATTAGGCTTTTTTGATCTTGAATCTATAGTTTTTAAGGTACTAACCTACTTTGATTCTTTTATAATTTACGGTGCACATGAGTAAGAAATAAATGCTGCTAAGCATAAAACCAAGCAGTGAACCTAGTACAATAATTAATGCGGTATTAGGATTGTCACTGTTTTTAGGTAAGTTAGGTTTATCCGTAAAACGGTAAAAATTAAAATCATCAAGCTTCATATTTTTATCAAATTCACGCCATTTTTTGACCAATAATGTATTACTGTCGATTATTTCTCCATTATTGTAATCTGTAAGCTTTTTAGCTAAAACAAATTTTTCTGCAGCTAAGATTTCATAACCTTTAGCATATTCAGGAGCGGATAGAAGCGATATTTTTTGAGTGACGAAGTTTTTAATATTTGCTTGTTTTGCAATTTTGATATTGTTATCAATATCATATATTTTTTTCTTGAGTAAGTACTTTTCAGCGTTGACTTTATTCTCACTAAAACTTTCCATCTGCTGAAGGCCAACTGATAACTCCGATACAATGAGTTCTCGAGTGCGTTCCATCATAATATGATTAATAAAATTAAGATAAGCGTTGTTGAGGGTTAATGCATCTTCAGACTTGGTAGCCGTGATAGTTATATTGGTGCCAATTTCGTTATTAAAGTTAACTCTGTTCTTATTTTCGGCTGTGAAAGAGATATTTTCATTCACCCATCTACGCGCATAGCTATTTTGCTCAACTAGGCCCAACTGCTCTTTTGCTACAGTCGTTTTAAATAATGACTGACTTTTAAAGAATTCAATTTGATTCGTCGTCATTCTTGCTTCGCTAATGAATTGACTATGTAAAGTCTCAATAGTTGGTAACTCGTTGTATTTTCTATTTTCAATTGTGAGTACTTGGTCTACCTTGTTTTTTAACTCAAGATTTCTATTTAAGGTTTTAATTCCTTCGTTAATCAATTCTCGATTAAGGTTATATTGCTTAACTTGTCCTGCTGTTGGGGTATCGATAATTGCACTTACAGACCAACTTGTAGTGGTGTTTAATGCATAAACAAAAGCAAGAAGCATAAATAGAAGTGTGACTAAAATGATCTTTATTTTTTTTTGCCACAGTGCAGACAGAAGTTCAAAAAGGCCAATTTCATCAGAAGTGTGGTGCTGTTGATTATTCATTTATATCTCATTTTAAGGGTGATTTACTACCTGAAGTAGATATTTAGCTTAGTGTAAAATATTGATTTACATAAATCAATTTTACTCTAATGGAAAGTGAGTTTTAACTTGGGTAACTTTCATCACATAATCATGTTCTCGTATATTCTATTTTAGTCGAATCGGATGATAAATAGAGGTGCTCGAGCCTTAATCACACTGCATTTAACACCATTAAATGCAGTGTGATAATCGGTGTTTTTATCCTGGCGTACAGTTGATAAAAATGCCAGATTGTGACAGAATTCCGCAACTTAAATTTACATAACGTATAAAATTAGCGTTAATTAGTCATTTTTTATAGTGATTAACATATTTTCGATATTTGTCTGTCTTGGGGATACTGTAACCCTAGGGCGGAAGCGTGCTGTTTTAATGCTAATCTTTATTCATTGACTGCCGAAATGGTGGCTTATAAAGTGCTTCATTTGAGAGTTCTGATTATAGAGTACAGGCTAATTTCAAATGCCTTGCTAATCTCAATGCTAAGAAGCAGTATTTCAGCTAAAACTGAGCAGTGAGGTGGGCGTTTTTAAACATCAACTTACTCCGAAGTTAAATGAATTTTAATGGATGCAATAATGACAAAGAAAAAAGTATTAACCATTTTTGGAACTCGCCCAGAAGCAATCAAAATGGCGCCATTAGTACATGCACTGGCAACGGATGAGCGTTTTGAAGCAAAGTGTTGTGTAACGGCACAGCATCGTGAAATGCTTGACCAAGTACTTGAACTTTTTGAAATTAAACCTGATTATGATCTGAACCTTATGAAGGCTGGTCAAACGCTTAATGATATTACTGCGCGTATTTTACTTGAATTAAAGCCTGTATTACAAGAGTTCAAACCTGATGTTGTTTTAGTCCATGGCGATACCGCAACCACTTTTGCTGCTAGCTTAGCTGCATACTACGAACAAATAGATGTTGGTCATGTGGAAGCTGGTCTACGGACTGGAAATATCTACTCACCTTGGCCCGAAGAAGGTAATCGTAAGTTAACAGGCGCATTAACGAAATATCATTTTGCACCAACGGAAACATCGAGAGAAAACCTGCTTAAGGAAAATTTTGATCCAGAGAATATTTCAGTGACGGGAAATACAGTTATTGATGCATTATTGATGGTTAAAGAGAAAATAGACAATGATTTGAATTTGAATTTGAATTTATCTCAACAGTTTCCATTCTTAGATGAAAGTAAAAAATTGATTTTAGTGACAGGGCATCGCCGAGAAAGCTTCGGTGGTGGTTTCGAGCGTATTTGTGATGCATTAGCTATAACAGCAAAAGCACATCCAGAAACGCAAATTCTATATCCGATGCATTTAAATCCAAATGTTCGCGAGCCAGTGAATCGGATCTTAGCTGGTATTGATAATATTTTTCTTATTGAACCACAGCAGTATTTACCCTTCATTTATTTAATGGGACGTGCCAATATTATTTTAACAGACTCGGGTGGTATTCAAGAAGAAGCGCCTTCATTGGGTAAACCTGTACTTGTTATGCGGGATACAACAGAGCGACCAGAAGCCGTTGATGCTGGGACTGTTAAATTAGTTGGCACCGAAGTCGATGCGTTGGTATCGAACTTAAATGAACTGCTGAGCAATCCTGATGCTTACAAAGCGATGAGCTATGCCCATAATCCGTATGGTGATGGTAAAGCGTGTGAACGAATTTTAAATGAATTAGCAAATAAATAAGGTTGTACAATGTCTTTTGAAACTATTTCAGTCGTAGGACTCGGTTATATTGGTTTACCAACAGCGGCAATGTTTGCATCTCGTAAAAAGCAAGTAATTGGTGTCGATGTCAATCAACATGCTGTTGATACAATTAACCGCGGTGAGATTCATATTGTAGAACCTGAACTTGATATGATAGTTCATGCTGCTGTTACAGAGGGTTACTTAAAAGCGGTTACAAGTCCCGAACCAGCAGATGCATTTTTAATTGCAGTGCCGACACCCTTTAAGTCATGTAATGAGGGTGACGTTCCTGAGCCTGATTTACGTTATATTGAAGCGGCGAGTAAAGCTATTGCACTAATATTGAAAAAAGGTGATTTAGTTATCCTTGAGTCGACATCACCTGTTGGTGCAACTGAACAAATGGCTGAATGGCTTGCTGAAATTCGTCCCGATTTGTCATTTCCTCAACATCAGGGGGAAAATGCCGATATAAATATAGCTCATTGTCCTGAGCGAGTCCTTCCTGGTCATGTTGTGCGTGAATTGGTAGAGAATGATCGTGTAATTGGAGGGATGTCACAGCGTTGCTCTGAACGTTCTGTTGAATTATACAAAACATTTGTGCAGGGCGATTGTGTTATTACTAATGCACGAACAGCTGAAATGGCAAAGTTAACAGAAAATAGTTGCCGCGATGTTCAAATTGCGTTTGCAAATGAATTATCAATGATTTGTGATAAATTAGATATTGACGTTTGGGAGTTAATATCTTTGGCAAACCGCCATCCGCGTATTAATATCCTGCAGCCAGGACCGGGTGTTGGTGGGCATTGTATTGCTGTAGACCCTTGGTTTATTGTTTCAAAAACACCTGAAGAAGCTCAAATTATTCATACTGCGCGTAAAGTAAATGATAGCAAGCCTGAATGGGTTGTTAATAAAGTTAAAATAGCGATTGCTGATTTTTTACAAGCAAATCCTGAGCGTACAGCTAAGGATGTAACAATTGCTTGTTATGGCTTGGCTTTCAAAGCTGATATTGATGATTTGAGAGAAAGCCCAGCATTAAAAATAACACAAAAAATAGCTGGTTTTCATTCTGGTGTTACACTCGGTATTGAACCTAATATTGACACGTTGTCTAATGATTTTTCATCAATAAAATTAACAGACTTAAATTTAGCAACTGAAAAAGCAGATATTCATTTAATGTTAGTAGACCATAAAGAGTTTAAAGAACACAGTATAAGCTCAGATTATGTCATAGATACTAAAGGTGTTTGGTGAACAATATAATCGCTAATATGAGAGATGTTAACTTCAAAGTTACATCTTTTATTATTTTATCAATTCTGTTATTTGATTTTTTAAGTGTATATAGCGGTATTCGGTTATCAATTATAACCCGTTTACTGCTTATCCTCTCGTGTGCTGTGGGGCTATGTCTTTTTGATATAAAAATAAAAAATCTAAGAATGATTGGCTTTTTATTTGTGGTTATTATTATTCAGCAATACATGTCATTTATCGTATTAAAGAATATCTCTCTGGTCGCAATGGTTGAAAATTTTGGGCTTATCCTTAAGGTTCTATCTTTTCCCATCGTACTATTTTGGTTCGAAAAGATGAATGATAAACAATTCTTTTATTTAAAGAAAATAATTTATTTTTCGTTTTCATGTTACTGCATTAGTATCGTTATATCACCTTTGTTGGGCTTGAGTAGCTTGCTGACTTATGGTGATACTGGGCGGTTTGGCTATAAGGGCTTGATTAATGCAGGAAATGAAACGGCAATGGTATTACTTATTGCATGCTTTTGGACTGGGCAAGTTTATCTTGTAAAGAAAACATTAGTCAGTTTACTGATGTTCTCGATCATGTTACTAGCAGCATTGATGTTAGGAACAAAGGCTGGGATTTTGATTGCGGCCGCTGCTTTATTTAGTGTTTTTGTTCTTAATTTCAATCAAGTGAAACGATTTCATAAAGTTGTGATTAGTGTTATTACACTTTCACTTGCTTTATATTCGGTTAGTTGGTTTTGGGATGTGTTGTATCCTATGTTGGAAACATCTTTTCAGTATTTTTCTAGCCAAATTGTAAGTATGGATCTGTATGGCTATTTTAGCCTGTTAATTTCAGGGCGAGACACTAAGCTAATCGAAGTGGTAAATCAGCTTGCCGTTGCCAATTATATGCATTTGATAGTGGGTGGTTGGCCTGTGTCTTTGTTTATGGTGGAAATGGACTATTTTGATATGGTGTTGTTGTTTGGTATGCCACTAGGAACTGGGTTTTTTTACTGTTATTTTCACTTGATTTTTAGTCGTTTAACTAAAAACTTGATGCAATATTTGTTTTTCATTGTAATGTTGACGATCACCTTTTTGGCTGGGCATGTTCTTTTTTCAATGGTTCATGTACCAATGCTTGCCGCTTATCTGATGTTATCTTCAGATGTAGCTAAAAGGTCAAATTTTTAATATGTTTCTCAATCAAATTAGAACTGCACAAATAAAAAATGCTGTGTTAGCTCTTTCTGCTGCCGCTTTCCCAGGGCTTCAGAAATTGATAATTATAACGTTAATGATAAAGTTATATGGTTCAAATTCAGTAGGGCAATATGCCACATTAACAGCATTACCTATATTTTTGACCCTGCTAACAGGTGTGGGTTTTGGAGGGAAGTTATTAAAGCTCATTCCTGGTGAAAAAGAATTAAAACAAAAGCAAAGTTTTGGTGATATAACGCTATCGAGTCTGATATACGTCATTATTGCTGGTCTATTACTTTATGTCTTAAATTTGTTCGAAGTAATTCAGAATCCGTTAGTGATGAGCTTTTATCTATTGAGTATTTCTTGTATTCAGTTGATAAGACATTATTATTTAGCAACGTTGAATTATGTACATTTGCTTTTTTTTGATATTGTCCAACTGTTTATATTAGTTTTACCTGTATTTTTTATCAGCGATACTGAAAGCTATGTTTTAATTAGTGCTTTAGCTTTATTTTGTTTTTGTATACTTTGGTACGTAAGTGTTATTTCTACATTTAAATTTGAAAAATCTTATTTTTATGATAAGGAAACACTGCAGTTTTCAGCAAATAACATACTGAGCGGTGGGGTGTTAGCTTTAATGCCTTTAGTTCTTGATAGCTTTTACGGTAAATCGGTGGCGGGTGAAGTCGTCGTTATTATTAATTTTTTCTCTTTATTTCTTTTATTATCTAGAGCATTTGCAAACTACAAAATTCCAGTTCTTGTTAAATTATTTAAACTTAAAACAACAGATTTTAATATTGGCGCTAGTTTGTTTCAAAAACACTATACAGCACTCACAATTGCGTGTTTATTTTTGTCTTTAATTGTAGGTTCTGGCGCTATATATTTTAAATTAACGAATATTCTTAATATATCTTTGATTAATGTTTTTGACTTGTTATCGATTGTTTTATTCATATTTAGTGGTAGTTTCGGCGTTGTACAAGGCGTGATATTGTTTGTTTTAGGGCAGCAAAAATATAATTTGTATTCGAATATAGGCTTTTTTATTGTTTACTTTGTTGTTGTTGGATTTGCTTTCTTACATGGCGCGTTTAGCTTAAGTGAATTCTTTATTCTTTCTAGCATTATTTCATTTGCTAGGTTGCCTTATTTATTTTTTTATTCAAAGAAAACGATGAATAAAACCAAGGAGTCAATATGTTAGTGTCGGTTGTAACAACGAAAGATGAGCTTCATGCTATCAAAGATGATTGGGAAGAATTATATGTTTCATCAGTAAGTCGAAATCCATTTTTATCTTATGCATGGGTTTCTTCTGCAATAGAGCACTTTTTTACAAGCACAAAAATTCACATCGTTCTAATTCGAAGTAACCAAAAGAAGTTACTTGCAGTTTGTCCTTTTATTATTAGTCAGAAAAAAATTGGCATTTTTAATGTTAATGTACTACAGCATTTCTGCAGTCGAGCAGCTGATTTTTCAGATTTATTAGTTCGTGATGGTCATTCACAGCGAGATTTGATCAAGAAAATGGCTGACTCATTATCAAAAGTGGACTTTGATCTTATCCATATCGATAATTTGAGTTCAGGCTCCAGACAAGCAAAGTTATTATTGAAATTTATTCGCGAGGGTGACTTTTTTTCGGGTAGTTACATAAATGTTGTGAATCCTATTCTTGAGTATGATACTCATCCATATGAAAACAAAAAAGATGTTAAAGACATTGAACGTCGTCTTCGAAAGTTGAAAAATGATTCTGAAGTTGAATTTTTTATAGACCAAGATATTACAAAAGAAAAGTGGGATGAATTAGTTAAGTTTCATAACTACGCACACCCAAACTATGGATTTAATAATCAATTATATCAAGAATTTTATAACCAGTTACTTTCAAACGATAACTTTACAACTGAAAATGTCGATTTTTCTTATATGTTAATCGACCATAAAATGGTCGCTGGACATTTTGGTTTCAAAGATGCAACGAATGGCACGCTTTATTATTATGTTCCAAGTTATGATCACGAGTATATCAAGCTTGGCGTTGGAAAAATGTTATTGAATGAACTGATTAATAATTATAAAGATAAAGGATTTAAGACATTTGATTTCCTAAGGGGTGCTGAGTCATACAAGAAAACTTGGATGACGGATGAATTGCTTAATATATCTTTAATGGGCTGTAAAAAGAAAGGTACATTGAAGGCTAAAGCTATCGCATTTACATGGTTGTTAGCAAAACAATGTAAAGCGTTCCTAGGGCGTTAATAATGATTCCGTATAAAATCAAGCTGTTAATTGTAAAGTTTATGCGATTTGTTTATACGAATAATCACCTTGTGATATTTGGAATTTCTTCTACGAAAGAAAACAATGCTGTTGAAGATGATCATATTATTAAGGTATTTCCAGATAATCGTGAACCGATGTCCTCATTGACATTTTTATATGAAGAAACGAAAAATGCCATTGTTAATGAATTAGATAAAGGTTCGATAGTTTATATTTTTTCATCTGAGACTCATTGTGTTATGCATTATAGTTGCTTGGCTGACTCTATTGCTATTGGTGAAATAAAGAAGAATATATCGATGCCTGAAAAAAGTGGCTATATCTATAATTGTTTTACAGAAAAGCAACATAGGGGCAAAGGGCTGTATAGACAGATGCTCTCTCATATAATTAAAACCTCGGGACTCAGTGATTATTATATTGCCTGTATTTATTCGAATAATCCCTCGATGAAAGTGATTAAAAGAATAGGCTTTATTCCTCAAACAGATATTCATTATTATTGTTTTTTTGGCATGGTTTTTAGGACTGTGACAAACACTGATTTTTATAAAAAATATTTCCCATAATATGGACAACACTTTGAATAGTATCACTAAAGCATTTTGGTTTCGTAATAAAAAATCTCCCGTTATATTTATGATAGATGATTTAGCTAACATCTACTTTCACAAACATGGGCGTTATAACGAAGGTGATTGGGGCGGACTATTAAATAGCAATAATTCGCTGTACTGTTATTTGAGGGATACATTTGTACAAAAAATTCCTGATCTAAAATTTACATTTTTTCTGGTTACTGGAAAACGTGAAATTCAAAGTGTTGGGCAATATGATTTCGTTTCAACTTGCGACTCTGTTGAATTTGGTACTTTCTTAGATTGTCTCTCTAATGATGGGCATGAAATAGCCTATCACGGTAATAAACACGGTGTGATTGATGATAAAGGGTGTTTCATACAGGAGTGGAGTTCTTTCGAGTCTATTCATGAGGCAAATTCGAGTATTCAACAAGGACTTGAGTATATATCTAGCTCATCTAACGTTAAAATTAGCGGTGGTAAATATTGTGGTTATGAAGATGGTCAGTTTGGTCATCAGTCCATAGTCGATTCAAAGTTCAGTTGGTGGTTTGATTTTTGGGATAGCGATATAACGAAAAGACCATATGGTGAATTAAAAGACGGCGTGTTTTATTTACCTTCTAATATTGATTGTTCAGTTTATTCTTTTCGTTTATTTCAGTATTTAGGCCAGAAAAAGTATTACCGTTCTGTTTTACGTCAAATAAAAGATGGGGTCATCGAACGTAAAATTAGTCAATTATTAAAGATAAAAGGTATCATTAGTTTACAAGAGCATTCCTCACCAACGAGAACTGATGGGAAAACGCAGTATCCCAATGTTTTTGATGATTTACATTCTATTAATTATTTACTCAAAAAATTGAGTCAGCATGATGTTTGGTGGGCGACCGCAAGTGAAGTTGCTGATTATTCTCGTAATCGTGATCACACCGAAATTAAAATGCAATCTCAGGATTCGTTTATTTTTATAAGTGATAATGAAACTTCTTGTGCAGATGGTATGTTTTTAACTTTAATTTTATCTAATAATATTAAATCTATTAAGGTTAACGAGCAACATTATAATAGCTATATAAAAGATAATATTTGCATGGTCGATGTTAGGGTTAGCTTTAGCAATGTTTATTACTTAGCTGAATAATTCAGCTGTTTGTTATCAATGCCTTATGACTCATTTAGTAAAGGACTCGAGATATATGATTAGTAATCGTATCATTATTGTAACAGCAAATCCAAAAGCTAAGGGGGGGGTCTCTAGTGTAGTTAAAGCTATCATAGCGAGTAACATTTATGCAGACCAGACTCGATTTATCCATCCTCATACAGAAGGTGGAGCATTATTGAAAATGTTTGTGTTACTTCATGCATTATTTTTATTTTCTTTTAAGTGCCTCTTTAATCGTCCTGAATTTGTGCATATTCATACATCTTCATATAATTCATTTAAGCGAAAATATAGTTTTATAAAAATATGCCAATTATTAAAAATAAAATATTTGGTTCATATCCATGGCGGAGGCTTCATCCCGTTTTACTCCAATGAAAGTAAAACATGGCAAAGAAGAATATGTCAGACACTCTATAATGCTAAAATTGTAATATCAATATCGCCAGAATTCAAAACTGAATTAGAACAAAATTTTGATTTGAGTGATTGCCGAGTTATCCCTAATTTTGTTATCGACTTACCTGTACCTGAAATATCGATTGAGCAAGTTGCGAAGAAGAAGAAAAATATTTCTATCCTATTTCTAGGGGATATTTCAGATAGTAAAGGCTTTGAAGATGCGATTAAGATTATCAGTGAAGTTAGAAAGAATCACCCTGATATCATATTAAACTGTGCAGGAAAGCAAGATGAAAGCTATTTCAATCACGTTATGAATGAATACAAGGCAGACAGCTTCGTGCGTTATCATGGTTTTGTTCACGGAGATGAAAAAAACAAACTGATGATGAGTGCTTTATTTATTTTATCACCAAGTAAGATAGAAACGTTTGGTATGTCTAACTTAGAATCTGCGTTAGTTGGAACACCTGCTTTAGCATACAATGTTGGTGGTGTACCCTCTGTTATAGCGTCTGGGAAAAGTGGTTATTTAGCTGAACTTGGTGATTGGTGTACATTGGCTGAACAGTTGAGAAGGTATATAGACTCTGATGAGGCCTATCTATCGCTACAACAAACATGTGTTATAGATATGAAAAATAAATTCTCAATCAACACTATTTCAGAAAAATATAAAGCCTTGTACAAGTAAAGCTTTGAAATTATTCAATTAAAATTAAATAAATCGCAAGAGCACTATGAAACTTAAAAAATATATATTAGAAAATATAACGCGCTTACCTAATTGGGTGTTATTCATTATTATGAGGTTCAATACACAGCCTCGATTTATTTTTGGTGAACGATATTTCAAACGCTATAATGATTTACGTTCTGGTAGTCTAGATCATTTTGATGAATCGGCCCTTCTTTCATTTGTAAATAAAGCTATTAGTGAAGTTCCTTATTATAAAAAACGACTCAGTGGCATGGAAATAACCTCAATTGAAGACTTTGTTTCTATAATGCCTTTGATTGATAAAGATATTATTCTTGACGACTTTGACAGTTTTATAAATCCTAAATTAGATATATCTAATTATGATCATTGAACAACTGGTGGAACGAGTGGTAAACCATTAAAATTAATTATGCCTCCAGAGCGCTATATTGTTGAACTGGCGACTATGCATTATTTGTGGTCTAAGGTGGGGTATAACTTTGATACTCGGGCTGTAATTCGTAATCATAAGCTTGATGATAATGAAACGTTCACCATTAACCCTATCACGAAGGAAGTTATATTTGATGGTTTTAGGCTTAATAACGAATATTTCGAAAAAATCTATACTGTTCTTAAAACGCAAAAAATTAAATTCATTCATTGCTACCCATCAACTGCATATGCATTTTCAAAATTTTTAGTCGAAACCAAAAAAGACATATCTTTTATGAGCGCTTTTTTATGTGGGTCTGAAAATGTTGTCGACTATCAAAAGCAATTTATTGAAGATAATTTATCAATCTCATTTTTTAGCTTTTATGGGCACAGCGAAAAATTGGTTTTAGGTGGTTACTGCTTCTCAACATCAAAAAAGAGTGAAAATTATTTTTTTGAACCTTCGTACGGCTATTACGAATTAATTGATGAAAAAGGCCTCGTTATAACGGAACCAGGAATGTTGGGTGAAATTGTAGGTACTAGTTTACACAACCCTGGGATGCCGCTCATCCGATATAGAACAGGTGATTATGCCTCTTATGTAACGATGAACGGAATGAGTGATTACGGTCGAGATATGCCTGTTATCGGCCCTATACAAGGACGTTGGGGTGGAGATAAAATTTATAATCATGATGGTTCATTTGTTACCACAACAGCAATGAATTTACACTCTGATTTATACGAACGGATTAATGGGATTCAGTATATCCAGAAAGATATGGGGATAATCGAAATTCTAATTATTAAAAATAATCGTTACCGAGAAGAAGATGAGCGCTGTTTGTATCATCACTTTAAAGACAAAATGAATTCTGATACCTGCATCACAATTTCTTATGTTGAACAATTAATTAGAAAGCCTAATGGTAAATTTTTACAATTATTATCGGATGTTAAAATTGACGACTAATTATGATGCCTTTTCATTTGTTAGGTAACATGTATTAGTTACTATTAAATTGTCCATAATTTATTAGGTAAAACAGATTCAGCTACTAAGTAATCACGTTTTTTGGTTACTATTCTGATAAACAATGTATTTGGTGACAAACGTGAAGAAAAGTATTTCTTGGTACTTTAACAGAATAAAAAAGATGAATGTGGCCGAGCTATCTCATCGCTTACTTGAAGCAATGCAGTATAGTCTTGATGCTCTTTATTTTAAAAATGGTTGGCGAGATAAAAGTGTTCCATTCAATGTTGATGCATTGGATGAGGACTTAGGCGTGGATCTGTCGAATAATAATGAAAAATTAAATAACTACTTCAAAGCTGAATATAAAGAAATATGTCTTTCTTTTGATAATTCAAAGTTTTTTAAATCGGTTGTTCTTGATGAGTCTTTTGATATAAGAGCGTATTGGGAATCACAGCGTTTTAATGAATTAATACTTTTATCGTTAGAAGGCAGTACAAATGTACGATTGAGATTAGAATCTTGGATGGAATCCAATCCCCCATTGAGAGGTATTAATTATATTTCGACAATGGAGTGTGCCATACGATGCATAAATCTATATGCAGCCCTGTGCATTTTGAAAAAGAAAGGGCAGTTGGATGATAAATTGTTATATTTAAGTAATCAATTTTTTGATGCCAATTTTAGACTAATTAAAAATAGGATTTCTAAATTTTCATCTCGTGGTAATCACACTTTATTCGAATATGCAGGCTTAGTTGTTTGTGCACGTTTTGTGGCACCACAAAAACAAAATTATTGGGTCGATAAATGTTTAAACGAATTTGATTTCCAAACATTAGACGATGGAGCAGGGGTTGAGCAAAGTACCGCATATCATTTATTTAATGTTGAAGTGACTTGGCTGATCCAACATTATTTAACAAATGGAACAACAAAAGCGGCTAAGCTGTCTAGCGCTTTGTCATTTTGTGCTGATTTTTGGTTAAAAAATAGGTTGGTCAGAGTTGGCGACAGTGATAGTAGTATACTGTTTAGTCGAGTCATGATTGATGATGAACTGATCGCCCTAAAGCAGTCCTTGAAATTAACAAACACTTATCCTGATACCGGTATTGTTTCAACTCTAAATCAGGACCTACACGTTTACTTTAAATATGGTTCACTTGGCTTAGCTCCTTTATTTGGGCATGGTCATTATGACTTTTTGAGTTTAATTCTGGTCGATTCATCAGGGAATAATATTACAGCGGATGCTCAAACCTATTTATATAATACGTGTAAGCGTAATGAATATCGCTCATCTGAATACCATTCAATGCCGGTTGTTGGTCTAGATGATATTAAACAGATCAGTAAGTTTTCTTGGGCTAATAATGCATCTGGTGAGTTGGAATCGGTAAATAATGGATGGTTATCTGGTTATTATAAGCGAACGGATGGCTCTGTAATAAGACGGAAATTTAAATTGTTGGTGGATAAATTGATCGTTGTAGATCAGTTGATTGAAGTCAAAATATCAACTTCTTTAGTTACTCAATGGCTTATTCTTAATAAGATAGACAGTTTTAAATTTTATGTGATGGATGAAAATAATGCGATTACTGAGTTAGCTGGATCAACAGATAAATTGGATGGTTCGTTTGAATATAGTGTGTTGAAAAAAAATGCCATTACGAGACTAAAATTAACGTCTAAACCAACAGAAAAAATAATTACAATATTTAACTTAACTGATGATACCGCTAACTGCACATTAAGCGCTATAGCTAAAGATTTGAATGGTTATAATTAAATTTATTTACTTACAAAAAAGACTGAAATTACATGAATATAATTGAAATATCAAACATACCAGTCCATTGCTTTAATGATATGGAAGAGGCTGTGAGTTATATATTGATGAATGGTAATGGGAAGGTAGCGGTAGCTATTAACCCTGAAAAAGTGTTGTCTGCTTTAAAATCTCCTGAAATCAAAGAGACTATTTTAGCTGCGGATATTCGTTACCTTGATGGAATCGGAGCGGTTAAAGTTGCAGAACATAAATTGGGTCAAAAATTATCTCGAATTCCAGGTTGTGAACTGTGGTTAAAATTGATGGAGAGAGCTGCAAAAGAAAATAAAAAAATTTATTTACTAGGAGCTAATGAAACCGTTATAAATAATACCAAGCATAAATTACAAGATGAGTACAATGCTAATATAGTCGGTTTTCATAATGGCTTTTTTGACGATGATGACGTTATTATTTCTGATATTTTAGCTAAAAAACCAGATGTATTAACTGTTGCAATGGGCTCACCAAGACAAGAAATATTTATGATGAAATGTCGAAAAGCGGGTGTGAATGCATTTATGATGGGAGTCGGTGGAACTTATAATGTATTTACAAATGAAGTAAAGAGAGCGCCTGCTTTTTGGTGTAACTTAGGGTTAGAGTGGTTTTATCGTTTACTTCATGAGCCGAGTCGAATATGGCGACAAATTAAATTACTAAAGTTTATTTGGCTCGCTTTGAGAAAAGAATTATAATCAAAGGGAAGAGCCTGTTGAATAGGCTTTTCCAGTTTTTTCGACTTAGTATACACTCTCGATAAACGATTATGAGAGCTTTTATCTGATAAGCATCTAAATTTTAGGTGTGTTACCTATCAATTTCATCCGTTAAATTTCGAACGAATCAAGGTTGTCATAAGATGTTCATTGAACTCGGTTTTGTTTTCTTTTTTTCTTTAGCCACGCTATTCATTATGCGTAAGGTGGCTACAAATATTGGTTTAGTCGATAAACCGAATGAAAGGAAACACCATGATGGTGCAGTCCCTCTCGTTGGAGGGGTTACTATCTGTATTTCATTTATGTATTTTTTGTTTAATAATTCTGAGTTATTACCTAATAACCAGCTATTTATGCTCTCTATTTTTATTCTGACTTTTGTTGGCGCGTTGGATGACAAGTATGATTTGAGCTTTAAAATACGTTTTGTTGTTCAAGGTGGTTTGTCGATAGTGATGATGTTTGTTGCTGATATTCAGTTACATACACTGGGGAATGTGTTTGGATTTGGGAATATTAATCTTGGGTTAGTAGGTTACTTTGTCACTGTTATTGCTGTTGTGGGTGCCATTAATGCTTTTAATATGGTTGATGGCATTGACGGTCTGCTTGGCGGGTTATCTATCGTTACACTTGGTGGTTTAGGCTTTATTCTTAATACTGACGGACAAGTTAACCTTGCTTACTTATGCTTAGTTCTCACTATCATAATTTTACCTTATGTGCTTTTTAATTTGGGTTTATTAGGACGAGAGCGTAAAGTCTTTATGGGTGATGCGGGTAGTATGTTAATTGGCTTCACTGTGATCTGGTTCTTATTGTTATCAACACAAAAAGGTGACGCGCCATTACGTCCTGTTACTGCATTATGGTTAATCGCTGTCCCCCTGATGGATATGGCTGCGATTATGATTCGCCGTATTCGCCGTGGTGACTCACCCTTTAAACCCGACCGTGAACATTTGCATCATATCTTCCAACGGTTAGGTTTGAACAATACTCAAATATTATGCGCTATTTGTTCTATCGCAATCGCATTTTCTGCTTTTGGTATTTATGCTGAAATAGTTGGTATTCCTGAATACATTATGCTGATTTTGTTTTTAGTTTGTTTTTTTATCTATCAATTATTACTATCGAAAGTATGGGTCATCACGGCAAAAATTAGAGCTTGGCGCGATCATTAGATTTATAACTTAAGTATAAGATAGGGGCGTATGGTTTAATCAGTACTTTAATCAGTATATTTACCTATTACTTTCCTTGGGGGATAGCTTAAACTAATGATTTAACTTGCTTCCAAGGATGGAAACAATGCGTATTTTACATCACGGAGCGGTCAATGGCGTGACTGGCTCTTGTCATCAACTGTATATGAATGATTATAATTCAGTACTGATCGACTGTGGTTTATTTCAAGGTTCAGAATCCGCCGGTAACAACAATAAAGATCAACTATCCATCAATTTTAATGTGCGCACCATTAAGGCGCTCATTATCACGCACTGTCATATTGATCATGTCGGTCGCATTCCTTACTTATTGGCCGCAGGGTTCACAGGCCCTATTTACGCTACCGAAGCGACGGCAGCACTTCTCCCCCTAGTTATCGAAGACGCCCTTAAAGTAGGCGTTACCCGCGATAAAAAACTGATCCAAGCTTGCCTTGAATTATTACAAAAGCAACTTATCCCTGTGCCTTATCAAAAGTGGCGCTCCATTGACGTGCTTAAGATACCCAAAGAGGATATAAGTGCAGATGAAGTTTGCTACCAAAGACAGAAAATTAGATTTTGTCCAGCTGGGCACATCCTTGGTTCGGCCTATGTCGAAATAGAACTCGCTACTGATAAACCTATTCGCCGTCACCGTCTTGTATTTTCTGGTGATCTAGGTGCCTCATACAGTCCGCTTTTATCATCCCCCCGGTCGCCATATCGCGCCGATACCTTAATTATCGAAAGTACCTATGGTGATAAAAGGCACGAACACCGTAATCAACGTAGCCAAAAGTTACAAGCGGTGATTGAACATGCGGTGAGTGATAACGGTGTGGTATTGATTCCCGCATTCAGTATTGGTCGTACGCAAGAATTACTCTACGAAATAGAGCAATTTATTTACAGCGCAGGTGAGACGAGTTTATGGAAAAATATTGAAATAATTGTCGATTCGCCAATGGCTGCAAACTTCACCAGTAAATACCGCGACTTTAAAACATTGTGGGATAAAGAAGCATTAGGTAAGTTAAAACAAGGCCGTCATCCCCTTGACTTTGAACAGCTTTACACCATCGACAGCCATCAAGATCATCTGACTGTTGTCAAGTATCTAGCTAGGCGTAACAAACCTGTTATCGTCATTGCAGCCAGTGGCATGTGCAGCGGTGGCCGTATCGTCAATTACCTCACGCAATTTTTACCTGATGCCAAAGCCGATGTGATTTTTGTAGGTTATCAAGCCCAAGGCACCCCTGGTCGTGATATCCAAAAATACGGACCAAGAGGTGGCTATGTTGAGCTTAACGGTAAGCGTATAACTATTAATGCCGGTATCCATACCATTAGTGGTTATTCAGCTCATGCTGACCAACTAGATTTACTTAATTTCGTGAAACACATACGGCATAAACCGCAAGAGATACGTATTGTGCATGGTGACGATAGTGCAAAGGCTGCGCTAGCAGAAAAATTAGCGGAGTTATTACCTTATGCAAATGTATTGAGACCTGAAGTATAGAGGCTGAGTGTCCACATATTAAAATGGTCCTCGCTTTGGGATTCTCCTTAATCTTGATTAGTGATGTAAATAAAGCTAATATCCGAGTGTAATTTGCAAGGGTAATCATTAATTTAAATTAACTGATATCAACAAATCTAAGGTATATATAAGTGACAGAAAAATTTTTAAAAATACTAATGCTATTGCCTTTTGTATGGGGCTTTAGTGGATTACTGTTGCTGAAAAATGGCGATAAACTGATGATTATCGCTATTGTGATATCAATCATCACTACATTATCCAAGTATGGTTGTGATTCTATAAAGAAAAATATGCATGATAAAGGTTTGTGGCTTGTATTAGCTATTACTACTTACACTATTTTTAGTTATTTTTATCATGGTGCGAGTTCTAGAGAAGTTAGGGCATTACTGGGGGCTACGTTATTGTTATGGATTTTCCCCCGAGAGATAATGAATAAAAAAGTTTTGAAATTACTTATAGTATTGGGTTCAGCCTCTCTATTATGCAGTACTTATTATTTTAGTTTTTATTTAGATTTACCTCGTGAAATGTGGCCAATCAATGCCATTCCGCACGGAATTGTGGGTGCGGTTATAACTAGTATCGCGTTAATTCTTCTTATTGATGATCAGAATATTCGAAATAGGATAATACTATTACTATGCTTTAGCATGTCGATAGGCGCTTTACTGATTAATCAAACTAGGGGGGTATGGTTAAGTTTAGCTGTTGCCATTGTCATAATAATATGTCTAAACGTTAAAGTTAAACATATTAACTGGCTGTATACTTTAATCATATTAGTTCTACTATCTATTGTTATATATGCGGTTAAGCCTAAGATTGAGGAGCGAATCAAATGGACTCAATCAGAAATAACTAGCATTCAATCAGGCAAATTCAATACGTCAATTGGCTATCGATTACAACTATGGATGGCTTCACCGAAAATTATTATTCAGCGACCGGTATTGGGTAGTGGTGAAGGTCATCAAGCTTTAGCTGATGACCTTGTTCTAAAGGGGGATATACCTGAAGTTCTAGTTGGAATTCAGCATTATCATAACCAATATTTAGATGATTTAGTTAAAGGGGGGATTATTGGTTTCATATTACTGTTAGCCATGTTGATTTATCCTCTGTATCCAGCCCCACTGGGAGTAAACAAACAAATAGTGATTACTACCGTTACTATATATAGTATATCGGGGCTAACTGATGTCCCTTTTAATCATGGTATAACGATATTTATGTATATATTATTAGTATTTACATTAAATATTAAAAGTGATGAGGCTAGTCGTTAACATTTATGATTGATATATTTGTTGTAAATTTAGAGCAGTCTGTTAAACGGAAAAAATACATCTCAGAGCGGCTTGATTCAATGCCTGTTAAGTATCAAATTTTCCCAGCTATTAATGGCCGTGAGTCAACACTTTCTATACTTGATATGTATGATGACACTTTAAGTCAGGCATATCGATGTAAGTCTTTAAATAAAGGCCAGCTAGGTTGTTACGCTAGCCATTATTTACTTTGGGAACGTTGTGTTGAATTAAATAAACCGATAATTGTTATTGAAGATGATATTGCTATTGATCACAGTGTGTTTACAAAATTTTATAACTTAGCGTCGAGTTTGGATTCTAAATATGAATTTATTCGATTGTCTGAACATCGTCGACGCAAAGTTAAATTTAAAACAATAGAGCAAATGAGTGACCTTAGTATTCATAGAGCAAATAAGGGCCATATGAGTACGATGGGGTATTTTTTAACGCCAGATGGCGCTAAAAAGTTTTTACAACATTCAAAGAAATGGTATATGGCTGTTGATATTTATATGGACCGTTTTTGGGTTCATGGTGTCGAACCATTTGGTATTGACCCTTTTTGTGTTGCTGAAGAACCCAATTTTGAATCAGAAATTGGCTATGTAAAAGACAGTAAACGTACGTTTATTTCACGCTGTAGACGAGAGTGTTTTAATCTGTCTGAAAGTATAAAACGTGCAGTTTACAATATTAAATTCAATCTGAATGGTTGATGCTAACGATTAAATATGAGAATTAGATGAGCTTTAAATTAGAATATTGTCGTTCTGATAGTTACAATTTTGGTGATGATCTTAATCCATGGTTATGGCCTAAGCTATTTGGAAACTTGATTAACGAAAATTCAAATACTTATTTTGTCGGAATAGGTACTGTGTTAACTAAAAAACGAATCAATATACAACTTCGAGATGCAGAAAAAATTATTATTTTTTCTTCTGGTGCCTGGGGACAAGATTATCCAGAGCTAGATTCTCGTTGTAAGGTCTACGGCGTTAGAGGACCTCGAACAGCGAAAAAATTCAACTTATCTGATGATTTAATTGTGGGTGATGGTGCTTACCTTTTAAGGGAAGTTGATATACCAAAACCGTCGATAGAGCCGAGGGGTGTCGGCTTTATTCCTCATCATCGAAGTGAAGATTATATTGACTGGGCTTCAATTTGTGAACGTGCCGGTATTCGATTTATATCAGCGAAGCAACCGGTTGATAATTTTTTGATTGAAATTCAGAGCTGCGATAAGATCGTCACAGAAGCCATGCATGGCGCAATTGTGGCTGATGCTTTAAGAATTCCTTGGGTTGGTACGTCATTTTCACCGAGTTTTAATGCTGAGAAGTGGTTTGATTTTGCAGAAGCGGTAGATATAAAGCTTCAATTGCATACTTTACCATTCATGAGTCAGTACAAAATGAAAACAGGAAAATTGCTTGAAAATAGTGGCAAGAAACTAATCACTAAATTTTTTAGTCGTTCACCAGATAAGTGGAGAGATCTTGTGAGCGTTTATCGTATCGCTACAAAGCAAGATATGACTAAACTGGAAGAAAAATTAAAGGTATTGGCCGCTGAAACTCCTACGCAGTTAAGTACTGAAGAAAATGTAAAAGCAATTACCAGTAAGCAATTAGATACGGTGAAAAGAATAATATCGGATCTGAAAAATAATCAACTGTAGTGGTCAACAAATTTGGGCTAGGTTTATGAAAAAAATATCTGTATGTATAATCTGCAAAAATGAAGAGTCAAAAATAGAAGCTTGTTTAAAGTCGGTCACTTGGGCAGATGAAATTATTGTTGTTGACTCTGGCAGTACAGATAAAACGTTAGAAATTGTTCGAAAGTATACTGATAAGGTATTTATATATAAGGATTGGCCGGGATTTGGCAATCAAAAGCGTAGAGCTGAAGAATTAGCGACAAATGATTGGTTATTTTCTATTGATGCGGATGAAATTGTCCCTGAGTCTCTTGCGTTAGAAATACAAGACGCAGTTAAAAATTGTTCGGATAAGCAAATTTTTACGGTGAATAGATTGACTAACTTTTGTGGTCAGTTTGTTTATCATAGCGGTTGGTATCCAGATAAAATTGTACGTTTATATAATAAAAAGCACTATCGTTATAATACCAATATGGTTCACGAATCTGTCTCTTGCGGTAGTGCAAAGAAAATTGATTTGAAACATAACCTGTTACATTACACATTTTCTGATCTGAGTGTTTATTTACAAAAACGAATGCGTTATGCCAACGAATCGGCAGAAGAAAAATTTCAAAAAGGCAAGAAAGGTTCATTAATACAAGGTACATGTTCAGGGCTGTTTGCATTCATTCGCCATTACTTTTTACGCCGTGGCTTTTTAGATGGACGTATTGGTTTTTTAATTGCGGCAATTCAATGTCAATACACCTTTAATAAGTATGCATTGCTAAAATATAAGCATCTTTCGACTCGAAAAACGGATGAAAAATAGCCGTACTATTTTTATATTTTTATATTTTTATATTTTTATATTTTTAATTTATAGGCTGAAAATGAGAATATTAGCATTTCCTGGCTTTGCCAATGCGTACAATAGCGTTCGTCCTGAAGTTGAAACATTTATTGGTCTTGCTAATAAAGGCCATGACGTAACTGTGATGATACCTGAAGGTTCAAATGCCTTGAGTTATTATCAAGACGCTGGCATCAAGGTGCTATTCGGTTACCCGAAACGTAAAGTATGTTTAGAGACAATAAAGGCCTTACGTGCAGAGCTAAAACAGCACGATTATGATGTGGTTTATGCGACAAACTCTAAAACCATCCCAAATGCGGCATTTGCGTGTATCGGTTTACCCGTTAAGTTGGTCGCCTATCGTGGTACTACCGGCGGTTTGTACCGACATGATCCAAGTGCATATTTGACTATTTTACACCCACGTGTCGATGGTGTGATTTGTGTGTCAGAAGCGGTAAGACAAGATATTTTACAGCAAGTCTGGAAAAGTAAAGATCAGGTCGTGACTATCCATAAAGGCCATAATCTTGATTGGTACCAGCATACAGCGGCAGATTTAAGCGAATTTGGCGTAACGGATAACGATTTCACTGTGGTGTGTGCTTGTAATGTCCGTCCAAGTAAAGGTATAGAAGTGATGTTGACGGCTGCGGAACAGCTGACCGATTTGACTAATTTCCACTTGTTGTTAGTTGGTAAAGGACTTGATCAAGAACCTTACCGTAGTTTGATTGCGCAGCATCCGATGAAAGATCGGATCCATGTAACGGGTTATCGTAAAGATGCCCCTGAAATTATTACCGCCTGTGATGTACTTGTACAACCGTCGATCAGTGGTGAAGGTCTACCCCGCGCTGTCATGGAGGCTATGTCATGTGGTACGCCGACAATCGTGACGACAACGGGTGGTGGTAAAGAAGTCGTCGTCGATGGTACCACTGGATTTATCGTACCAGTAAAAGATGCGAATGCTATTGCTGAAAAAGTACGTTTCTTCCATCGTAGCCCTCAAGCGATTTCTGAATTTGGTGTAGCAGGTAAGGCAAAATTAGCGAACGAGTTTTCAACCAAGAATACTGTTGATAAATTTGAGCAATATTTTCAACAGCTATAATTTTTTACGTATTTTGCATTTAATCCCCCTCGTCCTACTTTATAAAAGAGTTAGGAGAGGGGGATTTTAGTATCTGCTTAAAAGCGGTATAATTATTGCTAATATTTAATGATATGCTGATTTTTTGACACTCGGGAATTATATCTGAACATGCGTTTAGTCTCGTTTTTCTCGTGCTAAAGAAGGATAAATATGTTCAACAACAAATCCATTCTCATCACCGGTGGCACTGGCTCTTTTGGTAAAAAATACACCAAAACCATTCTTGCTAATTACAAACCAAAACGTTTAATTATCTTATCGCGTGATGAACTCAAGCAGTTTGAAATGCAGCAAGAGTTTAATGATCCCTGTATGCGTTATTTCATCGGTGACGTACGTGATGCTGAGCGACTAATGCAAGCGATGCAGGATGTGGACTTTGTTATCCATGCTGCCGCACTAAAGCAGGTACCCGCTGCAGAATATAACCCGATGGAATGTATTAAAACCAATATTCACGGCGCAGAAAATGTCATTAAAGCCGCTATTGCCAATAAAGTCGAAAAGGTAATTGCCTTATCAACCGACAAAGCGGCGAATCCGATCAATTTATACGGCGCAACAAAATTGGCCTCGGATAAGCTGTTTGTTGCTGCCAATAATATGGTTGGCAGTGGCCCAACCCGTTTTGCTTGTGTACGTTATGGGAATGTTGTTGGTTCGCGCGGTTCTGTGGTGCCTTTCTTTAAAGGTTTGCTAGAGAAAGGAGCAGAATCCTTACCTGTGACGCATCCTGACATGACCCGTTTTTGGATCACATTACAAGATGGCGTTGATTTTGTACTAACTAACTTTAAACGTATGCAGGGCGGGGAAATATTTATTCCCAAAATCCCTTCTGTGCATATTATGGATTTGGTTGCGGCTTACGCGCCAGGTATTAAAACCGAGATCATTGGTATTCGTCCGGGTGAAAAATTGCATGAAATTATGTGCCCTGCAGATGATTCACATTTAACCTTAGAATTTTCTGATCATTATGTTATCTGTCCGACGATTATTTTCTTCGGTCAGGATATTGATTATGGCCTCAATAAGTTAGGTGAAAAAGGCCAAGCAGTAACACAAGGCTATGAATATCATTCTGGTAATAATCCTGATTTTCTGAATATTCAGCAGATCCGCGATTTTGATCGTCAAGCTGAACTGTAAGGTATGGTGTTGTTATGATCCCTTATGGTAAGCAGGACATTAATCAGCAAGACATTGATGCGGTCATTGCTGTATTACAATCTGATTTTCTCACCCAAGGCCCGCAAGTCCCTTTGTTTGAACAAGCCTTGATCGCGCATACTGGCGCTGACTATGCCGTGGCTTGCAATAGTGCGACATCAGCCTTACACCTCGCTTGTTTAGCATTAGAACTCGGTGAGGGGGATTGGTTGTGGACCACCCCTATCACTTTTGTCGCCTCGGCTAATTGTGGACTATATTGTGGTGCAAAAGTTGATTTTGTCGATATTGCCCCTGCGACTTATAACCTTTGTCCAAAGGCGCTTGAGAAAAAACTCATTACTGCAAAAGCACAAAATAAATTACCTAAAGTCGTTATTCCTGTGCACTTGTGTGGTCAATCCTGTGATATGGCCGCTATTCATGCATTATCATTAGAATATGGTTTTAAGATCATTGAAGACGCTGCGCATGCCATTGGCGGGACTTATCAAGGTTCACCGATAGGTTGTGGTCAGTATGCCGATATTACAGTGTTTAGCTTTCATCCTGTGAAAATTGTCACCACTGCGGAAGGCGGTGCGGCATTAACGAATCAACGTGCATTAGCAGATAAAATGATGCGGTTACGCAGCCATGGTATTACCCGTGATAAAACGTTAATGCAGCCTATTTCAGGTTTCGACATTGACGCGCAAGGGGATTGGTATTATCAGCAACTGGAGCTTGGTTTTAATTACCGAATGACAGAGCTACAAGCCGCGTTAGGTGTGAGTCAAATGCACCGTTTACAGGTCTTTGTGACTGAACGTCGACGTCTTGCACATCGTTATAATACATTGCTGGCTGATTTACCGTTAACGCTACCGACGCAGCTCGTACAAACTAATTCGGCTTGGCACTTATATGTCGTCGGTTTGCAATTGGATGGTCGAGACCTGTCTCAGCAACACTTGTCTCAGAGACTCTTATCTCAAAAACTCTTATCTCAAAAAAAAGTATTCCGCCAATTACGAGAATTAGGTATTGGTGTTAACTTGCATTATATCCCGGTACATACTCAGCCTTATTATCAGGCGATGGGATTTGCTGTTGGTGATTATCCTGCGGCTGAGCATTATTATCAGCAGGCGATCTCATTACCGTTATTTCACTGCATGACGCATGCGCAACAAGATGAAGTTGTAGCGGCGCTACGCCTTGTATTAGTAAATAATGAATTACTTATCGATGGTTAAGCAATAAATATGAAAATAGCGATAATTCCTGCCCGCGGTGGTAGTAAACGTATTCCGCGTAAAAACATCAAATTATTTCACGGTAAACCCATGATCGCTTATTCAATTGAAGCCGCGCAAAAATCAGGTTGTTTTGATAAAATTATTGTATCGACAGACGATCAAGAAATTGCTGAAGTCGCTTTAGCGTACGGTGCTGAAGTGCCCTTTTTACGTCCGGCAGACATCGCTGATGATCATGCGTCGACGATGGATGTGATGGAGCATGCCATTGACTGGTGTAAAGACCATGGACTGGATGCCGAGTTTGTCTGCTGTATTTACGCTACTGCGCCTTTTATTACTCCAGCGTCATTACAGCGCGGCTTAACTAAAATGAGAACTAATAAATTCAGTTATGCTTTTACCGCGACAACATTCTCTTTTCCGATCCAGCGTGCTATTCGTCGAAGCGGGGAAATGTTTGATGATCGTAATCTGGCTATACGCTCACAAGATTTAGAAGAAGCCTTTCATGATGCGGGACAATTTTATTGGGGTAAACCCGACGCTTTCGTTTGTCGTCAATCCGTGTTTAGTGATGATTCATATTTAATCTTATTGCCTCGCTCCATGGTTCAAGACATCGATAGTGAAGAAGATTGGCTGACAGCGGAAGTTATGTATCAAGTGATGAAATCCTCGGGTGAGTGGCAGTTATAATGAAGGTTACTTTTAGAGTTGATGCCTCACTAACGATAGGGTCTGGGCATGTGATGCGCTGCTTAACATTAGCGAATGAACTGCGAAACCGTGGATATCAGTGTACATTCGTTTGTGTGCAACATGCTGGCAATATGATTAGTGTTATTAAGACGGCGGGTTTTCAGGTTCATGCATTAGCTGCGCGGCATGAGCAGTATAAAAATGATGAGCAAGAACCAAATAGTTACGCGCAATGGCTCGGCTGTTCGCAGTATGAAGATGCGAAGCAAACTAAGCATATATTGGCGCTTAATAATCAACCATCACTTGAGAGTGTGCGGATTAAACCTGACTGGTTAGTGATTGATAGTTATGCGTTAAATCAACAATGGCAGAATCAATTTAGTGAATTCGGCATTAAAATATTGGTTATCGATGATTTAGCCGACCGTTTACATCAATGCGATCTATTACTTGATCAAACCTTTGGTCGTGCAGCACTTGATTATCGCCACTTAGTTCCGGTGAAAAGTGAAATACTCGCCGGTGTCGACTATTGCTTATTGCGTCCTGAGTTTTTACTGCATAGGCGTATCGATAATGACGTTAGCGGAACAGGGCTGCAAGCTAACAATCAATTCCAGATATTAATAACGCTGGGCGGTATTGATGAGCATAATGTCACTGAACGCATACTGACTATTTTTAATCGATTATCTTTGCTTAATACGCATTTTGTTGTTGTGCTTGGCGTAAACAGTCCATGGAAAGAACGAATAAAAACACTCGCTGTAAAATTGAAAATAGCGATCACCGTACATGTCGGTGTTAATAATATGGCGGCATTAATGAGTCAATGTGATTTTGCTATTGGCGCTGCTGGGTCAACAACTTGGGAGCGCTGTTGTGTTGGTTTACCGTCTGCGTTGATCGCCATTGCTGATAATCAAGCGTTTGCATTATCGGTATTAGCGCATGAAGGCATCGTGGCCAAATTTGATCTGGATACGTTAGAAGAGGATATTAAGTCCTTTTTCTATGATAAAAATAAAGACGAAATTATTTCAACGTTAACAACTCACTGTAAGCGACTAGTTGATGGTGCTGGGTGTATGCGGGTTGTCGATAAAATGGAGAGTATGCATGCACTGTAACCTTCGAAAAATGCGAGAAAGTGATTTAGCCTTGGTATTACAATGGCGTAATCGAGACGAAGTTAGGCACAATATGTATACTAACGCCATTATTAGTATGGAAGCGCATATAGGCTGGTGGCACAGAGAAAGTGTGAATAGTGCCACGCATTTACTGATTGCAGATGTTGATGGTAAAGCCGCTGGTGTGGTTAACTTTACGCATTATACCGGTGAAGGTGGCATTGCTTCATGGGCTTTTTACGCTGGTGATAGCCGGGTTCGTGGTATTGGCAGCTTAATGGAAATTGCGGCACTTGAATATGCGTTCGAAGTACTAAAAGTAAGACGTTTAGAATGTGAAGTACTGGCGTTTAATTATCCTGTTGTTCGATTCCACCGTAAATTTGGTTTTAAAGTTGAAGGTATTAAGCAGCAAGCTTATCAACGTGATGGCGAGTGCTACGATATATATAGCTTAGCGATGCTGGCTAAACATTGGCGCTTTAACCAGAATGTAGGCAAAGTTAAAACTGTCAATAAAGTCCCTAAAAGTATCTGTAAAACGGTTTTTATCAGTGATGAGATGGTCGGCAAGTTTGCGGACTTGAGCGATGATCATAATCCTATCCATTTTGATGATGAAGAAGCTAAAGCGCATGGCTTTGATGGCCGTATTTGTCATGGCATGCTAGCAGGTAGCTTATTCTCTGGATTATTTGCATCATCTGACTTTGGCTCTGGCGCTATTTATCTTTCACAAAGTTTAAAGTTTACCAATCCCATCCGTATTAATTCAGAAGTGACAGTCACGGGTAAACGCTTGTCTCAAATCGGCCGTAAAGTGATCTTAGAAACCTCGATATCGTCAGGCGAACAGGTGTGTATTCACGGTGAAGCTGAGATACTGCTAGCAAATGAAACCGCCACTGAATTAACAAGCCAAGTAGCCAAGGATATTGTGTGAGCGTTGAAACAGAAATAACGATTGATGGTCGTAAAATAGGATCTGCACATCGACCTTATATTATTGCTGAATTATCCGCGAATCATAACGGCGATATCAACCGTGCTTTTGCAATCATGGAAGCCGCAAAAAAGGCGGGTGCTGATGCGATAAAATTACAAACTTATACCCAAGATACGATCACGATGGATTGCGACCGTGATGAGTTTCAAATCAAGGGGGGCTTGTGGCACGGGCAAAGTTTATATCAGTTATATACTAGCGCGCATATGCCGTGGGAATGGCACCAACCATTATTTGCGAAAGCGAAAGAGCTCGGTATTACCATTTTTAGTTCGCCCTTTGATTTTACTGCAGTGGATTTATTAGAGCAACTGGATGCGCCTGCGTATAAAATTGCCTCGTTCGAAGTGGTTGATCTACCTTTAATTAAGCGGGTTGCGCAAACCGGTAAACCGATGATTATTTCAACCGGTATGGCGGATAAAAACGAGATTGAACTTGCGATACAAACAGCCAAAGATAATGGTTGTGATGAGTTGGTAGTATTGCATTGTGTGAGTGGTTACCCAGCGCCCGCAGCGCAATATAATCTACGTACTATCGCTGATATAGGTCAACGTTTTGACGTACTTGCAGGGTTATCTGATCATACCATTGATAATGCAACTGCTGTTGTGTCTGTCGCTTTTGGTGCTTGTGTTATTGAAAAACACGTGACTTTAGATCGTAATGCTGGCGGTGCCGATGACAGTTTTTCTCTTGAACCGGATGAATTAGCGCGGCTTTGTCGTGATACCTATACCGCTTGGCAAGCGATGGGGAGCGTAAATTATGAGCGTACGCCAGCAGAGCAGGGTAATGTTAAATTCCGTCGTTCGCTATATGTCGTTCAGGATATTGCCGCTGGTGAGTTACTTACCACGGATAATGTTCGCAGTATTCGCCCAGGTTTGGGTTTGGCGCCAAAACATTACGAGGCTGTATTAGGTAAGGTTGCTAAGGATGCCATTTATCGTGGGACGGCGTTGAATTTCGACCTTATTGAGTCAGGTGTTAAATAAAACTAGCCGCTCATATAGACGATTTAAATGCTAGCATTAACTTGTAGTTATAATTTAATGCTAGAATACGATCAAATTTTATATCCATAATCAGGTCAACACCATGAACATTACCATTGCAGGTACAGGTTACGTTGGTTTATCAAATGCCGTGTTACTGGCACAGCACAATCGCGTAATAGCGCTAGACATTATTGCTGAAAAAGTCGAACTTATTAACAATAAAAAATCGCCTATTTCTGATACCGAAATTGAAGATTTTCTTGCCAATAAAGCACTTGATCTTACCGCAACAACGGACAAACAACTTGCTTATAGTAATGCTGATTATGTGATTATCGCAACACCGACTGATTATGATGTGGTAAATAACTATTTTAATACCAAGTCTGTTGAAGCTGTGATTAAAGATGTGATGGCGATTAATCCAAATGCGGTGATGGTGATTAAGTCGACGGTTCCGGTTGGTTATACCAAAGAAGTCAAACAGCGCCTTGGCTGCGATAATATCTTGTTCTCACCTGAGTTTTTACGTGAAGGCAGTGCCTTGTACGATAACTTACATCCATCACGTATTATTGTTGGTGAACAGTCTGAGCGTGCACATGTTTTTGCGGAGCTGTTAATGCAAGGTGCGGTTAAAACTGACATCGATGTATTGTTTACAGATTCAACCGAAGCAGAAGCGGTGAAACTTTTCTCAAATACTTACCTGGCGATGCGAGTTGCTTATTTCAATGAGCTGGATAGTTATGCCGAAACTCACGGTTTAGATACCCGTCAGATCATTCAAGGCGTAGGCTTAGACCCGCGTATCGGTAGTCATTATAATAATCCGTCGTTTGGTTATGGTGGCTACTGTTTACCAAAAGATACAAAGCAATTACGTGCGAATTATGAAAATGTACCAAACAGTTTAATCAGTGCCATTGTTGATGCTAATTCGACACGTAAAGATCATATTGCCGATGCTATTATTGCTAAAAATCCGCAAGTGGTCGGTGTTTACCGTTTGATCATGAAGTCTGGTTCGGATAATTTCCGTGCCTCATCAATTCAAGGCATCATGAAGCGAATCAAAGCGAAAGGTATCAAGGTCGTGGTATACGAACCAGTATTGACTGAAAGCGAGTTCTTTAAATCACCTGTTGTTACAGACCTTAATGAATTTAAAGCCCTTTCGGATGTCATAGTCTCTAACCGTTTAGCGGACGAACTGCTTGATGTCGCGGATAAAGTCTATACTCGAGACCTATTTGGTAATGATTAGATTGAACTCGATTAGAATGAATAAAATTGCACTTATTATCCGAATTCAGGAAGTGAAACATAAATGAAATATTTAATTACTGGCGCGGCTGGATTTATTGGTTCGCGCTGTGCAGAGTTATTATGTCAACAAGGCCATCAAATTATCGGCGTTGATAATTTAAATGACTATTACGATGTGAATTTAAAGTTTGCTCGTTTAGCGAATGCGAAAAAGTCTGAGCTATTTACGTTTATTGAACTTGATCTTGCCGATCGTGATGGTGTTGCGGCGTTGTTTGCTGAACATCAGTTTGATCGCGTGATCCACCTTGCCGCTCAAGCAGGTGTTCGTTATTCCATTGATAATCCAATGGCGTATGCCGACAGCAATTTAACCGGATTTTTAACGGTATTAGAAGGTTGTCGTAACAATAAAGTGAAGCATTTGGTTTATGCATCATCAAGCTCGGTTTATGGTTTAAATAACAAAACCCCGTTTAGTACTAGTGATAGTGTTGACCATCCCATCTCACTTTATGCGGCATCAAAAAAATCGAATGAATTAATGGCGCATACCTATTCACATTTATATGGTGTGCCGACAACTGGCTTGCGCTTCTTTACTGTGTATGGTCCTTGGGGTCGTCCGGATATGGCATTATTCAAGTTTACCAAGGCAATTATTGCGGGTGAAACCATTGATGTATATAACAATGGCGATATGTTACGTGATTTTACTTACATCGATGATATCGTTGCTGGGGTTTTACAAATTCAAGCTGTAATACCAACACCAGATGCAGACTGGAAAGTTGAAACGGGTAGCCCCGCAACCAGCAGTGCGCCTTATCGAGTGTACAATATTGGTCATGGTAGTCCGGTTAAACTAATGGATTACATTGAAGCGTTAGAAGACTCGTTAGGTATTAAAGCCAAGAAAAACTTTATGCCAATGCAGGCGGGTGATGTCTACGCGACATATGCCGATACTCAAGATTTATTTGCAGTCACAGGTTACACATCGACAGTAAAAGTAAAAGAAGGCGTGAAAGCCTTTGTCGATTGGTACCGCGATTTTTATAACGTATAAAATTACACTGTGTATAAAGTACATAGTATATAAAAGTGCAAAAGGATAAGACTTTGAAGCAAACCAAAATAACGAAAGCGGTCATTCCCGTTGCTGGTTTAGGTACACGCATGTTACCAGCGACCAAAGCGATCCCGAAAGAGATGCTACCAGTAGCTGACAAACCACTTATTCAATATATTGTTAATGAATGTGCAGCTGCGGGTATTACTGAGATCGTGCTTGTTACGCATGCATCAAAAAATGCTATTGAAAATCATTTTGATACGTCGTTTGAATTAGAATCGACGTTAGAGCACCGAGTTAAGCGTCAACTATTAGCGGAAGTACAAGCCATTGCACCAAAAGGTGTGACGATCATGCATATTCGTCAAGGTGTGGCAAAAGGCTTAGGGCATGCAGTATTGTGCGCCAAACCCATTATTGGTGATGAACCGTTTGCGGTAGTACTACCTGATGTATTGATGGATGAAGTAAGTGCAGACCTAAAAACTGAAAATTTAGCCAGCATGATGCGCCGCTTTGATGAAACTGGCTTTAGTCAGATCATGGTTGAACCTGTACCAATGAATTTAGTGTCTGGTTACGGTGTTGCCGATTGTGGCGGTGTTGAGCTTAGCGCGGGTGAATCAACTAAGATGACTGCGGTTGTTGAAAAGCCAGCACAAGATAAAGCACCGTCAAACCTAGCTGTTGCAGGACGTTATGTATTACCTGCGGCAATCTGGGACTTGTTAGCATGTACAGAACCTGGTGCGGGTGATGAAATTCAGTTAACGGATGCCATTGATGATCTGATGAAATTAGAAACTGTTGAAGCTTTCCATATTAGCGGTAAGTTACATGATTGTGGTTCAAAGTTAGGTTACATGAAAGCATTTATTGAATATGGTTTACGCCATCCTGATGTCGGCGCTGATTTACAAGCGTTTATTAGTGGTTTGAAATAATAACAGAACTAAGAGCGACCCCTCCCTAACCCTCCCCTTCAAAAAGGGAGGGAACAGAGCAGATCTTGCTTTTATCTTTACTCCTCCACTTAACTTTAGGGGGAGGTCGGGAGGGGGTCGCTTTTAATCTTAATCTAATTCAGTTTCTAACCAATCTGAATCTAGCTGTGCGAATGCTAATAGTAATTCTACTACCGCCGCATAAAAACCAAATTTGTCACAGTCTTTCACTTTCATTTCAAAATCACCTAACCAGTTAAGTAAGTGCGTTTGTAAGAAGTCGTGCTGCATCGCGAAGTTAGCGCGGATCTGTGCTTCTGATTCCGAATCTAATGTTTTTAAGATCAAATTGCCCATGAAGTCTAACTGAATCGCAATGTGATCAGCTGGTTCACTGTATTTGTCACTGATATTGATGTTGTGCTTTTCAAGTAGCGCAGTCATTTTCTGATACGCTTCTTGCATCAAATGACCTTCTTCACTAGTGAATACAGATTCATACGGTGGCGCAGATGATTTACTGTTACCTAAAAATACTTGGGCATAATCGGCACATAATTCTAAACGTGCGTCGTTACGTAGGTTTGCTGCTGCCAATGAACTGATTAATTTTTCAACCGAAGCTGTTAACGCAGGTGTTGCGGCTAAGCCTTGTAAAAAACCTTGGATCTCAGCTGACTGGTATTGACCCAGCTGCTCGTCAGATAATTCAGTTGCAAGTGTGGTTGAAAGCCACCAGTAGATCTCTGAACGGGTTTGGCATAATTGAGTTAGTTCATCCATTGTCTTCTCCAAATGGGAATGAGTGCTGTAATTGCGCCGTATTATAGCGAATAAATTTAACCGAGGAGTCAGTTTTGATCAAAGTTAAATTAAAATGCAGTCTTTTCACGCAAAATTGAAATTTTCTCAAGTCTTTATTGTAGGAACTTAGTATTAGTCGCGTTATAATCTGGCCGAAATTTAGTTTACAGTTGCAATTTACAGCGCAATTAACAAACCAACTTGTATTATCTCAATCAGGAGAAAACGGATGTTTACACGTGATATGAATATAGCTGACTATGATGCAGAATTATGGGCAGCAATGACACAAGAAGTAACTCGTCAGGAAGATC
>Ga0105359_10000335_pt1 | contig 38793 bp, 43 predicted proteins | sample GOMGulsemesocosm_6_FD_83659 | JGI IMG/M metagenome (GOLD analysis project Ga0105359, IMG submission 83659) | Methane-oxidizing microbial communities from mesocosms in the Gulf of Mexico - GOM8C Gulf of Mexico | ecosystem: Environmental > Aquatic > Marine > Cold seeps | place: Gulf of Mexico...
CTGTCTTAGATTTAGAAAGTTTAGTATAGGTTTAATATGAAATTAAAAGAAAAAAGCATTATAGTTGACACAGATAGGTTTTGTGCTCAGGTAGCTGAAGACAAGGGCTTCAGTTTTGATTATGTTATGAATGTTCTTGCTGATTATGGTTTGGTTTGCGATAACATAAATGTGGTTTCTAAACTCGATGCCACTTTTAATAGGGAGAACCTATTTGATTTAGAGCCTGTTGACTGGTTTGAGCAATTGATTTTAAACACTCTTACACAAAACGACGTTAAAGTTATTTATTTTGAAAGACGGCCTCAATGAGTGTGATTATTTATAGCTCCCTGTGAATATCTATTTTTCTATTGCCATCCTAATACACAGGCCATATTAGGATGGCAATTAGTTCAAAAGTTCGTAAGTGGGCAAGGTAAGTTTTAGTCGTCCATTGATGACAAATGTTCAGCTATCTTCTTAATGGCTACTATATTGTGTTCTCCAGAATATCTTGCTACTGATTCTGCACTTTTCCATCCACCCAACTTTTGTATGGTTTGAGTGCTTAATCCCGTCTGACTTCCTAGATCAGCAATGGTGTGTCTAAAAGAATGTCCGTTTATTTTAGATGCCCTTTCTTCGCTTATACCAGCGCTTAAGAGTATCTCTTTGATGATGTCTCTCATAGAACGATGAGAGATGGATTTTTGTAAAAATTTACCGTTCCTGTTAAATCTTTTGAATAATCCGCCTGTATGATGCGGCATGGCGTCTTTGTAGAGGCTCATCGCTGTCCATGGGCATAGTATGTTGATTTTATTGTCACAATTTGATGCTAGTTTGGGAATTATTTTCACTTCGCCTTCACCCTCTTGTTTTGTTTTTGTTTTATCAAGGCTAAGTGTGATTGAATGGGTATCAAAAAGTGTATTTTCAAAAGAAAACTCAGATACTTCCTCTGTTCGGGAGCAAGTCCAAAAGGCGACTAGGAAGAATGCTCGATTTCTCAATGTTTTAATGTTATTTTCATTTGAGAGCATGCCAGCAATAGTAAATAATTCTTCTGATGTCAGGATTTCTCCTTTTCTATTACTGCCAGGGTTTAACCTTTTAAAGCCACTTATTTTCTTTTTCACAATGTCTGTGTATGGATCTATAAAGCCCATTTTTTTTTGTGCGGCTGCAACCGCAGTAACGTATTGCTCTATTGTTGAAGGTTTGTTTCCATCATCCATTAGTTTTAATATAAATTGTTGTAGGCCAACGGATGTTGTGGGGAATGTAAATCCGGCGGCGACAAATTGTTTTAATGCATTGTTATATTTCTTGTCAGTATTGCTTGACCTTGAAGCAAGATCTAGCTCATCAAGTCTTGTTTTATCAATGGACGTTAAAGAATTTTTTTGTAGCGTAATATTTTGGGGTATGGCCGCTAATTCTGTCATTTTAAGCTACTCCTAATGTAAATTACTTGCTTTTAGAGCTATGCGTTATTAAGGATGATAATTTTTCGGTGATGGAGTCAGTTAATTTAGAAAGTAGTTCGTCTTTCTCTTTATTACTTGCAGATAAAGTCTTATTTTCAATTTCGGCATTTTCAAGTTTATTCGTTAATACAGCTATTTGTTTTAGGGCTTCTGTGTAGTTGTTGTGCTCATTTGTTGTTAATTCTCTTTGTGTGTTCAGAGCTACTTTGGCCGAGCTTTCTAGGTGGTTGTATTTACTGGTTAAGTTATCTATCGAAACTCCTTGGTTTTTGGAGGAAATTTGCATTTCAGATAACTTATTTTCAGTATTTGATAGGGATTCTTGAAGTCGGGCGTTGTTAGATATAGTATCAGTATATTTTTCTTCAGTGCTGATTAAGCGTAGTTCGACGATTCTCTTTTCGTTAGACGCTGTTTGCATTTTCCCTTCAAAAACATTTTTGTCTTCATCTCTTACTTTCTGAAATTCTTGCGTAAAAGAAATGTATTTTTGGTGAGACTCTTCAATTACTTTTTGAAGCGCCTTATTGTTGCTAATATGCGTTTCGCTTGTGGCTTGTGATTTAGAAATCTGCTCTATTTGTTCGTTAATAGTGGTGTCTTGTGTTTCAATTTTAGCTTCTAACAAAACATTTCTTTCAGTTTCTTTTAAGAATACACTGTTGAATGTATCTTTGAACGCTTGTAGATCTTCATTTTCGTCACGAATTTCTTCTAAATTAGACTCTAACTCTAATATTTTTTTGCGGGAAACTTCTCTTTGCGTCTTGAGTTGTTCTTGGTTTTTTTTTGATAAATTAGTAACGACTTGATTTACGTAAGCGGTGATCTCAGTATCGTTTTCAATTTTAGGGGCGTCTAAGTCTGTTTGTTTAGTTTCCTTCCATTCTTTTATAAAACTGAATGTTTTTGCTGAGTTTCCTTTTGCGCCTAGCCTATCAGTAACAAGCTTGTGAGTGATTTCATCAATAGGAATGTCTTCAGAATAGAGGGTTTCGCATGTGTTAAATATATTTTTCTTATTCGCTTTTATTTTATTCTGCATTTTTAAAATCATATAATTACCTAAGATATAAAACAAATATACCTGAAATAACGCTAAATGTCATTTCAGGTATGCAAATTTTTTAAAAACTCAGGGTTATTTCAAAGATTCAATATAAACATTGATAGCAATTAGAGAAACAGTGTCAATAATGCTTCCATTCTCACACATTTTTTTAATTTGATCTAAATCAAAGTGGTGTCCGCCTTTGATATTGTCATTTGGATCTAAATTTAAAGGTGACGTGTATTTAGAATGATGTGCAATAAAGGTATGATTGCACCGATCACTGTTTTTAGGAATCTTAATTATACGTTGTACGTACTGGAGACTATTAGTCGTGAAACCAGTGTCGTCTTTCAGTTTCCTTTGTGCTGCTGATTCAATATTTTTTTCTGCAACGGCATCGTTTGGTAAAACAAATAAATGCTCATTAATTTCTGGATAAAACTCTTTAGTGAGAACAATTTTATTATCCGTAGTTACTGGTATTACAACAACTCTTTGATTATTTGTCCCTTTATATTTAACAGGTTGATTTTGGTCAGTAAATTCGGTGTTGCGTGCGGTGGTGAGATCGTTATTATAAATAGAAACAAATTGATTTGTGTAGATGATGTTTTCTTTAAGTATTTTTGGATGCATAGCTACCTCTTTATTTTTATATAAGTAGAAAAGCTTGTGCAAAATTATATGATTCCAGGTTTGTAAATGAAGTAGGGATGTAATTATTTACAAAACCTAATCTTCATTTTCTTCTTCATCCCACAGGCGATGAAAATGCTTCTTAAACCACCTCCCAGGTGCTTCTGGGTGTGGATCATACATTTCAGCAAACCAATCTAATACTATAAGTGATACTGTAATAAATAGTGCGGTTTTGTCTGGTATTATATTATATGCGTTCAAAACAATAACTATAATGGTCGCGATCAAGACTAGGTGATAAAAGGTTGAACGCACACGATGTCTATTAAAAAATGATTTCATAATTATCCTTTTAATCCGGTAATATTTCCGTTAGTTCGAAGACTTCAGAAATTGGTGCTATTCCAAAGGAAGCAACTCTGATTGCATCTTGAGCTAGTGTTTTAAATCTGGGATTGGCAAGAACAGCTTTTTCAAATTCCTGATTTCCATTCTTTTTAAAATCTTTCAGAAGTTCTTGGAGTTTGTGATCTATCTCAAGTAACTCGAAAACGGGTACGCGTCCTTTGAATCCTCTATTATTGCAATTATTGCAGCCAGCCCCTTTATAAAAGTTCTGTTCTTCTACCTTTTTACCTGCAATTTTATCGAGCCATTTTTTCTCGGTCTCGGTAAGAATGTGTTTGATTTTACAGTTTTTGCATATTCGTTTTATTAGTCTTTGTGCTAAAACACCTTTAACAGAACTAGATACTAAATAATCTTCAGCTCCCATATCAATTAAGCGAGTGATTGATGAGATAGTGTCATTTGTATGGAGAGTAGATAAAACTAGATGGCCTGTTATTGAAGCTCTTAGCCCAATTTCAGCTGTTTCTTGGTCTCGCATTTCACCAACAAGTACCACGTCAGGATCTTGTCTAAGCGCCGCCCTCAATACAGAAGCAAAAGTTAATCCTATTTTCTCATTGATCTGTATTTGTGTTATGCGTTCCATTCTGTATTCTACGGGGTCTTCTGCCGTAATTATTTTTGTTTCAGGGTCGTTTAGTTCGTGCAGAGCAGAATAAAGCGTCGTGGTTTTTCCTGAACCTGTTGGCCCTGTAACAAGGATAATGCCGTGTGGTCTTGTGATTAGATGTTTGAACCGTTCTAATAGTTCTGGTTCCATGCCCATGGAGTCTAGGGTTACATTTCCTTTAGATTGGTCTAGCAGTCTCATTACTACCCCTTCTCCATGTTCTACAGGTACTGTAGATACACGTACATCAATTGGGACTCTGTTGACGTTAATGTTGAATCTGCCATCTTGCGGGAGTCTTTTCTCCGCGATATTGAGTTCACTCATGATTTTAATTCTTGTCACAATTGATGCTGCTATATCTTTTTCATTAATAATCGATTCGTTAAGCCTTCCATCAACACGGAGTCTGAGACGGATAATGTCTTTTTCTGGTTCAATATGTATATCACTCGCGCTTAATTGCAGTGCATCTTCAAATATCTTTCTGATCATTTTGGCAATGATGGTGTTTTCTGTATCTTCACGAGGTATTTCGATATTAAATTCATTAATAATATCTTGGTTATCTTCCTGAAGTTGTTGCGCAAATCTGTTGATTTCTTGCGTTTTGCGATAAAAATTATCACAAGCATTAAGAATGTCTGACTCTCGAACAATACATAGTTGTAGGTTTAATGGGCTAACAACCTGTTTTATTGCATCTACGGCATTAATATCAGCAGGATCTGACATACCTACGACAACTGTTTTATCATCTGCTTCAAGTGCTATTGCTCGATGGCGTCTTGCTTGCGATTCTGGAATGATCTCTAAAACCTTTGGTTCTAGATGTTCCTGAGACAGATCCATCACAGGGATTTTCAGTTGCTCAGATAAAAAATTTAATAAATCATCTTCATCTACATATTTAAGATCAATTAACACTCGCCCTAAACGGCCACGTTTGTTTTTTTGCTCAACTAGGGCATGCTCTAATTCATGCTGAGTAATTAGTTTCTCATCAACTAAAATATCACCTAATTTCTTCTTTAGTAAATTCATTTGTTTGTGCCGTATGTTTTTAAAAAATCAGTTCCAATGGGAGAAACTATCAGGTTTTAAAATAAACATTAAATTTCACTTATGCATGTTGGGAATTTTTTTAAAAATAAGTATTTACATTGCTATTTATTTATGAATAATTATAAGTGTTAGTTAAGACAGACTAACAAACAGACAAAAGGGATTTCTTATGAAATATATTTTATTGAGTATTTTGTTATCAAGTGCCTGTTTTGGCATGACATGCAAAATAAAAAAAGACGTAATGGTTGTTTTAAATGGCAATGCAACTAATGAAGTTGGTAGATCAAAGACAAAAGATTTATTTGTAGTTATTGGTGGAGTTTATGAAGTTACAATAGCGGAAAATCTTTTCAATGGGGAAGAAGTTGACATCTCTAACCTTTACAGCACGAAGGTATACTGCGGGAACATGATGGTTGAGAGGCTTGAGTTGTTCGACAATAGTAGGAATGGATTTGTTGTTAATAACTTGCACATGAATACTAACAGTTTTAAAACTGGTGGTGTATATACGCTTACTATATTGGCTACAAAGACATTTAGCAAAGGAGCAGTCTCAAAAGTAAAAATTGACAAATTAACTTTTGGGGCAGCTCCTGAGAAGACTTGCAGAGATATTGTTTTATCAAGGGCAGCGTAACCGGAATATACTTGCGGCAGTTACCACCGCAAGTATATTAATTATAGCCTAAGACAGCTACGTGGTCAGTTTCAGTTTCCATTATGGTTCTCGTTAAAAAAAATAAGGTTTAAGTATGTATGCGGTTCAATAACGAAGTTTATACTATTTACTGTTTTTTTTAAAATAATTTATTCAGCCCATTTAATGCTGCAATTCTATAGGCTTCTGCCATTGTGGGGTAATTGAATGTTGTTGAGGCGAAATATTCAACATTCAATTCTTTGGAATCCATAGCAACCTGGCCTATGTGAATGATTTCTGCTGAACTATCGCCAAAAGAGTGTATTCCTAATATTTCTTTTGTTTCTCTGTGAAATAGAATTTTTAAGAAACCGACTTCATGTTCTCCGATTTGTGCGCGAGCTAAATGTTTAAATTGAGCTTTACCTACTTCATAAGGAACTTTGCTTTCAGTGAGCTCTTTTTCAGTTTTCCCAATAAAGCTAATTTCTGGCAATGTATATATCCCTGTTGGAAACTGTTTAGGTAGTGAATTGCTTTTACCTGTCGCTATGTACTCTCCCGCAACTCTACCTTGAGCGAAAGACGTGCTAGCTAGGCTTGGGTATCCAATTACGTCGCCTATAGCGTAAATTCCTTTTACGGACGTCTCATAGTTTTCGTCAATATCCAATAGCCCTCGCTGGTCTGGTTTGATATTAATTTTATGTAAGCCAAGGTTCCCTGTATTGCCAGATCTACCATTAGCGAAAAGGAGGCAGTCTGCTCTTAAAACTTTACCTGAGTTAAGTTCAATGTGAACTTGTCCTTCTTGATTCTCTACAGACTTTAAAGTTTCATTGCTTTTAAGAGATATTCCTTCGCTTGTAAAGTGATAGCTAAGGGCATCTGAGATCTCTCTATCTAAAAATTCTAATAAATGCTCTCTTGTGTTTATTAGTGTAACCTTAACGCCAAGTCCTCTGAATATAGATGCGTACTCGCATCCAATAACCCCTGCTCCATAAACGATCATAGTAGATGGCTTGTTTTTTAAGGACAAAATTGTATTGCTATCAAATATATTCTCTTGACCGAAGTTTATGTTTTCAGGGCGGTACGGGGATGAACCTGTCGCAATTACAATATTTTTTGAAGAAAGGTTTTTTGACTTTCCGTCTTCGAAGGTCACGTTTAGAGTATTCTTGTCTTCAAATGTCGCGTGCCCTGTGAATACTTTGATTTTATTCCGGTGGAATGCACTGCTTCGGTGAGCTACTTGTTTAGCTATAGTGCTCTCAACATGAATTAAACTATCTGATGGAGATAAAGTAAGTGGTCGTTCATCAGCATTAAATAAATGGTTAGAATTAACCTCAATAGAGCGAGACACTATGTGTCTTAATGCTTTACTTGGTATAGTTCCATTAAAAGTGCAGTTGCCCCCTACTTTGGGTTTAGATTCTATAACTGCGACATTGAGTCCGTTTTTGCTTGCTGCAACAGCTGCCCCCTCACCTGCTGGGCCACTTCCAATAACTATTAGATCGTACATTTAACTTCCATTATTAATCTTTATAATGGTTTATTCTATTAAATGGTTTATTTTAGGTCTAATGTTGATTCTGCCACATGATTATTTTTAAGGAGTCGATCATATAGTTCTTGAAAATCTGTGTTTTCAATAAGTTTGTTTATATTGGAGTGTTTTTGCTTTTCATTAATATAATCATTAACGGAAATGGTCTTATTGTTGAAGTGTATAAAACAAGGGATCTCTGTTATGAAGAGGTAGCAAGGTTGTTGATTCTGAAGCATTGAAAAAAACTCCTCTGGATTCATTCCTAAATTATGCCACTCATATGGTATCCCTAAATGATTTGGTGTATATTTCAAAGTATCATTCTTTACAGCGCTGTTAAAGTCGAAAGTATCTTGTCTTATTAAGATCTTCTTAGCTTTTTTATAAGTTTGTATTATGTCTCCATTACAAATATACACATGAAAGTCGCTGAATGAAGGTTTGAACACTGGCATAAGAGTTTCTTCTCTAAAAACGACGTAATCTAGTTTTCCTTTTATTTTATAACTCATATTCTTTACACGATAAATGATACTGCACTAAATTAGTGCCTTAGCGTGCAGAATAAGTCTGACTTGTTATGATGACTTTATCTTTTTCAGCAACTGATCCTCGATGATGAAGGTTAGGTACATTTTTACTAAATCGTTTATAGAATAATTATTGTGGGTTCTGAAATGATTTATTGCCAGAAAAGCGATGAGGTTAAAGCCTTTCCTTGTTAGCATAATACAATTATCGTTTTCAATAATACCATTTTCATGTTCAGCGATATTATAAGTTATGAATGCATCTTGTTCGTTTGTAGCAACTAATTCTGATAGAACCATATTTTCTGTTTTCCTGTATTAGGTTTTGAAATATTCATCCTTGATGATACTGTTATTTTATTTAATTTGAAATATGAATATGCCTAGTTTTAAAGAAACAGAAACAATTACAACCCTTGATGGGCAAGAATTAAAAGTTTTAAGAAGTCCAGATGGTGTTTTACTTCCTGAAGATGAAATGTTTTATAAGTTAGAGGATAAGAACGGTGACGTTTTTACGTTGCATAAGGAATTTGTGGAATGTACATTTTATTCATTAGTGAATTTTGAACGACGGATTTTGGTACTCTAAATTTTGAAAGGCTTTGTTTATGGGTTATTGCGTGTGTCTTGAGCATAAATATTTCTTAATCATTTGTTCGTAAGAGTTTTCCAAATTTCAATTAGGTGTCGTTAGAAAAATGTCTTTATTTATATCAAATCATGCAGTGATCTTTAACTTAGTCTCGATATATCGCGATCTTGGCTGGGAAGCTGCTACTTTAAGGGATAACATTGAACACAGGGTAATCTCTGCCAATCATGCTGAAGCCAAAAGTTACAGACGTGACTCTCTTTACGGTAGAAAGGAGACACAAAGCGATGGCTATCTATTGGTTTATAACTTTGATAATAAAGAAGATAAAAGTTCTTTTATTTTAAAGGTAAAGTCCGAAGGTTTAGACTCAGCATCACATATTGCAGAATCATACTGCACGTGGTTAAGGCAAGTTTCGATTTCAGGTCGTAGTGTTGGCGATATCTTATATCTCCAAGCAGTTGAACATGTGGACAACCCATGTTTTTCAATTAATGTAAATAATAGTGATGTTGAATATTTTAATCATTTTAAAATTGAAAGTGCTGTTGCTAAAACATGTTTGATAAATGAGGATTATGTTGATTATATAAATAAAAACTTCTTTTGGACGGCAATATGTTCAGTATTGTCACTAATAAAAACGAAAGGCTCACACGTAAACTATTTCACTCCTTTTAAATATATATTCAAAGATGACGAAATTAGTAATATCAAAATCAAAGGACAAGTATTGCCTGGTATATCTAAAGTTGTCCCTAATGTGGAGTTAGAGCAAGTAAAAGAATTGGATAGTTCTCCTGAATATTTAGGCATGTTTAATTTCGAATTATACTAAAATCTTATTTTAAAGCTGTAAATCTTTTTTTAAAATTCCGTTCCTCTTCATAAAAAACTTCCTTATTTTTGTCTAAGTAAACGACTATGTTAGTATTTTCAGTTAACACCGACTTAGCGATGCAAACTACATATACGGACTCTATGCCATCAGATACATTTTGTAGGATTAAATTGCTTTTTGAGAATTCTTTCATTTTATTAAGTAAGAACTACTTTAACAAAATGAAAGAACTGGCTTTGATTAATTTCACATTACACTGATTGTGTTACGAATTATTTAATTGCTATTTATTATTTTCTCGTATGACTTATTTAATTATTGAGGGGTCGGATGGGTTCTTTATTTTGAAGGTGATACGTTTACGTACTTTCGGTACGTGTTCTGTTAATAAATTGTAATTATTTGTTTTGTTTGCCTCTATTCCTTGAAGTTCAAAGACAGTTTTTAAAATATCAAGTTGAGTGAGAGGTTTTCTCTTGTTACTTTCAAGTATTGATAAATCATCTGAATTGTGATGAATAAAGGATAATATTTTGCCTGTTTCCCCGTTATGGTTTTTTTCATGATCTGACATGAAAAATAGCCATGTGTTTTCTGGAAGTTTCCTTATTAATTCATTTATAACATAGTCTGTGTAGCCTAGTGAATTGTGGTATTCATTAGTAGTTGTCTTGAACTCGATTGGAGATTTATCCTCAATCGGAGTGTGACTGCCATTCATTTGCCAAACAATAAAGAAACGGTCATAGGATAAGCGAGGAATTATAATCTCATTTAATATTTTAAGATCGTCAACACCTCCAAGTAAGTTACACTCTGGATTAATGTCCTTACAATCTCGAAGTTCAATATCGCTTCGTTTTATTCTTTTATCAAAAGAAGCCCAGTCTGTATTTCTGCTGCTGATATATGAACCATGTTTATTATTTTTTTCCGCAATATCTAGAATGCTGTAATGTTTTTCAGATACTTTGTTTAAGGGCATACTTTCAATAATTTGAAGAGTTGCTATGGCGGTAAAGGAGCCTAGTTGCGATATATCTTCTAATAATACATCTTGATTCGAGTTTATTCTATTAGAAAGACGTGGCATTACTGTTTTTACAGTCTCGTTATCTAGAGAACCTTGGCTTTCGCCAATAACTAATATTATTCTTGGCGCTAAATCCTTTTGGAATGAAACCAGGGGGAGTCTATCTCCTTCTTTGACTGCCTGGACGTCGTCAGCATTTGTGATTACTTGTTTTAAATACAGAGTGGGATGTCTATCTGTATAATTTTGTGGGAGGCATAGGTATGTTGCTGTTAGCGCAATTGAGAAAAGAAAAAGTAAGGCTGTGTTACCGTTAATCTTAATAGTTTTTACATTAAAAGTTAACCATATGCCGACAATTAAATACGATGTCATATAAAAATAACTTAAGGGTAATACTTCTCCATTAGCAACACTGAAAGCGACTAAGGGTTCAGTTAGTGCTGCTTTGATTTGGTCTAGATATATATCATTCTGAGTTGTGATTTTATTTACAAGTTGCAAGCTCTGGAAAATCACACTGAAGCACGTGAAGGGTATAAATAATTTCCCTGAAAAAAGAGAAAATAGGAAAATACCTACAAATCCTATCGCGGCAAGAATAGAGCTAGACATTATCAAAGGAATGCAAAGGAGCATAAGTAATGCAATGGCGAATGCGTATTCTTTAAGTAATTGACTATTCACTCGATGAAAGCTCCAGGGGTGTTTGGCCGAAATGGTTTTTGGTGGTTTTTGCACCGTGCTTGATTAACAGTGCTTTTCCTTCATCGTTCCCCAAGGAATATGCTCGGTGTAAAGCGGTGAACCCGAGACCTGTCTGGTGGTTGACTTTAAATCCTTTTTTCAATAAATATTCAGCATTTTTATAAGCGCCGGATGTAATTGCATTATCTAGTAAGGAGAATCCATCGTCATCTGTATTATACAGATTGAAATTTAATTCATCCTTTTGGTGGAAGAAGTCAATTATTTGGTTGTGAAAACTATCTAATTTAATAAGTTCAAAGATTAACTGCTTGCCGCGATTGTCTTGCGCAATATACATGTTTTTATTGTTTTTAATGTCACTGATAAACGTTTTAGGCGAGTGATGTAGTTTTTTAAAACATTTTACGTCAATAGATGTTACGTCTCTGAGTGTATGTCCACTTGAAATGGCTAGTGCTGATGTATTAACGTTATCATTACTCTCGGATATATTTAAAGATTTCAGTTCAATCTTTGCTTGCTCTTTAAAATTTTCAATCCTGGTTTTGATGATCGTATTAAAATGAGCTCTTAATTTGGCTGCGTATTCTTTATCGATTAAGGAGATATATGCATTATCATTCTCCGGAGAGAAATTTTGGGACTTTAATTGCCTGGTAAGGATGGAAAATGGGTCTATTTCGAATTTTGCAATTATCACTAACTCACCGTTAATCGCTCTAAAAACAGTTTGTAGAAAGGGATCATAGCAGAATTCATAATCAAAAAATATAATGTTAAATACATTACTCTCTTTGGTTATTTTATGGTGTAAGCCAAAAGAGTTGAAACGTGGGTCGAAGTATGAGTTGTTGATCATTTTTTTTATGATAGCTTCACACTCTACAAAACCTTCGTTTCTTGTAGCTGTTGAAAAATCAATCAGGGAGATAAGACTGCCCGTCTTTGATTTGTTGGGGCCAAAAGAAAATGGGTTTGCAATAGTTTTTATTTCATTAATATTAAATCTCTTCAGATCTAAAAGTCTCTTGATTTCATTCTCATGAGAGTTATGTCAAGCGAATACACGGGTTTTTAGGCCTCTAAGGTGAGGTTGTATCTCATTATTCTTTATTTTCCCATAGATATCGTTATGATCCATGTTAAAGGCGAATACAGCATGTATATCCCAGCGTTGTTCTTTTGAGCGTTTGAGTATTTGACTAAGTGTTTCGTGACTACTTTCAACGTGGCATTTATTTTGATGAATAACATCGAAAGGAGGTAGTACATTTGAAAATAAAATGTTAATTTTCATGCCTTTTGGCATGTAATGTTCTAGTAGCGTGATGTTTTCTATTAATTCTAGATCATCGATTCCATCGATAATAATATTTAATTCATTCTTTGTTTTTGCTATAGAGTTTAATTCCCCTAAAGCAAAAGCGATAGTGCAAGGAAGAAAGGCTTGTTGGTGCGTAACACAGGTTTCTTTCGTATTTAATTGTTCTAATAATTCTTCTGTATTTCGTATATTTTTGAATTCAAACATGAGCTACCATTTATGGGATAAGATTTTTTATATTTTCCCTTTTTATGGGATAGAAAGAAATTATCTAATATGCATAATGACAGTTATTGTTTTCTTGAATAATATATTACACGTTAATCGTTGGATATTTTAAAAAAGGTTTCATTAGGTTTTATCATTTCAAGTTGTTTTCTAGCAATTAATTCAGATTCATCAGTTCCGTGCTTAAAATCACTTGCTCGGTATTTTAAAACGTTATTTTGATTGATTAGGGATATTTCTTTTTTTAGGACTCTAGTTAGCTCTGTTTTCTTCATAAGATAATCTGGTATTGAGTATTTCCCGAAAAACAGTCTGTATTGAAGGCAGGATAAAGTTATAAACAGAACAACAGTATAAAATCGCATTCGAAGTTGACTTCCTTTTTAAAATCATTAATGTTGAATGATAGAGTTTAGTGTTAATTAAGCAGGACAAGTTATGGAAAATATCAGAGCAGAGCTCAAACATCAAGTGGCATGTATAATTCAGCGTATGAATGAAAAAGCGCGTATGACTATGTATAGCTATGAGTTAGAACCAATCTTGTATCTAGCTATTTATCGTTTAGACTTTATCCCGTATAATTATTTGTCGATTAAAACAAGTAGACGGTGCTTTAATATTCATGTAATTAATGAAATATGTAAGTGCGTAAAACAAGCCTACGAACAAGGATTAGCTCCCTACTCGCATGAAGGTGCTTTGTTATTGCAATGGATGACATCGTCTTCGTATCAGTCAGAGGACGCTGCGAGAAAGAAAAAAGAAGAAAGAAGGGATTATATTGCGAGTTACAATAAGCGGTTATCTTTTCAAGGTAAGTTTGGCTTTTCTGGTTTGTTTGATGCCTTATTGTTAATTGCGAATGCCCGAGGTGATGTTATATCTCCAAGAAAGAGGAAAACTTGGTCGCTTCCTAAAGGGATGCGCTTTAGAAAAAATGATATGCACATTGAACTTGTTGAAGACAATGAAAATTTCAAATTTGGCTGGGATGTAGACTTGGGTGTTAAGTTGATTCAAAAAAACTTATGGTCTTGCTTGGAATTTGCGAAACAAAATAAGATGGAAGCGCTGACTAAGGTTTTATTTCAAATTAAACACCTTAATACCCCTTGTTCATTAATTAACGAGGAAGCCTTTGTTGTGGATTGCTATGAAGGGCAACTGTCCAACGTTAAGCGTATAGAGGCTTCTATAGATGAATTGTTTGTGCATATTTACAGTAGGAGACATGAAGTACATCATGAGTGTATTCAATCATCAAGAACTAAAGACCATTTATTTAAATGTTCCAGGAAATTTGAAACAAAGAATCATAGTTTGATATTGATTGGTGAGCAGGTGGATGGTTTTAAAAGTAAGTCAACTTATTACTCTCTTTTTAGTATTGAATCTTATAGCGACTTAATTAAACAGTTAGGTGGTTTTTTCGAGCAAGTCTCGGCAGCATGATGCTAGGTTTCGATTCGTTTCTCTGTTTATTTTAAAAGATTCGTTGTATTATATTTTAAAAATTATTAAGGGAAAGTGCAATGGTTAAGTCTAAGAATGGTGCTAACACGATTGCTTTTAACAAGAAGGCAAGGCACAACTACACTTTGAGTGAGAAATTTGAATCGGGTATGAGTCTGCTAGGTTGGGAGGTAAAAAGCATTCGCGCCGGAAAGATAGATATTTCTGATTGTTATGTTTTCATAAAAAATTCTGAGGCCTATTTATTGGGTTCTGAAATTACGCCTTTATTGCAATCATCTTCTCATGTAGAGTGCGATCCTAGAAGGGAGAGGAAACTGTTACTGAACGAAAAAGAACTGACGAAGCTATCAGGATTGGTAGAGCGTGACGGTTTATCATTAATAGCTACTAAAATTTATTGGAAAGGATGCTGGGTGAAATTAGAGTTTTGTGTTGGTAGAGGAAAAAAACACCATGACAAGCGGGAGGATGAAAAAACAAGGGATTGGGAAAGGAAGAAGGAACATATTTTAAAAAACAATAATAGATAAATAAACCTTGTTCCTTTTTAAAAAACAAGGTAATCTGTCGATAGTTTAAATATACTACTTAGTAGTATATAAAGTCTTTTGGGGATGATCTTGGATTCGATACTGATCATGAAACCCGATGGGCATGCCCAGGGGCGGTTGGCCTGGTAAAAAGCCGCAAAACTATAATTGCAAACGATTCACAGTTCGCAGTAGCCGCTTAGGTTACCCATCTTCTCTATGATTTTTCTATTGTCTTGAGTTTTGATGGTCACATTAAATGGAATAGCGAGGGAAGTTCGTTTGAGACTGAACCGCGAAATAGTATCAAACTCACCAAGAGAAAGCCTGTCAGTTGGCGTTCGATTGGTTAAACAAATAACTGACTAAGCATGTAGTCCTGAGGATGTAGGTTTGGTACACGGCGGTTCGACTCCGCCCATCTCCACCAATTTTAGCGATTCGTTTTTAACGAATCGTTTTTTTTTGCCTGTTAGGATGTGTTATGAAAATGAAAGAGAAGTTTAATTTACCTTTGGGCGCGTTTTACCGTGATTTGCACGAGGATGTTGAAGTAAATGGTGCGAAAGCTATATCGACATTTGATACAGAATCTCAGGCATATGCTGCATCAATAGCTATCAATCAATATGACGCTGCATATATGTTAATTAACCGTTCCTTATTAGAAATAAATCGTGCAGCGCAGAGCTACCCTCAAATGCTCACTCCAGAAGTGCGTAAGCATGTTGAAGAATTAAAGTCTTTTTTAGGTAAAGGGAATGAGTTAATAGATTAAAAAAACTTAATTTATCTTATTGTTTGGTTGCAATCAGCGTAAAATTCATTAGGATTAAAAAAAAGCACTTATTGGAAAAGTTTATGGAAATCAAAGTAATTGAGTTGTTATCTTTATGTAGTGAAAGAGATTTCGAAGAATGGGTTGCAAAAGGTGATGTTTTCTCACTAAGGATGTTTGTCAAAAATAACAAATCTTTGACATTGAGTGCTGACACGATCCAGTTATTGTGTCGCTATTGTTTGTTCAATAAGCAGGAAATATCAAACCCAGATGGCGTGGTTGCGATAAAGGCGACAGGACTAGTTAAAAAGTTAGCTTTTAACGCTGATAGAGCTAAAGAGATTGTCAATATTGTCTATGCTCTCTTGTGGCAACTGCCGGAGTCTTATTTTGAAATAGGTTTTGAGCAGTTAAAAAATGCAGGTGGAGGTTATGTTTTTCTCAATGCCTGCAATAGCTATGAAGATGTTTTATGGACAGGTCAGCATTCTATTATGGAAGATTTGTTTATGTTAGGTATGGCGTGTGGCTTAGTTAATAATTTAACAGCAAACCTGGGTATTAAAATTGAACCTACAATGAGTTACTTTAGTATTAGGCGAACACTTATACCATCAATAGAGACGCCTTTGTCTGAACTGGTTTGATAAATACACTTTAAACCCTTAAATCTCAAAAAAAAAGCACCTTAGGTGCTTTTTTTTAGATTCTAATGTAGAAAAGAGTTAATTTTCTGGAGAGTTCTTTTCTGATTGGATTCTCATGTAGATCTCTTCACGATGAACAGATACATCTTTAGGGGCGTTAATACCGATTCTAACTTGATTACCTTTTACACCCAGCACAGTCACTGTTATGTCGTCATTAATCATTAAGGTTTCGCCAACGCGTCTTGTAAGTATAAGCATTTCGTCCGTACTCCATTGCAATATTTATCAATAATTAATGTCGATGTTACATTAAAAGATTATAATTAAAAACATATATTATGTTTTATTCCGTTTTTTAACTTTAAAGGTCAAATACGCGACAAGAATAATGATTGCACTTATGATTCCAAAGACTGCGTAATAGGCAAGTTTTAAGACGATAGGTAGTATGTGCATGATGCCGACGTAAGTTAATGCTAATGCTAAAACAATGTAAATGAGTTTTTTAAACATGGGTTATCCTGCTTCTAATGGTAGTTGTAGTTTGCTAATGCGGCTATCATTGACGTAATGAATGTACGAACCAACTTTAAGTCTTATGTGGTCGTCAGGATTTATGATTAAATCAGTCCCTAGTTCCTTCGAAGCGAATCCTAAGAACTTAGCTTTATATTGGCCGTTAATATAGTCAGTCAAATCTTTTACAATTATGTCACTATTCCCGTGCAATTTTGAAACGAAGATAGTTTGCCCATACCCAGAAGTTAGTAGTTGGTGTACCGCCATGCTTGTGCCATGATCTTGCATTGTTCTAACGAGTTGTTCGGCTATTTTAGGTGTGGTGACTTCTATGTTTCCATTTAGATCTCTTAACGTGCTTGCTTTATCTTCATCAGTTATATAAGTTGAAATGTGACAGTTTTCGTTAACTTTGTTTTTAAAATGAATAGCATTAGAAAAGTTGGAGTCATTTGAGCCACCATCAATTATAACCCTTGAAGCTTTTGAGATCGCAATTCGCTCTAGACTGGATAAGTCGCTATATGAGGTTACCTTGCAAAACTCAATGTTGTCATCATCTACATACGGATGTTGGATGTCATCTGTGGTAACGATTAGAAGCGTTTTGTTTTCGCGTTTTTTATCCGCGAAAATAAGGTCTACTATATTTTTAATTCTTGTTTGGTTGTTATTGATTAAGATGATGTGGTTTTTTAAGTGGCTAAAATCTGTTGAACCCATTGTATACTTCCTTAGCTTTTTGGTAACTGAATCACCCACTTTTACAATGATTAAGCTGAACATAACCAATGAGAACGGGATGAAATATAATGCGACTATCATTTTTCCAATTGGAGAGTTTGGAGTTATATCTCCAAATCCAACTGTTGAGGCTGTAACTACCCAAAAATAGAAATAATTTACAAAACCAGATGTTATTACCTGCTCCCCAGCTAAGTTGAAAAGTAAATTTGAAGATATAAAGTGAAAAAGGCTAACGACCAAGACTAGTTCAAAAGATATTTTTCTTAAATTCTTTTTGAAAAGAGTAGTTACTTTGTTTATTATCATTTGATTGTCTTATATATTATTTGTAGAGTGGTTTTTTTATTAAAAATAATGTTGCCGCAAAGTTGATTTCCTATAGCATTACTATAAATATCTTTGCACTCCCCAATAATCCCTGAGAATGTATCTTGATATACGCTCCCTTTCACTTCCTTAACTATTTTTAAGCATGATTGATTTTGGATATCTATGAAAATAGTTGTGGCAGATAAATTATATGTGGCACGACCTTGATATATACAATTATCATCACCTTTTAAAAAAACAGTATTATTGTATTCTTTTGAATGTATGACGTCATAGTTTATGTTGTGGGTTAATCGTGCACTTGTTTCGCTTATTTCATTAGCGTTAGCATTTAAAATTAAAAAACAAATTAGTGCTAATGTAGCTATTACTTTCAATAGGTAGGCCTTTTCAAAGAGCATAATTTAACGATATTAATTTACTTTACTGTCTGATACAAGGGAATATTTTAAAAAGAGGTTATGCTGAAGAATATATCTCCTTCATGTAAACTGTAATGAAGTTATAATTTGAGTTTTATCTATGAACATGTCAAAAATCACTGGTGTTTCGATATTTTTATTAATGTGGATCTGTGTATCTGTAATTTATCTATGCTTTAGTGCTCCTTATCAAATATTATTACCTCAGCAATATGGTGTTTTAACAGAAGTTTCGAGCCTACTGTCCTCTATGGAATTTGATAAAATTAATATTTGGTCATCCTCTATTGTTATTTATTCTATATTGAGTGTGTTTGATTGGTTGTTAAACTCGATCACCGTTTTAAAAGTGTATCTCGTTTTAATATCTTCATTGTCATTGATATTGTGGTTTTGGATAGCAGTACAAAAGAATCTAGATGTTTCATTATCTTATTTATTAACTCCATTTTTCTTTTCGACAGTATTTATTTATGGTGAGATCCACATATTAACGGCTCTTTGTTTGTTTTTATTATTATACGGCTTTCTAGATAACAAAAACGCTGAGGTAAAGAATAATCTCTTCGTTTGTGTGTTATTTATGGCGCTTTGCTTCACATCCCCTATTTTAGCGTTTATAAGTTTTCCCTTATTATTATGGGAAGGTTTTTATAAGTTGTCTCCTCAAGAATTGAGAGTGAAGCGGTTAATGATGTTTTTACCAGGGGTGATGATCCTGTTATCTTTTGGGTTTAAGTTCTTAATTAGTTATTCTGTGCAAGATATGGTTGTGGGTTATAAATACATTGGTGAATCAATCATCGGTTTTGTTAATAGCGTTTATATCACTGACGAATTAGAACATTTACAATTTTTATTACCGATAGTATTTTTATTGTCACCTTTTGGGTTAGGTTTTCGTTTTACAAAAGAGATTAATAAGTGGATGTTTTTTATATATTGTTTGACAATATATTTATTATTACCCAAGCAGATAGAGGGGTATCGATATTATGGATATATTACCGCAATAATTCCATTGATGTCTTATCCATTTCTATTCGAGAAAAGATCAGAAAAATATTCTTATTTATGGACTATCCCTTTATTTATTGTATGTGTTTCTATTTATTCATACATTGACAAGTCGAGACAGCAAGGTAATTCAGTTAAAGATTTGTTCGAATTGAACAGTGAGCAGCTGATAGGTAAGAAAATATGGAACGACAGTATTAGTCGCGGGTTTACGGGTATGTTTTTAGATAATATTAGCCACGGTCATTGGTTGAATGTCCAGCATGGGATATTCATAGAATATAGTTTGCTTAATAGGATGGATTCGCCCGTTTATGTTGAAAACAGTATTAAGTCTGATCCTGTTTTTACCGACAAAGCTTGGTTAAGTGATAGTATAAAATCCACCTATGACTATTTACTTTTATATAACTGTGATGAAGTTAAGCCTTCTGTTGTGCCTTTAGCTTTTATTGAGAATAATAATTGTTGGTATATCTACAAATATTGAAGATAACTTATTTTTAAGACCTAGGCCAATAGTAACTCTATTGGCTTTTTGTTAATGTTGATGATTACTCATTAATATTCTTAAGCCATCGAACAATGGAGATTTGTCTGAAACGCATAAATATTCATCTATGGTCATATTCCTTGAGTTTGCCCTGCCCTTTCTCATTTTGCCTAGTAGGGATGTGAGGTTCCTTTCCTCGTCGGAAGACAAGAATTTTATCGAGTCCATTCTAGGGATTACGATAAAGTCGTTCAATTCTTTTGTTGTTTTATTAATTGGACTTGTTAAGCGCTCTAATTCATTTATTTTGCTTAGTCCTAATTGTGATATATACCTGTCTCTGAAATCGCACAATACAAGCTTTAGGCGGTCAATAGCACCTTTGGAATCCCTCAGGGAAACGGAACCAGTTGCACTAAGTTCTAGATTGTATCTTGGTTGGTTAATGTTTTTAATTATTTGTTCGAGGTATAGGGGGTGTTTAGTGTAGTGATCAAGTGCGACACTTATACTATTATTGCTAAGTTCAGGATGTCTGTTCTTGATGTCTTTATGGATGCCAATAGTCATTGGTTTGGGTTTGTTTGAAAAAAACTCAGGGTGTTGTTCTTTCAAAAACAAGAAAGTGTCATTGTTGTTTTCTTTGCTATTTTCATTTTTCAATTTGTACAGCGAGTAGTTGTTGAGTTCGTTGATGTTGATCGCTATTTTGGCTTTAGATTTTCTCTCTATCAATAAGACAGACTCTGTGGCAGAGCCCCTGCCATCGAAAGTGCCTATCAGACTATCTATTTTATATACTAATTTGCTTTTTACGCACCTGATATACTGATCATCAGGTGATGAAGTTAGTTCTTTTAATTTATGTTTTTTCATTGGTAATCCTTTTTAATATTACCGTTAGATAATTGAACATTGATTACTCATTGATTAAGTTATGAGCTTCAGCGATGTCAACATCTACCAGACGGCTAACACCAGGCTCATGCATAGTAACGCCAGCAAGTTGATGAGCCATTTCCATGGCAACTTTATTGTGACTGATGTAGATGAACTGTACTGTTTCAGACATTTCTTGTACTAAATTACAGAATCTTCCAACGTTTACGTCGTCTAATGGAGCATCTACTTCGTCTAACATACAGAATGGGCTAGGGTTGAGTTTGAATATAGAAAAAACTAGCGATAAAGCAGTAAGGGCTTTTTCCCCACCGGATAATAAATGTATTGTTGAGTTCTTTTTACCAGGGGGTTGCGCCATGATAGTGACGCCAGCTTCAAGGAGGTTGTCATCTGTTAGTGCAAGATACGCGCTGCCTCCACCAAATACCTTAGGGAACAAGTCTTGCAATCCATTATTAACATTGGTAAATGTCTCTTTGAACTTCGCTCTTGTCTCTTTATCTATTTTTGCTATTGCGGCCTCAAGGGTTTCGATTGCGCCGACTAAATCGTCATTTTGTTGATCTAAATATTGTTTTCTTGCATTTTCTTTTTCAAATTCTTCGATAGCAGCTAAGTTTACCGCTCCTAACTTTTGTATATTCGAAGTAGTAGCTTCTAAGTTTTTTTCCCATTTTTCTTCATTGGCTTCATCTGAAATCGTTTCAGATATATCCTTCATATTAACCTTTAGGTCGGCGAGTATGGTCAGGAATGAATTCGCTTTCATGCGATGTCTTTCGCCATCGAGTGTGAAGTTGTTGATCTTTTCTTGTATGTGGTTCTCTTTGTCTTTAATGCTAGATTGTCCTTTTTCTGCATCAATTATTTTACCGTTTATGATCTCAACTGAATTTTTTGTTAAAACAAGATTATCTTCTGCATCTGCGTGTTCTTCTAGTTTTGTTTGTTGAGATTCAATGAACTCTTCTAGAGGAATATGCGTTTCTTCAAGTTCAATGGTGAGTAATTCACTTTCTTCTTTATGTTGTCCAATTAATTCTTCTGATCTTGCAAGGTTCGACTTTAAGGCAGAAAGTTTTGAAGTGGCACCGCTATGCTGAACTTGGAGTTGATGTAGGCTTGTCTTATTATTGTCCTGCTCGTTTCTTAATAAAGTCGTTTGGGTGGTAAGCTCATTTTTTTTTCGTTCAATTTCAGGGTGTTCTTCTTCAGATATTAACGATTCTTCATTAAGTTCTTCGATTGTAAACTCAAGTGCTAAAGTGTTTTCGTCTGACTGTTCAATCGCTATCTCAGTATCTTCTATCTGTGATTCAAGCCTAGTGATTTTTTTCTGAACAGAGTCTTGTTGTTCTCTTTTGATTTTTAATTCAGTGGAAATACTGATTTGTTGACTCTCAAATTTTCTAATTTCATTGTCGGTATCAGTTTTGTTAGATGTTGTCTTTTCTAATTCCTTAATTAACTCTAGTTTGATTTCTTCCATCTTTTTAATTTTTAGCGTGCTTGATTTGGTATCAATTTCAACAGCTTGAATTTCTTTTTTTCGTGTAAAATAACCACTTTGCGCACTGTCTGAACCAACATGAATCCAATTCCCTTGTCGTAGAGTCCCAGTTTGATCGATGCTAAGGGTATCTTGTGGTGTGTTGTCATTGTGCAGTTCAATAAGATTAAATATATCTGGTGTAAACTTACTTTCAATAACGCTGGCTAGCGTATTGATTTTAGGTTTTCCGGAATTCTTAATAATAGCACTAAGGTGGGCGCTTGGCAGTTTGTCAGGTAAATCTGCAATAAGTAAGGGATTTCCAATAAATGCCAGGGCATTTTCCACTGCTGCTTCCCATCCATCTTTAATATTTATGTGGGTAAGGATAGATTCATTATCTATATTGTTATCTTTGAGCCATATAGCAATTTGGTCTTTGCTTGAATCAGATTCATTTTGAAGATAGTTGAGAGAATCTAATTTTGATTCTAATTTCCTAAGAGCTTTTTGGTTTGCTTCGATATTAATATTTTGATCATTGATTTTTGCAGTTATATCGTCAGATAGAGAATTGGCCTTATCAGAGTCATTTTGATGAGTTTTAATTGCTGAATTTATTTTGTCCAGTTGCGTTTCTAAATTAGAAGTAACATCGATTGAGCTTTCTTGTTTAGTGTGCTCAATTTCTTGTTGTAGCTCTAAGAGGCGACTTTTGCTTTGAGAAGTTGCTCTTTTTTCAGATTCAAGATTTGCACTTGCTTGAGTGAGCTTGTTAGATAGTTGAGACTTTTCCTGTAACTGTCTTTCCCATTTTCCAATTACTGCGTCAAGTAGTTCTTGTTTTTGTAATAGAATATCTTGAGCCTGTTCAAACTTTTCTTGTTTAATTTCTAGAGCTGGGGTTATAGCTTCAATTTCTTCAATTAATAATTTTATTTCATCTTTTTCAGATGTTAAAAGTAGTTGGGATTTCAAGATAGAATCTATAGTTTTCTGAATATCTAGTTTGAGTTTATTTTGCTGTTGCTTTGTATGAGTTATTTGCTGTTCAATTTTAGTTAACTCGTTCGATAGGCTATAAAAGGTCTTTTGTACTCCATCTAACTTTTCTTGTGCATCTTCTTTATTTACTTTTAAATCAGATAATGCACGGTCTGAAGAAGTGCAATCAGCTCTATGCTTCTCAAGCTCAGTGATAGCTAATTCTTTTGAATAATCAACAGTAGCACCTAGTTCGCTGAATTTTATAAATCTCAGTGTAGCTAGTTCTGATTTTAATTCGCGTTCTTTGATTTTTAGTTCTTTAAATTTTGCCGCCGCTGTAGATTGTTTGCGTAGTTTTTCTATTGATTTACCTATTTCGTGACGAACATCTTCAAGGCGTTCAAGGTTTATTTTTGTATTCTTTATCCTATTCTCAGTATCACGTCTTCGTTCTTTATATTTAGATATGCCAGCAGCTTCTTCTAAAAATACGCGTAACTCCTGAGGCTTTGATTCGATCAGTTTCGATATCATTCCTTGCTCTATTATAGAGTATGAGCGAGCGCCCATACCAGTTCCAAGAAATATTTCGGTAACGTCTTTTCTTCTACATTTTTCACCATTGAGAAAATAGGTGGATTTTCGTTCTCTTGTCACTATTCGTTTAATTGAAACTTCATTTCGGTCAGCTAAGCTGCCTTTTATGCGACCTTGGGTGTTTTCAAAAACCAACTCTACGCTAGATTGAGATACTGGTTTTCTTTGGGTTGAACCATTAAATATTACATCGGTCATATCCTCGGCGCGAAGGTTCTTTGCTGAGCTTTCTCCCAGTACCCACCTAACAGCATCAATAATATTAGATTTACCACACCCGTTTGGGCCAACAACACATGTCATTTGTTTTGGGAAGTTTACATTGGTTGCATCAACGAATGATTTGAAACCTGCGAGTTTTATTTTTTTTAAGCGCATTCTACTCTTGACCTTCTGGAGTTATTTCGTTGTTTTCATTATTATCTTTGGGAATGTGCTTTTGTTCATTGAGCTCTGCACTGTTTTCTATCGAAATATCAAGTTGTTCTGGAATTTTATTTTCATGATTACCCAGAGATATCTCGCTTAATTCAGGTAGCTCTTCCAAGCTCTTAATTTGAAAGTAGTCTAAGAAGTCAGGAGTTGTGCCGTAAAGGGACGGTCTTCCAGGTAATTCTTTATAGCCTATAACTTTAATCCACTTTCGTTCTGTAAGTGTGTGTACGATAGTTTGACTAACACCTACTCCTCTAACCTTTTCAATTTCTGCTCTCGTGATAGGTTGCTTGTATGCAATGAGCGATAATGTTTCTAATAAAGCTCTTGAATATCTAGGGGCATTTTCAGCCCAAAAATATGAAAGTGGTTCATTAATTTCAGGGGTGGTTTTAAAAGAAAAGCCGGAGGATGTTTCAATTAAATTAATTCCGCGATCAAGGTAGTCGTGCTGTAGTGCCGATATGACAGATTTGACTTTACGTCGAGTGACATTGATGTTGTCTAATACACCTTCGAATAAGTCAGTTATATTCAATGGATCTTTTGAGACAAAGATTGTTGCTTCAATTAGTTTTTTTAGTTGTTTGTCATTGATATCTAATGTCATTATGTAACTCTTGTTAAATCTAAGTTAGGATCTTGGTTTTTTCTGATATAGACAGGTGATAATGGTGCGTTTTGAGTTATATCTAAGATTTGCTCTTTTACGAGTTCTAGGATTGCGAGGAATGTTACGACGATGCCTGCCCTACCTTCTTCTATAGTAAAGAACTCAGAAAATTCTAAAAACTCGGATGTATTGTTTAATTTTTCCAAAATAATAGCCATTCTAGATCTGGTTGATAGGCTCTCTTTTTTTATGTGATGGCTTTGAAAGTTATCGGCTCTTTTTATGATAGAAAGTAAAGCAAATGCTAAATCTTTCATTGCTATTTCAGGTAAAAGGGTTTCAGGAACGCAATCTTCATGAACTTCTACACTTCCGGAATGAGTGTCTCTTTCAAGTCGCGGCATGTGATCGAGATTTTCAGCAGCAATTTTAAACTTCTCATATTCTATTAATTGTCGTAATAGTTCAGCCCTAGGATCATCTTCATCCTCAATAGCATCATTAATTACGGGTAATAGCATTCTGCTTTTGATTTCAGCGAGTATTGCTGCCATAACTAGGTAGTCAGATGCTAATTCTAGATTTGAATTTTCCATTATTTCAATATACTCAGTATATTGAAGTGTAATCTCCATGATGGGGAGATTTAAAATGTCGAATTTTTGTTTTCTAATTAAGTATAAAAGGAAGTCGAGAGGGCCTTCAAATGAATCCAAAAAAACCTCCAGTGCATCTGGTGGTATGAATAAATCTAGTGGCTTATCAGTGACAGCATCACCATGCACAAGGGCGAGTGGTAATTGCTTTGATTCGTTGGTATCTGTATGCATGAAAGCTTCCGTAGGGATCTATACAAGAGTATACGGAAGCTATTTTAAAAATCTAGTGTTTTTTAAAATGAAAATGTATTTTAAAGGTTGTTTTCTATGTATTCTACTGTTTCTTCGATAGAGTCCGTTAGGATGAATAAGTCTAGATCTGAAGCAGATATTGTCCCGCCTCCAAGTGCCGAATTTTTAAGCCATTCCACTAGTCCTGACCAATAATCTACCCCGACTAATACTATAGGGAGTTTTCTGCTGATCCGTTTCGTAGCTAATAGACACAAGGTCGCGCACATTTCATCTAGCGTACCTAATCCACCTTTCGTGATAACAATGGCCTTAGAACGAGTGATTAAGAACCACTTGCGGATAGCGAATGTTCTATGGTGGGAGAGTACGTCTATGTAATCATTGGTTGCTTCTTCAAAAGGAAGTTCTATTGAAATCCCTATAGATAAACCACCGCCAGCTTTTGCGCCCTTATTAGCAGCTAACATCATTCCTGGGCCTGCGCCCGAACTGATATGGTGGCCTCTTTCTGCTAGTGCTTTAGCAATATCATGAGTTATTTTAAATTCAGGAGCTTCTTCTGGAGTTCTTGCGCTTCCAAAAATTGAGATATGTCTGTCTATGTCTTTGAAAGTTTTCGATGCGGCAATGAAGTCTTCCATAATTTGAGATTCGTATTTATTACTCATAGTAATCCTTGGGTGTTAAATAAATTGAGAATAAAGCTCGCATGACGTTTTTCAAAAAAAGACTTATGCTAAGAATGTTATAATCTGTGCTGCGTGTTCATATAAAAGATGTTAATAGTAATTGTCTGGTGTTGGTGATGAAGCGCATTAAAAGATTTAAAACAAAAAAGAAAGCAGCTATTTTAAAAATACACGCTACTCTGAAAGAATGTTATCCAAAATTATTCTGCAAGCCCTATGCTCCGTTTGCTATAGGAATTCATGAACAGATTTTAGATGAACACACTAGTATGGATATTAAAGTGCTTAGGGTTCATCTAAAAAACATAACATCTCATCCGTTGTACTTGCTAAATTTTATCAATACTAAAATTAACACTCGCTTTAATTTAGATGGGTCAATAGCAGAGGATATTTGTCCTAAAGAGGTTCATTACGCAAGAGTTCAACTGATAGGAGTAATGGAAACAATGGAAGATAATTATCGTCGTAAATTAGGTGATGAATCTGTTGAATATATTATCTCTGTGATGGGGAAAATATAATGAGAATAATGTTGTTTGTTTTAAGTGCACTTTTTGTTACTTCTGCATTAGCAGTCACATCTAAAGCCCACGTTAAAATGCTAGGCGACCACCATTATAGAGAGGGTTCTCCAGTCTTATTGCAAGAAATAGATACGGAGTGCTATTTTATGGGGGTCAGCGAAAAAGCACGTATTTTTATCATTGGTAAAAGTTGTGTTGGTAATTCAGATGTAGACACTGTTTCTGTATCAGCATCAATACCTGTTAAATATCCTTTAATTTATGGTACTAAATATTCGTTTGATTATGATTCCTTAATAAAGAGGTGATATTGTGACCGAAGCATTAAATAATTTGATAGTTGATTTGGAAAAAGAATTATTCATATTGGAGTCCTGTCTTTCTATGGATAAGGAAAATCAAGATCTACAAAATAAAATACACATGATTAATAATAGAATTTCTGAATTATCGGATTAATACATATTTTGTTGGTAGCTAAGTTTTAACGATGAAATGGCGTGTTGGTAACATGAGCTTTTAAATACGTAAGAGCCTGCAATTACTCTGTCTGCGCCAGCAAGAGTAACGTGTTTTATATTATCTTTATTCACGCCTCCGTCAATTGAGACTAATATATTTTTTTTACAATTGTTGATTATATCTTTAGCACTTACAATTCTCTGTATCGTGCTCTTTAGCATTCCTTGTCCTCCGGCACCAGGTTGTACTCCCATAATAAGTACGAGGTCTATGATGGAGCTGTAGTTTTTTATTACGTTTATATCATCTAATGGAGATATAGCTATCCCAAAGGATGTTCCGTGTTTTTTAACTTGCTCTCTTAACACTTCAACCCTAGATAGCGTATCGATATGGCACGTTATGGAATCTGCTCCTGCTGAGGCAATTTCATCAATCATCGTCATCGGAGAATTAGCCATAATGTGTACGTCTAGTTTACTCTCCGGCATTATAGCTCTTAAGTCTTCTATGGTTTGTGGGTTGAATGATAAATTGGGTACATATTGTCCGTCCATAATGTCTATATGGATGCCGTTCGCACCAGAATTCAAAACATTAGTGCACTCAGCTCCTAATCTTGATTGCTCAGCGCTTAATATTGAAGGGTAAACTTCTATTACTTTGGGGTTTTTAATCATTTAATTAAATAGGGATCGAGCAGGCATAATTATTTTTAAAATATTTCCGTTTTCAGCTAAACACTTTCTCTCTATCTCAATACTTTATAAGATATTTTTATGTTTAAAAAACTTTGTGTGAAAAGATGATTTTTGAATTAGCATTGGAGCTTGATAATTTTTTATTTCTAATTACGTTGTCAGCAACCTATTCATTGATTTTACTTTTATGTGTATCGTATATTTTCGACATGAAATTACTTGGCTTTTTGAATGATATTTTTTCACTAAATTTAAAAGTTAAAGTAATATTAAGAAAAGAGAACAATTTGGCTAGATTTTTAAAATTCATTGGTGTTGATTCTAGTTATGTATTCCAATCTATGGTGATAGGTGGGATATCAATTATATTGGCAATTCTGATAATTTCTTCAGGGCAGTTAATTGAATCAGGTCTGGTGCCAGCTACTTTGTTGCTGTCACTGGTGCTTGTTAAGACTGTTAATGCTGTGCGGAAGCATATTGTCCATCCGTGATGTAATAAGGGTGACGTGTGCGTCCTACAGGACGCTTTATATTGAAAGGTAAAATCTATTTTTATTTTTACAGCACAGTAAGCGTAGCAGGTAATGTCGCTGAAGGAGAGCCTGTTAGTATAGCTAATGGGGTTACCATTAAGTCAGACCCTATATAAACCTTTACAGTGTATGTTTGGTCAACTCCATTGCCTGTTCCTGTTATCTTAGAGCCACCCTCGGTATCTCCTATGAAGTTTCCTCCAGAAACAAGATAAAATAAAGCACCTGTTATTGCGTCTACATTTGTCATCTGATCAAGTGTAAACTCGTAATTAGTTCCGGTTGTACAGTTGACAATGATGTCTACAGTCACTCCGGTATCATGTGCCTGAGTATGTAGCATCTGCGGAGTTAAGATGAATGGATTTAGTTGTAAGTCATCTGTGTTAATAGTGCCTAGATTAACTGTTGGGATAGGTGCAACTGAGCACGCATCAGGCACAGTGTTATCAAAAGTTCCTGTTAGTGAGATATTGAAATTGTCTGTTTCCGCGTTAGCTGAAAATCCTACAAACAATAACCCTATGCTCAGTATTTTTAAAAATTTCAATTTTCCATTCCTTGGGAATAATTAGTGTAATTATAACTACGTTCTATTGTGGGAATTTAACGTGTTGTATTTTAGGTGCTTTCATGTTTTCGGCAAAATAGTTATTTTTGAGTAAAAAGCTTTCTCTTTATACTGCTCAATAAATACTTATATTGAAGGAAGTTTGCTTTGTCATTGGATACGCAGTTAATTGCCGATACATTTTTAAAATGGGGCACGTTAGTTTTTATTGTTCTTTTATGTGTGCTTGTCACGTCTATTGTTTTTATGTTTATTTTTGATCGCTATCAGTCAACTCATGCGATTAAGAGGAATTACCCTGTTATAGGGCGTTTTAGATACTATTTTGAACATCTTGGTGGTTTTTTTAGGCAATATTTTTTTGCGGGGGATCGTGAAGAGTTTCCTTTTAATAGGGCTCAGAGAAGTTGGGTATATCGTGCGGCTAAGAATATTGATGATACAGTTGCCTTTGGTTCCACAAGAGATATGAAGAAAGCAGGTTATGTTTCATTTTCTAACCATCCGTACCCTATGTTAGCAGAAGATGCTACAAGACCTCGTCCAATAATCGTTGGAGAATCTTGCCCGAACCCGTGGGAAACTAGTGCGTTTTTTGGTATATCAGCGATGAGTTTTGGTGCAATCTCCAAACCTGCCATTCAAGCATTATCAAGGGGTGCAAGTAAGGCAGGTGTTTGGATGAATACTGGAGAAGGTGGTTTATCAAAATACCATTTAGAAGGCGGAGCTGATTTAATTTTTCAAATAGGCACGGCCAAATATGGTGTGAGTGACAAGGATGGGGAACTCGATGATCAGAAACTAAAAAAAATAGCTAAACATAACCAAGTTAAAATGTTTGAAATAAAATTATCGCAAGGCGCTAAGCCTGGTAAAGGAGGTATTTTACCAGGAAGCAAGGTGACGGAAGAAATAGCAGAGGCTAGAGATATTCCTTTGGGTCAAGACTCTATCAGTCCAAACCGTCATAAAGATATTGCAAATAATGCAGATTTGTTAAATATGGTGGAACGCATTCGCTCGGTTACGGGTAAGCCTGTTGGTTTTAAGATGGCAGTGGGCTCACCTGAATGGATTGATGAACTTATATCAGATATTAAAGCGCGAGGTATTGAGCGAGCACCAGATTTTATAACCATAGATAGCAGCGATGGAGGTACAGGAGCAGCCCCTATGACATTGATGGATGATATGGGCTTAACAATCAAAGAATCCCTGCCTATGCTTGCTGATGCGTTAATTCGCCATCAGTTAAAAGACCGTATTAAGGTGTTTGTGTCAGGAAAGTTGATAAATCCGACTGATGTAGCATGGGCTCTATGTTCCGGTGCTGACTTCTGTTGTACGGCTCGTGGTTTTATGTTGTCACTTGGTTGTATTCAATCATTGCACTGTCATCAGAATAATTGCCCTACTGGGATCGCGACACATGACAAAAAACTTCAGCGCGGATTAGTGCCTGAAGAAAAAGCTAAGCGCGTAGAGAACTATGCAGCGAACATGATGCATGCAGTAGAGGTTATAGCTCACTCATGTGGTGTAGAGGAGCCAAGGCAGCTTGATTTAAGTCATGCTAGGATTAGTATGGATAATGGGTTAACAATTCCATTAAAAACTTTTTATGAAAATGCAGTGAAATAACAAATGGCTACGGCGGCGAAGCGGCACGAAGTGAGCGGAATGTTAAGTAGAAAAGAATATTTTAGGTAAAAAAAAGTTAACACACCTTTGTAGTTAAAGTTCATTCAATATTGTTTTGATTTTATACGTACTTTATTTTTTAAAAAGGAGATGGCTACATCTCCTTTTTTTTGTCTTTATACTTAAGACTGAATTATTGTCTTAAAACTTATCCATTAAACTGTCGCTTAAGGCGATGTTTTTAGTCATAATCGAATAACTTTCGTGAGACTGATCATACATAACCATCAATCCCTCAGATGAAGTGATTAGGTGTAATTTTAATTGTGTTTGACCATCCACAATTATATTTATCGGCATTAATATACCATTATCACTAACCAATTCGTCGCGAATAACATCTTCCGGCGTGATGTAATATGAGCCTGTCATCGTTTCACCATTTTCAACAATAGAAACACTTCCTTCAGGACTGCCATTAAGCTCGCTAAAAGTGAAACTAACACGCGTGATTGCAGGTGTTTGGTTTGTGCTGTCATCAAAGATCAAGTCAAAGGTCTGGCCTTCTAACATTGTTGTTGTGACGACTTGAGTAGATAAAGGCATGCTTAATGATGCTTTTGTCCAAATGACTAAGTCTTTCATTTCATTTGTTTTAACAATAGCGATAGCATCTGTTGTTAAAAGAAACTCATCTGAAACGTCGCCTGTGCTTACTAGTTTGTCACCATCGAATAAATAAGGGGTTGTTGCAATGAGGTTGCCATTAGCATCGTATAGACTTAGGTCTTCTTCTTCAATGTCGAATTCAATTTTATAGGCACCTTCTTCCTGAGATAATGATGTGTTAGTGCTAATTAAGCTCCATGCAGAGTTTGTAAGGTAATCGGCAAGTGTTTGGTGTAAAGTTTTGGTATTAGGTAGTCCATCTACAACTTGTATTGTGACATAATCTAGCGCTTCAATACCGTTCTCTGAAATGTATTGCTCAATGTAACCGACGTAGGTGAAAGCTTCGACTAATAGGCTGTCAGCATTAATTTCTTCAATCGTTTCAGGAAATATAGAAACAAAAGTTCGGGCGATAGCATGAACTTTTGTCGCTTCATTAAGATTTGTTTCTTTCGCTTTTATGTAATCGCCAGACATAATATCTTTATCAATATTTAGCGTACTAGAAAGCTCGCTTAATGAAATGCCTGCTTTATATGCGACTGTAGTAAAAGGAGTAATGACATCAGAGTCACTGCTTGCAATCATTTCATAACTTTTAATAGAATACCCATACTGATCACTATCGTTCGATTCCCCTGCAATAATTTTTGCGATAGTTGGAAATTCAATATCGGCTACGGGAATGCTGAATTCTCCTAATTCATCAGTATTGCCTATTTGCTCAACTTCTTCACAGATTTGATTTTCATTTCTATCAGCGCAGATTATGGCTTCGTCTATATAGCCATCTATAATTGTGATTGTTCTTGCAGTTGGCTCATTGTCGACGGCTTCTGCGTCAGTTTTTGAGTCTGATCCGCATGCGGTTAATAATAAAATTAAACTTAAGGGTATTATCGTATTTTTGTTGAACATTCTTAATCTGCCTATATTGAGATGGATTTTAAAAGAGGAATATTATCAGATAATATTTTTCAAAGGAAGGGAATGTGTTGACTCAGATGTAGTTTTTAAAAAACATAAAGTTGTTTAAGTTCTTTTATTCATCTGACTTAGTGCTTATATAATCGCGAGAACTCAACTATAATTTGGAGTGTAAAAATGAGTGGTATTAAAGATGTAATGTCTGAATTAAAAGCGATTGAATCTGAAGGTAAACGAAGCAATATCGTGATCATTAAATCAGCCCCTAAAGATGGTGAAAACTATGTTGGAGGCGCAAATGATGGGCGTCGTTTTAAGAAGAACTTTTATGAAACGATGGAACAGGCGGGTGTTGCGGCTCTTGCTTTAGGTATTGAAGATAGTAAAAGTTATAAAGCGCTTTATAAAAAAGATAAGCGTCTCCCTTCTGATCCAGCTAAAGTTTATGGTTTTCATTGGGCTAAGAATGGTAAATGGTTAGGTTTTTTAACTATTGCCGCTTAAGTTAAAATTAAAGACACTAAGATTTTCTTAGTGTCTTTTCACGTTAAAAAACGATGCGAAGGCCTAGTCCGGCTCCTGACTTATTGTTAGATTGAATTGTTAAATATGTATAATTGGTCGTTTGATATTCTAGTGCCCAAGACCATTCCTTTTCCGTATCACCTGAAATTTCCAATGAAAGATCTCTGATGAGTTGGAACTCTGTAGAAAACCCTGCGTGAACTTCACCATCGCTGTTAAGCCATATCGCGCTGTCTACTTGGAATGGTAAAGTATATTTAATCCCTATTTGTGCATAGGCTTTTCTTTGATGTTCTTCATATTCAATACTTGAATAAGCATTTAACCATCGCCCTAGTCTTCTTTCATAAGTAAGGCTAACTTCTTTCCCATGAGTATAAAAGTTTTCAAATTCGCCAGTAACAATGTTATCCGTGTTGCTATATCGATAGCTGAATGCACTCTTATTGGATAGGAGTGAAATATCAACTCTATCATACCAGTCATCGTCCATGATCATATCGCTGGACATTTTAGCTTTAGTGAAGTTTTTGTTTCCGTCATAATCATCGTATCTTATGACCCGCGCCATGCCACTTTTGGCATGATATAATTGGTGACAATGAAATAGCCAATCCTTTTCAGCTTCCCCAGTGAATTCAATAACAGTTTCACTCATGGCGCTCACATTAACAGTGTGCTTTATTGCGTCATATGCGCCATTGCCTGAAATAACTTTAAAGAAATGACCATGTAGGTGAAGTGGGTGGTTCATCATGGTTTCATTTTTAAAAATAAATTGTACTACGCCACCCTTCTTGATTTTTATCTTGTCTGCTTTTGATAGAGGGGTGTTGTTGAAGTTCCAATTGTAGGAGTCCATGTTTCCGGTAAGTCTTAGAGTGACTTTTTGAACATTCCCTGTATTGGTTGTGGGGATTCTTGCTTTGAGTAAGGAATAATTCAGTAACTCATGTGTCTTTATCCCTGCATCATCACTCATGACCATATTATGGTGTCCGTGATGCATAGAGTGAGCTCTTGATTCTTTTTTTGTTATGGTGGCAGATTTGTCGTGGTGAGCGGAATGAGGGTTATATATGTTTGGCTTGATGGCTTTGGGAGCTTCATTAAAGCGACCATTGCCTACTGTGATAGTTGAGCCCCCTGTGCCATCAACACTGTTTGCTGAGAGTTGTAATGCGCCAGAAGTCGGTATTGTCACAAGTACATCATATGTTTCAGCCATAGCAATATTAATTTTATTAACAATTACAGGTTGAATATCTACTCCGTCGGCAGCTATAACTGTCATTGGTGAGTCAACTTGTTCAATATTGAAATATGTTGAAGCGCCTGAATTTATAAACCTAAGTCTAACTACATCACCCGCTTTAGCGTTAGGGAATAAGTCGAGGTGTTGTTTTCCGTTTGCAAGAAATGCATCATAAGCAACATCGGATACGTCCATAGCGCCCATTCTGTTGTATCTGTTTTCTAGCCATATGTTTAGTGTGTTACTTTTAACATAGCCAGCAATGGTCGCTTTGCTATTTTTCTTATGCGCGTACCATTCGCCATCTTTTTTAAGGTTTTTTAAAATATTATATGGCGCTTCGTTTGACCAATCAGACAGTTGAACAACAGAATCGAAATCGAATTTATCATCGTACCCATTTTTTGGATGAACAATGATAGCTCCAAACTGCCCTCTTTGTTCGTCTATTCTGCTGTGGCTGTGATACCAATATGTGCCTGCATGGGTTAATGGGAACTTATACTGGAAGGTTGTTCTAGGTTTTATCGGTAAAGACGTTAAGTAAGGAACGCCATCTTGATCTTGGGGTAATAGCAACCCGTGCCAATGAACTGAGGCATCCGTTTTTAAAGAGTTTGTGACATTGATGATCGCTTCGTCACCTTCTGTGAACTCTAATACGGTGCCAGGGATAGTGTTATTGATCGCCATAGCGACCACTTTATGTCCGGTGTAATTGACGTATTTATAATTAATGTCTAAATTGTATTCTTTGACCTTAGCAATTGCATTGAGTGATGATAATAATGTAATTGTTATAAAAAGCTGTACTATTCTTTGCATATTGTATCTCTTACTTCCATTAGGGCAAAACCAAGTAAATTCTGCCCTTTCCATTGAACGGCTTTTTTAATCCGTTGATCGTTGTCTTTTAATTTTACGCCCCATATAGCGTCATATGGGCTTGCCTCTACCAGTATCGCGTTACCAGTTGATTTTAAAAATTCTTTTAGATCCGCATTTTGTTCAAATTTTAAAATATTACCGTCAACAACGTGTTGGTATCTAACTTTTCTCCAAACATTGTCATCATAGTTTTTGATATCTCTACCTGCCTTTTTAACGGCATTGGGATAATTTGCTCTAATGATTTGTTTTTCAGACACAGCGTCCCTGAATACACGGGCTTTTGATGCCATCATGTAGTGTTCTGCGGTAACGTAGATAATTCCCATATTATCGCAAAATGGAGACATATACCATTGGCTGAGGGCGTTTTTATTTATTTTATTTGGTGAGGGTTTGTGTCCCCAAAAAAATATAAACTCTGGATTGGAATGCTTTTGTAACTCGATTACGTCTTTAACACTTCTAATTTTCATGGGATTTTGCCGTAGGTAATGGTTTAGTTATTCTACTACGGGAGATTGGTTGATTTACTTGTGGGTTATGCCTCGTCACTATTGTAATAAAGAAAAAAAGACCATCGTTAGATAGTCTTTTAGTATTATTCATACAAACATGGAAGTGCATTGTTTAACAATGCTTAAATTCCTTTTGTATAGCTTCCAATAGTGTTCGGATTTCTTGTTCTTATAATTAAAACCTTCATTATAAGAGCGTATCATGTCTTCATACCAAGTAAAGCTTTTGGCTTTATGGTAGTTGCGCCAGTAAAGGAGTGTCTTGATCGCATGTTCATCAGACTTGCTGATATTAAATGAAACCTCAAACACTTCTCCGTCACATTCAGAAGAATCTAATTTAAATCCTGCTTGATTGCAAATGGTCTTTTTATTAGCTTGGTAAACACCAAAATCATTAGAATGCCCATTTACAAGGTATTCTCCTGCGCTTGACTCTGTAAGAGCTAAAGCAGGTAGTGTGTGTTCTAAGTTAAATTCCAAACCGACTTGATGTGCGTGATGTAATACGTTGATTTGGTTTGTGCTTAGTTTCGGACAAGTGGTGTTAGCGCTTGCAGTGATCGAAACTAAAAGGCTTACGATGAAAGCAAAAACTTGTTTCATTTTGGGTTCCTTATTAAATTGTTGGCCTATATAGAAATACCTTCAGACGAGGGAAACTAAAACTTGGATGAGATTGGTATTTATTGATAAGTTTCTATGTTAATATATTTCTTTTATTTTTACCTATCCTTTGGAACCTCCACTTTGAAGCCTATTAAATACTTATTTCTCCCTATTGCAGTTCTTTGTTGTTTTGGTTTTGGTTGGTCGGCAGTGTTAGCTGCTTTGTACGATCAAGAAGTAAATGACAACTTGCCGATTAAAACTGTTGAACATATTTCCCTATCTATTGATGAAGGTACATTTATTCCAGCGGGTTTTGTTTTGGGGTTTAAGGTAGAGATGTTAGGCGATATTATTATTGCGAAGGCTATTGTAGAAGATGAGGTTAATGGTGATATGTTTCCTAAAATGCGCAAGCAAATAGCATCACAACTAATTCATCGGAATTGTATAACCACAGTTACACTTGAAGCATTTAATAAAGTAGGTCATTCGGTTCTTGAAGGAGTGAGTTTTTCTTGTGGTTCTGGAGAAGGCTTGAGCGCCTCAGCGGTGGTGGTTGAATACGAAAACGTAAAATTACAAGCAAAAGAAAACACATTATTTCATCTGTATTTCACAAAAGATTTTCTGATTTAAAAGCTCATAGGCTCTTAGTTTAAATAAGTTTAGAGCCTTAATATTCCATTAATCGCCACTCCAAATACCGTCCGGCCTCATTTGGGCGAGTGCTAAAACTTTAACTAATGCTGATTTGACGTTGCCTTCTGTCGGTGTCCAGTAATCAGGTGCGACATCATCCTTTAATTTTGATATTGCCTTTTTTAATATATTGATACTTTCAGCACCTGATATATCGTAAAGACTTCTAATTCCCTTTTCTCCCAATACGCTTTTTAAAATCTTTGCGTAGTTGTAGGTCATGTTGATGGAAGCAGATTTAGTCCCCCCTAACGCATAAGTGCCACCTTTCATATGGTGATTTTCCTCAAGTTCTAAAACTTGTTTCGTTATTGGATCAACAAGTTCAATGTCATAGCTCATTTTCTTACCTTTATATTTAATTTCTTAGTTTCATCATATTGTTTTTACGTCGTAAAATCAAAGTTTAAAATAATCAAATGAGAGTTTGGAATCTTCTGGTTTTTAAAAAAGATTTAAGTTAACCTATGAAGGAATATAATTCATCTCCTTAGGAACTTTATGTCAAACATTTCCGTCGTTATTGCCCAAGAACTTTCTGTTAACGTTGAACAAGTTAATGCCGCTATCAAGCTTATGGATGAAGGTTCTACTGTTCCCTTTATAGCGCGATACCGCAAAGAAGTAACGGGTGGTCTAGATGACATTCAGCTTAGAACATTAGAGCAAAGATTAATATATCTCCGAGAACTCGAAGACCGTAAAGAAACTATTTTAAAAAGCATTGATGGTCAGAAGAAATTAACGCCGGAACTTAAGCGAGAAATCTTATCAGTACAAACTAAAACAGAACTAGAGGATTTATATCTCCCTTATAAGCCTCGTCGAGTGACTAAGGGGCAATTGGCTATAGAAGCAGGATTGGAGCCTTTAGCAGATGTTTTGTTGTTAACGTGCGATGTAGAACCAGAAATGGAAGCTATTAAGTACGTTAGTGACTCTACGGGCATTACCTGCTCAGCCGATGCTTTAGATGGTGCTCGCTATATTTTAATGGAGCGATTAGCTATGGATGCCAAGCTTATTGCAAAAGTTAGAGCGCATTTGAAAACCTGTGCAACGCTTGATAGTAAAGTTATACCTGGAAATGAAGATGCAGGCGTGAAGTTTAAAGATTACTTTGAGTCCTCAGAGAAGTTCTCTGAAATACCTAGCCATCGTGCGCTGGCGATGTTTCGCGGTAGAAACGAATCAATATTGTCATTGAAACTGAATGCTGATCCAGAGCAAGAAGAAACTAAGGCATCAAGTTACTGTGAATATATCATTGAACAGCATTTAGGTTTAAGTTTAGAAAACTCACTAAGGGATCTATGGCTTAAAAAAGTAATAAAATTCACTTGGAAAATAAAGATAAATTACCAGTTAGAGACTGAATTTATTGCCCTCCTTAAGGATAATTCAGAAGAGAAAGCAATCTCTGTTTTTGCTGATAATTTAAAAGATCTGTTAATGGCCTCCCCTGCTGGTGCTAAAGTAACAATGGGATTAGATCCAGGACTTAGGACAGGTACAAAATTGGTTGTTATTGATCAAACAGGTAAAGTATTGGACACAGCTACTATTTACCCGCATGCCCCACAGAACCAATGGGATAAGAGCTTGTCTCTTTTGATCGCAATGGTTGTTAAATATGATGTTAAATTAATTGCGATAGGTAATGGTACAGCTTCACGAGAAACTGACCGCCTTGCTAAAGAGTTAATTAAAAAGACAGGAAAAACGACTCTTGCTAAAATCATTGTAAGCGAAGCTGGTGCTTCGGTTTATTCCGCTTCAGAATTGGCATCAAATGAATTTCCTGATATGGATGTTTCAATACGAGGCGCTGTTTCAATTGCAAGGCGTTTGCAAGATCCATTGGCTGAGTTGGTTAAGATTGAGCCGAAAGCGATAGGCGTTGGACAGTATCAGCATGATGTTTGTCAAGCATCCCTGTCTAAAGGGTTAGATGCAGTCGTTGAGGATTGTGTAAATAACGTAGGAGTTGATTTA
>Ga0105359_10000342_pt1 | contig 38443 bp, 36 predicted proteins | sample GOMGulsemesocosm_6_FD_83659 | JGI IMG/M metagenome (GOLD analysis project Ga0105359, IMG submission 83659) | Methane-oxidizing microbial communities from mesocosms in the Gulf of Mexico - GOM8C Gulf of Mexico | ecosystem: Environmental > Aquatic > Marine > Cold seeps | place: Gulf of Mexico...
ATTTGCACCAACAGGGGTTTAACGTTATATGTCACAATCATCGAGGGCATGGCGACAATGAGATTTTAGGGCACTATGCTGATCAAGACGGCTGGTCGAAAACAATACCAGATATATTAGAAGTACAAGAACAGAGCATTAAAAATAAAGAACTCCCGCTCTTCTTATTTGCTCACAGCATGGGTTCTTTCATCGCTCAGGGATTCGCAATTCGTCATGGCAGCCGTCTTGCTGGGTTAATACTATCCGGCACAAACTACCAACACCCATTTATGTATCATGCTGGACGAATGGTCGCCCAACTGGATAAATTCCGTTTAAAAAATGCGGTGCCCTCTAACGTAATGGACACATTATCTTTCGCATCATTTAACAATCACTTTAAGCCAAATCGTACTGATTCTGATTGGCTAAGTCGCGATCCAGCTCAAGTCGATAAATACATTGACGATCCACAGTGTGGATTTCCATGCAGCCCTGAAACTTGGGTACAACTGTTGTCAGGCTTAATAGAAATCAGTAAGAAAAATAACCTAAAACAGATTCCAAGTTCATTACCCATGTATTTGTTTGGTGGTGAGAAAGACCCAGTAGGAAGAATGGGCAAAGGAATTCCTGCATTAGAACAAAAACTACGCCGATCAGGTCATGACAATGTAACAAGTAAACTATATAAAGAAGGACGACACGAGATGTTAAACGAAACATGTAAAGAAGATGTTTATCAAGACGTTCTTGATTGGATAAACAAGCAACTCTAAGTATATTTTTTAGCAATACCTCTTAATATATTATAAGGAAGCAACATGACAACGATTAGTAATCGCCCCTTTAATACCTTAAAGATTGATGATTCATGTAAGCGTAAACACACGGTCACGGATGACGATTTAATTATGTTTGCCAAAGCCAGCGGCGACCTTAACCCTCTGCATTTAGATGATGTCTACGCTGCAACCACCGCCTTCAAACAACGTATTGCACATGGCATGTTTACTGGCGGGCTCATTTCAGCAGCGCTGGCAATGGATCTACCAGGGCCTGGAACTATCTATCTTTCTCAGGACCTTCAATTCAAGCGCCCTGTTTGCATTGGTGATGAACTATCGATTGTTTTATCTGTGATTGAAAAACATGAAAGCAAACCCATTGTTACCTTGCACTGTGAAGTGACCAATCAAGATGATAAGGCTGTCGTAACTGGTACTGCTAAAGTAATGGCGCCAACAGTAAGCATGACTGTTCAAACTGTTGAACTTAGCTAATTAGAAGAAGCCTAAACGTCTATTAGGCAAATAATAAATATTCAACGATCGTTTTAAAGAGTCCCCGAGTAATAATCACCTTGCTTGGGTTCTCGATCTCCTTTTTTCGTTTGGAATTTAAACGGTATGGAATAAGCCCCCTTTCCAGAGTTGTATCGCAATACAAAATGTAAATGTGGTCCAGTAGAATATCCAGTACTACCGATTCTGGCCAATACCTGCCCTACAGTCACTCGCTCACCTATTTCAACAGCCATGCTGCCATAGAGAATATGAGCATAAATCCCATAGCTACCATCATCATGCATAACAGTCACATGATTAGCTTTATCCAAGAAGTAATTCGCGGCACCACCTATCGAGAAATCGTCTCGACCATCGGCGACAATGCCAGGTTTTACAACCCGAATAAACTCACCTACAGGCATAGCAATATCGACAGCATAACGGTTTCCTCGCCCTGTATGACTGTATTTCCCCTTGAACCCCTGACTGATACGAAAGCGCTTATTATTAGTGTAAGGCAAAGGAATTTTTTCTTGTTGTGGTGCAGTAATCGGTTTTCCGAGTAAATAGTAATGATCAAACTTTAGGTCCATACCATGGACTGTCTCTTTCAAAGAGACTGCCGTGAAATCTTCAGGTTTTAGTACAATATTCTCATAAGGATTGGCTAATACTGATTTAATAAAGCCCTTCTGACCTTTTAGAGCTAACCAATGCTGAACCATGACTGGTAAGGGATTTTTTAGTATCCAAGAACCATGTGCTAGCACATCAGAATTTTCCCTAAACTGTATTTTAGGCTTGGGATGTGGTTTTCTCTCATCAACTATAATGATTTTTTCAGCGTTTTTTGGAGTGATCTTAGATCTATCCGTAATCGAGTGTTTATCCCCAAATACCCAGCGCCCACTGGAATCCTGATAACGGTATAACTCTGAAGCCAACGTATTAACCATAAGCAATAGCCCACCCACGAAGAAAAAATACTTAACCATAACCCCCACCGTCTCGATCTATATTACAAACTATGTAATTCAGTATATTCCATATTCTAATTAAAAAAAAAGCCACCCGAAGGTGGCTTTGTTAGCAGGAACTAGATTAAGGAATAAAACGTATGGGGAATTCCACCACTGTTATATCAATATTAGCTCTGTCCTTGAACGCAATAAGGCGACATCGAGAGGCCAAACGCTTTTGTAGCCTAACATCTTTCAACTCACTTTCGCTGACAGTACAGCTTGAGACTTTACCATTAGGTTGAATCTCAAGCTTTAAAGTGACACTGCCTTCAAGAGCTGCATTTTTACGCAACGCTTTACGATACAGTCGATCGAAAGCTGACTTATGCTGTTCGAATACCAGGCGCAGCTCTTCTTGCGAACGGCTTCGACCCGTCTCTTCGATCTGTATCTCTTCACTGCTCAACTCAACAGAAGTTACTTCACGAGCTGACAAATCTTCGCCAACGGTAGCCGTTGTTAATGCAGCAACACTAACACCACCAGATCCTCGACCAACGGCATTACGATCGATGACAGACCCTACGCTAGTCGCTGTATTACCCTTGTTCGACAAGCCTTTACTTGAAGTATTCAAAGCTAAAATCGGAACAGAAGACTTTATACTGCTTAGTGCTTTCAGAGCATCATTACCAAATGCTTTCTTTGCTTTTTCCTTTGCTTGAACCCGCTTTTCCTTTGGCACTTCCTTTTTAGGCTTAGGTTTCGGCTTAGGTTTCGGCTTAGGTTTCGGCTTAGGTTTCGGCTTTGGCTTAGGATCAGGTTTTTTCTCAACCTTCTTAGGCTCAGGTTTCTTCTCTTCCTTCTTCTCAACTGGCTTTGGCTTAGGTTTTGGCTTTTCTAACTTTTTACGCTTAATAACCTTAGCCAAAGAAGCAGGTACTTTTTCTAAATCCTTACGTTCAATTTCAGGCAGTGTAATTTTAGGGACGATAAAACCGACAACTAAAACAATGCTTAAGAAAATCACTAAAATTAAGCGAAAATTCTTCTGATCTGAATCATTCCAAGGCAGTTCAGGTGGGCGTACTATTGATGTTGCCATAACTAGCTTGCCTCCCCTTTCTGACTGACTGCAAGAGAGATATTATTAAACTCAGCTTTAGCACAGGTATCCATGATTCGTTTAAGCACAGAATAAGGCGTATCTTTATCACCCATAATGGTAATTGGGCGGCCTTCTTCTTTAAGCTCAGCAGGCAATGGAAAACGCTCGGCTAAATAATCCAACTCTTTCTTCAACGCTGGAATACTCTCGCCTTCAATTTTTGATATTACTGATATCTTAGCAATTGGACGACCTTGAACTAATAAGTCGTCCTTCGTCACTAAAATACGCACAGTATCTTTTAAATCACTCGAGGCAATAGATTTAGGCAATTGAATAGCATCATTACTTTGAATTTCAGAATCGTTTTGATTCATCATCAGAAAGAATACTAAAATGGTAAAAATATCCATTAATGCTGTTAAGTTTAATGCTGACTTAGCGGCATTACGCTTATGGTTTCGTTGCATACGCTTGGCGCGTCGTGACATTTTCATGGCTGCACCTCCACGGAAGCTTTTTCAATTACAGCAGCATCACCTAAAGAAACTTCAGGAAATAAAACAGCATTGACTACAGATGTAACAACTACAGTTTCAAAAGTACGCGTGGTATCCATGATGGCAACCAACGTCTGATAATCAATGTCTGGGCTCGATAATAAAACCACATCTTTTTTATCTGGAAAGCCTTTTTTAACCTGCTGCAAAACTTCAGACAATTTTTTATGATTTTGTTTCGAGTCGACTACAGGTATATCTCCAATTAAGCGAGATGCTCCTCCGGCAGCAACAACAACTTGCATTCCGGTTTTACGTATAGTCACTTCAATTGATACATCTTCAGGATTAACGCTCCCGACAGAATCCCCTAATGGCAATTTAAGATCTAAAACGGCCGTCTGTGCAAATACCATATTCAATAGCAGCACAGGAACCAGGATGATCATTAAATTCATGAAGGAAGTAATATCGAGATCAGCCTCTGATTTCATTCTCTTATGGCGTCTCATTACAACTACTCCATTAGCCTTCTTTATTAGGGGTCGGCTTACGCTCAGTTACGATATTCAAAAACTTAACTCCAGCCATCTCAATGCTATCAACAATTTCATTTGTTTTAGCTTGTAAGAAGGTATGGCTAAGTAATAAAGGAATAGCGGCCATTAGACCAAATGCTGTTGTATTCATGGCAACCGAAATAGACTGAGATAATAATGTCGCTTTATCTGCTGGTGCCGCATTAGCAACCGCTGTAAATGCGGCAATAAGGCCCATAATAGTACCCAACAACCCCATCAATGTGGCGATATTAGCTAAGGTTGCAACATATTGCGTACGCTTCTCCAATTGAGGAATAGCTTCCATAACGCCTTCTTCCATTGCTAACTCTATATCTTCTCGGCGTCCAGAAGGTATACGATTGATACCCGCTGCAAAAATAGTAGATATTTTTGCTTCTGATGAATTGGTATAATTTAATGCAGCACGAAAATCGCGTTTCTGCAACATAGGTAATACATCTTCAAAGGACTGGCGATTTGAAGATTTTTCCCGACTTAAAAAAATAAATCGCTCTAATGTTACTGCAAGACCAATCGCTAAAATAATAGCAATTGGGTACATAAAAGTGCCGCCTTCCTGAAAGAAGCGAATGATGGTATCCATTGGTAATCCCCTATTTTTTATAGTTCTAGTATGTTGTTCTAATGTACTTCAAAATTTAATAAACAAATCATTAAATCGGAAATGTATTTTTAATATTCAGCTAAGTATACTAAGACACGTGTGCTAATTCTATAATGCTGTTTTTATTTATTTTTATAATCAGCAGGTGAAAAAGAGTTCTTAGTTTGAAAATGGTTCAAGTATTTCACTTCACGCCTCATTACTTCTCTACTTATTGGTTTAAGCCACTGTTTTCGATAACTGTTAACCGGTGAAAATAAGCGTCCTGTTCCTGGAGCAGCCTGCCAGGGCGTTATATACAGAACATTAGGCTCCTCACTATTACCTTGAATAGAAATACCATCTAAACGAATAACTTCAGCCGCAGACACTAAAAAGGAACAACTGAGAAACAAGACTAAAAGAAATTTCATTACTCTTCCCCAGCTAATTGATTTTCCAAAGAGTTGCCGTCAACTGACTCGTCAACACTTTGAGCGGGTGCCTCCAATGCTTCAGCAGGGACTCTTCGTTTTAGATCAACAACCCAAGACTTAACCGCCTCATCCTGCTGTTCACCTTGCGTTATCAAAAATTGTTGATAATACGAAAGGGCCGTAACATTATCATGTAAATATAAGTCTGACAGTACGCCTAGGTTGTACAAGGTTAAAGAATCATTTGGATCGCATTTCAGCGCCACTAAATATTGCTCTTTAGCCAGTTTAAACTTCCCTAATTCGCGTAAAACAACTCCTTTAAGAGACATTGCTTGGCAGAACTCACTATCTTGCAGCAATGATTTGTCGATGCTTAATAGTGCTTGATCAAATTTTTCTTGCTTGCTCTGAGCAATCGATAAATTTGACCAAGGCCCAGCATAAGTCGGATATTTCACAGTAATATCGAGCAGTTTTTCTTCAGCCGCTACAAACTCTTCATCCTGCATTAGAGCCAGTGCATCTCCATAAGCCTGTTGCAATGCCTCTGGAATAGGACCCAAAACGGCTGCCTGAGTATCAACAACTTCTGGTTTAGCAGTGAACATGCTACACCCACTTAAACCAACTATCGTGATCAAAAAGGCTAGACGCACTAGTTTAACGAATCGCGTCGACATAACTCACCTGTTTTTCATATTTTGCATATTGACCTGGCATTAAATCAGCCAAGGAACCATAACTTTTCTTCACCCATTGATCATAGAGACCATCAAACGTACGACCCGCATTTGTTTGATGAACTTCAATTGCAGCCTCTTCCAAAGGAAAGGCTTGATCTTCTAATAAATATCCGTACTCCTCTAACTCCAACTCATCTAAACCAGTAGGACGCTCAGAAGCCAATAGGCCTTGGCTAAATTTAGAATACAGCTCCGCAATTCTGAAAGTAGCGGATGTCGTAAACTCTAGCACACCAATTTGGACCGATTGAGTGTATCGCTCTAAAGCCGCCTTCATACGCTTATTTTTCTTATTTATGCTTTTAGCTAATGGTAACGTTATTTTAACCTTATCAAATTTAATACGTTCATTTTCAGCCAATTCATAAGAAGCTTTCGCGGCTAAGTATTTAGAACGATCCGTCTTATCTTTCTTTGCACCTAGATGTAGCCATACGATCTTGTTCATCCAAAACAATCGCTTAGTATCATCGCCATTGGCCAGGTAGATTTGATCCAACTTATGATGAGCTTCAATTGCTGGGTTAAAAGGCCTTTTATAGTCATGAGCATAACGTTTATACATGGCTAAAGCGTTTTCTAAATCACCTGCTTTTTCAAAGTAATCCGCTGATTGAAACAAAGCAATACGTTGCTTGTCCTTGTCACCAGGCTGCTTCCATATCTTCTGCAATTCAAATGCAGCATCGCCCCAATTCTCTTGACTCTCATACGCAACAATCAATTTTGATGGAATATCTTTGACTAATCGATGCTTAGGATAAGTCCTTCTAAATTGCAATAGAACAGGTACAGCTTGTTCATAATTTGCAGCAGCCATCAATAATGTAGCCGCATCAAATTCAGCACTAACCTTAATATCACTTTCAGGAACGAGCTTCGCAATACGTAGCCAATTTTTAACTGCGCCCTCGTTATCTCCAGCCGCTTTTGCCATTTCTCCTTGTTTATATACCGAAGCGGCCAATTTTTCACGTAGATCCAAACGCGCACGCTGTTTAATCTTTTTATAACTCAATGCTTCAAGAATTGCTTGCTCAGCCTCAACATACTGCTCTAAATGGAAGCTAGAGTGGCTCCTTACTAAAGAAGCGCCGTAGCGGTGACGTGCTGACAAATTGCCTTCGCTTTGCCATGCAAGATTTGCAGTTGCCAAAGCCTGCTCATAATATTTGTCCGTCAATAACATTTCTGAGGTATTAACTAATACTCGGCCACGTTGTTCATCGCTTGGAAATTCTTGTACGAAGCGCATAGCACTAGCAACGGTTAGCTGCCGCCAAATAGGCTTATCCGCCTTGCTTGGGCGGTGCTTGCTATAGGTTAATATTGCAGCATAACCAGATTCAGATGCTTTTTCGTATTCCGGATATTGGTAAGCAACAATTTCATAATGATCCTTCGCTAAAGGATATTTCTTCATCTGATAAGCCACTTCAGCTAGCAAAAAGTGTGCTTTAGCCGTGTCTTCAGCAAGCGGAAAACTGCGAATGTACTCGCTGTACCAGTCAATCGCTTCTAATAAACGCTCTTTCTTCTCTTTCTTATTTTTAATGCGCTGACCCCAAGCATGGTTAAATCGTGCAAGGTCCCAAATATAGGTCGAGAGTGCAGGCTTTATCGTGCTTTGAACGGCAGGGTTATGGTTCTCCCAATATTCATGACCGACACCAAACATTTTAACAAATTTTCTCTTATGCTTACGCAATAACGTGGGATAGCGAGCTTTTGTATAACCTTCAATAACTCGTTTATAAAATACTGGCGCAAGAATATCTTGAGGATAGCGCTTAATAAATGCACGCAATGTGGAAGCACCACTCTTATAGTACTTTTTATCATAATACTGATTGGCAAGTGTTTCATAAACTAGATATTCATAATGTCGACCGCCAACCCCAGCATAAAACTGACTAATATTATCCCAGTCCCCTAGGTAATCGAATGTTACTGCCATAATCCTCAAAATATCGTTCAACATATCTTGCTGACTACTTGATGCGGCTAAAATGCTATCTTCAGTAGGAAACTCAAGGTCCAACACTGATGTAAAAGACATTAATGAGTCGTCATAATTATTCTGTTTAAACTGAGACCAACCTACCAAATACATAGCACTTAAATAATATTTATTTTTATCATCCCCACGATCTATTAATCGCTGATAGGCATTTTCAGCTAGGTCATAAACGCCATTTGAATAATAAACCTCACCAAGCCTAAAGAGGGATTCTAAATAATAATCAGAACGAGGGAATAATTCAGTTAATTGCTCCATAACTCTAATAGCTTCAAAGGGTTCTCCTGCTAATGAATAAGCTTTAGCTAACTGATATAAGGCAAGATCATTATCATTACGATCAGGGTACTGAGCTAGTAACAATTCGTAATCTGCTATAGATTCTCGCCCGAAATCAATTTCAGCTATTCTAGCCTTAGCTTCTTCAGACTCATCCCCTCCTTCCCAAATAAACTCGTCTTTTTGTAAACGTAGATTCGCGATTCGGTGATGAGTTCTTACACGCAACTCAGCATCAGTAGAAATATCCAGGTAGGCTCGGTACTTGGCCATGACTTCGTCATAGGTTATCTCAATAGGCTCATTATCCATTAACCGGATATTGGCGGGCTTCAAATTTTGCAGAGTCTGCTTACTGAAATCTTCCTGTTCAGAAAAAGTATCAAATAAACTACAAGCTGATATTAAGCTTGTTAAAAGAGCAATTAATAATATTTTATTCATTATTGTTGCTCCTTGTCATTCAATTCACCTGTAGCAACATACTCTTGTAAAGCGTCATCATATAAGCGAGCTATTGATAAGCGAGATTGCGAAAGATAATCATTTATTCGGTAAGTAAAATCATTTAGAAAATCAGATGCCACGGCCAACAAACTAGCTTTACTTTCAACTTTCGCTTGCTTAGCCAATTTTTTTAATTCACTTGTTTTTGTGAGAATAGTTAAAATTTTAGCTTTCATTCCTTGCCATGATGCAGGTGACCACTGGCTTGCAAGGCGAGTTTCGATTAGTTGAATATCTGCTTCATTAATTAAGCGCTCCATCGCCACTAACTGTTTTTTCAATTCCCATTGTTTGTTTACTTTCGCAGTATTCATCTGCCAAAGAAAAACGCCTTTAACACGTGCCCAGCGTTGTTGATAGACAGTAACATCCCGGCTGGCTTTATTGATTTCCATGAGTTGTTCGATAGTACCTGCTGTGCTAGCCAACAAGCCGATTTTCAGTTCTTCACTATCATTAGGCAAAGCAAAGACCTCTTGATTTGAGCGCTGTAAATAGCCCTGCATCTGCTTTAGCTTAATCTCAGCCTCACGTAAATCTTCACTCGCTTTTTCTATTATAGGTATAACGATTCGCGCTTTAGATATTCTCTCTCGTTTATCTACCAAGGTTATCCATAAGCGTAAGCTTTCTTCTTTCTCAGTTAGATAATCTGTTAATATTAATAAATCCCTATACTCTCTCATCTGATTAACTATTTTCTTATCAGATACTAATTGTTGTAAGACCGCTGCTGTATCATTAAAAGGCAATGTCGATTCAATATTTGCTTGCCAACCCCAGCTTTGATCATTCTGATTGATAACCCAATCTTCAAGCCAAGTATTTTCTGCCAAACCATTATTCATTTCAGTTAATAATATTTTCATTGACAGTAATCGTTTTTCAGTAAGCTCATAGATATTAAGTGCTTGTGTATTAGCATTCATTAATTCTAAAACATGAGGAACTCCAAGCATCGACTCCATAACTTCAGGATCAAAACGATTGTATCGAGTTTGCAGCTCGCGCCAAGGCTGCAGGGATTGGTCATACTCTCCTTGCTCAACTTTTGCCCAACCAAACTGTAATAAGGCTGTTGGGGCATAAGGCCCAGCAAGACTCATCTTTTTGAGGTGTTTTTCTGCAGAGCGATTTTTTCCTGATTGTAAAAAATGTAGCGCAGAGATTAAGTGTATACGGTCACGTAGATTTCGACCTTCTTCTGTATCCGGCAAATAAAACGTTGCGTCTTCAATAAGTAATGCCAAACTTTGACCGCTATTATTACCGTCGAACATAGCTAGAATATAATTATGCCGAGCCAAACCCGTCCAAATACTGCCTCGAGGCATATTTATGATCATTACTTGAGCTTTTTTGTGCTCACCTAGTTCAATAAAAGAAGCCGCTTTCATGAACTGGGCTTCGCCTAACATTTTTGGTTTTAAGGCCAATGCTTCAATATTATTGATACTTTCTAGAGCAGAAGAGTACTCGCCAAGCTCAAACCATCGTCTAGCAAGGTAAAACCAAGCTTGAGCAGAGGCCTTACTATCACCCTGTTGAATTTCACCAAAAATATTTTGTGCTTTTTGGTGCAGACCTAGCGACAATAACATTGCCGCTTCCATCACATTGGCTTCATCAGCAATAGAACCTTCACTATTACGCCACTGTTTAAGCTGATTCATCGCACTGGGGAAATCGCCCGTCAGATAATGATAATAATACTCACCTTTCTTGAGGCGTAAGACTTCCTGTTCATTGCCCTGAGAATAAACATGGTTCGCAGTAAAAACTAACAGAAGGGTTAATAAGAAATTCATAGTACTACCACTGACTCATCAGCAGTTTTGCGCTTTGTATTTCTTTATTATCTTGAATTTTCAATTCGATATATAAGGGTTGATCGTACTTTTCGACTTTTTCTTCCAAAACCAACTCACGGTTCTTACCGTTATTATCAATACCCTTGGCAATAGCTTTAATTGTATGAACACCTGGCCCTAGATTCAGATTTTTCAGTGGTTGAATAGCACCCTGCTGCAATGCACTTACTTGACGTTTGGTATATAAATATTGGATAGGCTGCTTATTATCTACTGTAATATTGATTGAGTATGGTTCAAAAAATTCGCCATAAGACAGAGAAAAATAGACAGCAGCACGGGTCGTCGCAGGACTCAGTAATTCTTCTTCTAACTGATACAACTCTCGATTCAGCTCTAATACCGACTGTTTAATTGAAGTGGCTTTCGCACTCAACTGGCTAGTTTGAATCGCTGTAATATTACCTGTCGCTTCTCCTGAAGTGGTTACTGTTTCTGCAAAGCCAACAGTCGATATCAAAGATAGTAATAATAAATAGATAAAACGCATTTTCTCTAACCTTCTCAATGGAACCATTTTTTATTTTTAAGCCAAAGTTTGAGCTTATTGGCAATTTCAAGCTTTCGCTCTTCAACTTTATCAATGAACAAATAATCTAAAACCCCATCAGGAGAAATAAACATCACTGCTGGAGCCGGTTCGAACCACCATGCCTCTTGGTTTGATACCTCATGCTCCAATACAGATAAACGAGACCGGGGAGCTGCATTCTTTTTGTGCTTACGTAACACAACCCAAGTTTTGAGTCCTTCAAATGCCCAACTTTCTGCCATATATTGCCAATCGATCAAACCTTCTTCACAACGATCACATTCGTCTAGCCATATTAGCAATACCGGTTTGCCGATTTGTTCTGACAAACGCTGCGGAGCACCATTACTACTAGCCATTACAAAATCTGGGACTTTGTCCCCAGGTTCTAAAGCATCTGCTATCGCTATAGTACAGGTAATTATTAGAAGTATTTTCCAAATGTAACCGACCATTCGTATCCCTTAGCTGAGTCAATCTGTTTCAAGCGATCATCATTAATTTGGAAATATCGCCATTCGAGTGCCGCATAATTATTATCATTAGATAGCTGCCACCCCATAGCCCCACTGGTAAAGTTCCCAGAGTCTTGGTCGAGTAATTGTTCACCGACACCCAGCTCCAAATAAACATTCCAAGGTAAGGTCAAGCCGTCTGTAATATAGGCGGCACCATGTAACATACTATAACCTGCTCCTACCGACCAAGCTATGGCCGATTCAGTCGTTTTTGGCGTTATTTGCCATTCATTCAGGTCAAGATTAATCGCAGCATACCATTTATCCCAAATAAGATAATTTGCCGAAATGCCAAATTTCCCACGAGCATCTTGATTGGCAGGTAACATCTGACCCAGTTTCAGACCTAATTGCCATTTATACTCCTCTAAATCCATATCACTTTTTAGTTCTGGTGATAAGACCTTAGGTTGATAAATCAAGTCTTCTACTTCTGCCTGAACAACTCCAGAAATCAATAACAACGATGTTAAAAATACGATTTTCATACAATTATATTCCAAATGACCAATACCAAGAGACGACCATTGAATCTCCATCACGAGGGGACTCAGCCAACAAAAATCTTATCGAAAGGCCTGTATCAATTTGTTTTACAGGACGAATACCCATCGCCAGCTCAATGCCACCAAAACCGGTTGTTGAAGATTCACCTACTTTGCTGAAAACATGATTTGGCTTGTTTTCTTGTGAAATGCCTAAACCCAACCCAGTACTGTAATAACTGCGAGAACTTATAGAATGCTCGAAGTTGTACCAAGCCAGCAATGCTTGCCAATTCGCCTGGCTGTTTGTAGCTTGTTCAAACTCGATTAACCAATTGCCCTTCGTCGTCTTAGTTTTCCAACCTAATGACAAACCATAGTCTTGCTCATTAGTAAACCAACGCCCTTGCACACTGCCCACTTCTTTTTTCTTAAGCTCAGACAGCCTCCAGGCTTGCCTATCCGCTAGGCCACCCGATTGCTCTACATCCGATATTTCTGCCCAACCACTTTCTTTACGCTCATCAACGACTAAAAGCCATGAATTACGTCTTTGATTGATCGTGATATTAGTACCAGATGGAAGCTCAATATTTGTTGGATAACCAATTCCGGGGCCGATACGCAGAGACAGAGCTGCCGTAAGCTCTTGCGCAAAAGTGATGGGAGTAAAGATGATGATATTTATTAGTATCAGCCTTAATGCAATACCCCACAAGGACTGAATTTTCAAGCTTCGCATGCCGCTAGCCTTTTTTAATTATATTTTATTATTATTATCATCCTTAATAGTTTGCACGAGTGTACACGTGAAATGCTTAAAAGCCAGTCCTTTGGCTTATCCAATCACAAATCCCTTCGATCACTGACTTAATTTTTTCATGGCTTTTTCAAGCCCTTCTAAAGTCAAAGGATACATTTGATCCTCGAAAATTTGCTTAATTACTCCTAGCGACCCTCCTGTACCCCAATGACTCTCTGGTGCTGGATTAATCCAAACAACTTTATCGAACTTATCTTTTAGGCGCTGCAACCAAACAGCCCCAGCCTCATCATTCCAATGCTCTACGCTGCCCCCAGTATGAGTAACTTCATACGGAGCCATCATGGCATCGCCAATAAAAATTATTTTGTAATCGCGACCAAACTTATTCAACAAATCCCAAGTCATCGTTTGCTCATTGGTCCGGCGAATATTGTTTTTCCAAACGGACTCATACAAGCAGTTATGAAAATAGAAAGTCTCCATATGCTTAAATTCAGTTCTGGCAGCAGAGAAAAGCTCCTCACATACTTTAACATGAGGGTCCATAGAGCCCCCGATATCAAAAAATAATAGAGTTTTAACCGCATTATGACGCTCAGGCACCAGCTTCAGATCCAGAAAACCCGCATTTCTAGCTGTACAGGCAATGGTATCGTCAAGATCTAACGTATCTGCAGCACCGGTGCGCGCAAACTTACGCAAGCGACGTAAAGCAACCTTTATATTTCGGATACCTAACTGGATCGAATCATCTAGGTCTTTATAATTTCGTTTTTCCCAGACTTTCACCGCCTTCTTATGCCGCGATTGACCCTGTTCGATACGAAAGCCTTCAGGATTAAAACCGTTAGCACCAAAAGGCGACGTACCGCCAGTGCCAATATTTTTATTACCACCTTGATGACGCTTTTTCTGATTTTCTAAGCGTTCTTTGAAGGCTTTGATAATTTCATCTAAGCCACCAAGATCGTTAATTTTATCCATTTCTTCCTGGGTCATGATGCGTTCCATTTCTTTACGCATCCAGTCATCGGGAATATTGGGATCATCCATAGCCAAATCTAAGCTTTCAATACCTTCAAAGTAATGAGCAAATGCCTTATCAAACTTATCATAGTGGCGCTCATCTTTTACTAAACATAATTTAGCAAGAGCATAAAAACCATCTAGATCAGCAAAGATTAGATGCCCTTCCACAGCGGCAATTAAGTCTAAATACTCACCCACGGTGCACGGCACTTTGGCCTTGCGTACTGTCATAAAAAAATCAATGAGCATAATAAGCTCCTACCTCTAAATACTTAACCGCGGCGGCGACTCATGAAGGCTAGCTTTTCTAATAGCTGTACGTCTTGTTCATTTTTTACCAGAGCACCCGCCATTGGAGGAATGGCTTTTGTGCGGTCGCTATCTCGTAAAAGATCAACACCAATCTCATCAGCCATAAGCAACTTCAACCAGTCGATTAGCTCTGACGTAGACGGTTTTTTCTTCAAACCCGGCACCTTACGAACATCAAAAAACACTTCCATCGCTTCTTTTACAAGTGTGGACTGTATATTTGGATAATGAACATCAACGATTTTCATCATCGTTTCTTTTGACGGAAAATCGATATAATGGAAGAAGCAACGGCGCAAGAATGCATCAGGTAACTCCTTCTCATTATTACTGGTGATTAGAATAATCGGACGATGCTTTGCTACGATTCGCTCTTGGGTCTCATAACAATAGAATTCCATCTTGTCGATTTCCAATAGCAAATCGTTAGGAAATTCAATGTCCGCTTTATCAATTTCATCAATCAGTAAAACAACAGGCTTATCAGCATCAAAGGCTTCCCAAAGCTTACCTTTAACAATGTAGTTCTTTATATCATGAACTTTTTCATTACCAAGCTGAGAGTCTCTTAATCGAGAAACGGCGTCGTACTCATACAAGCCTTGATGTGCCTTGGTTGTACTTTTCACGTGCCACTGTATTAATTCAGTACCGAGTGATTCTGCCAACTGTTCCGCTAGCATGGTTTTTCCGGTACCTGGCTCACCCTTTAATAGCAAAGGACGCTGTAAAGTAATTGCTGCGTTTACAGCCATCTGCAACTCTGGCGTTGCAACATATTCGTTAGTACCTTGGAACTTCATAATAGCCTCAAACTAAATTGATAGATCACATAAATTTCGCCGCAGTATATAAGGGCAATAGCCCTTGCCGCAAGACACAAAATTCTGTTAGCCACGGTCGCTTGCTAAGCGTAATAGTAAATCGGAGCCAAGTAATGGCTTCGCGAGAAAATACCCCTGCAGCCGATCGCACCCCAAAGACTCAAGCCTTGACTGCGTTTCTTCGTTTTCCACGCCCTCTGCAACCACCTCAATACCCAAACCTTGACACATAGAAATGATCGATTTAACAATCACTTGGTCTTCATGGCTAAAACAGAGTTCCTGAATAAAAGCACGATCTATCTTCAATTCAGAAACCGGCATCTTCTTTAGATAGGCCAATGAAGAGAAGCCGGTGCCAAAATCATCCAATGCGATACGAATGCCTATCGCCGTGACACAACGTAAAAACTCTAAAGATCGCTCAGGCTTCTTCAGCAATACTGTTTCAGTGACTTCTAAAATGAGACGGTTGGGTGGGATATCATAAATATCGAGTTGCTGAGCAATATCTTCAAGTAGATACTCCTGCCATAGATTTAAGGTCGATAAATTAACAGATATCGACAAATCAAATCCCGCAGCCAATACTTTTTGATGCTGAGAAAAGGCATGACTTATAACCCAATGGGTCAAAGGCTGAATCAAACCTGTTTGCTCAGCCAAGGTAACAATTTCATCTGCTGGTAAAGGGCCGTAGACAGGGTGATTCCAGCGTAATAGCACCTCAACACCCGATATTTCACCATTAAGGCAACTAAACTGAGGCTGATAATGTAAAAACAACCCTTGATCACACGCAATTGCATTGCGTAAATCGGCAACCAGGGTGAGCTTTTTCTTACTGTATCGATCGGCTTGTTCGCTATACCCAGCCCATAATTGCTTTTCCTGCTCGGCAAATTCTAACGCTACATGCGCTCGACGCATCCAAGAAGCGACATCATCCCCTATAATCGACGAAGCAAACCCGACAGAAATAGGCGTTTCTATTTGCATCCCCTGGTACTGCAAAGGCTGGCTACATTGAGTCAATAACTGATCAATTATTTCTTCGATACGCCACTGTCGCACATTATTTAAAACAACCGTAAAATGCGTTCTATCGAGTAGTGCAATTTTCCCTGTCCGTTCATATATTCCGTATTGGAGAGTCATAACCTCAATGTATTTTTCACTGAGTTTTGCAAAGCGGTGAGCCATTTCGACCAGTATTTCATCTGCACGAGAATGACCCAAAGTATTGTTGATTTTGTTAAACTGGTGAAGATGAAAAATCACAATTGTCTTAATGGGAGTCGTTTCAGCACTGCTGCCAGTGAGCATTGTGGCTAAAACATTCTGAAAATAGACCCTATTAGGTAGGCGTGAATGGTATTCATGATGCGCTTGAAAATGTAATTCTTGTTCAATTTTATTTCGCTGGGTGACTTCTGCCTGCAAAGCCATTAAACCATTTTGAAAGTGTGAGCCAAGTAAATCCTGCTTTAAGTGATCACCTTCTACCAACTCACTCAAAACGTTACTTTCTTCAGATTCACATGAAATATAATTTTGTATCAAATTATTAATTTGAACAGCAATTTTTATCGGAACATAGGGAGCTTGAATACAATCATTAACAGCCATTTTTAGTGCTTGCCCCACCCTTTCCTGCTGATTGCTTGTACTAATAACAATAGGCAGAGATGGCTTTACTGAATCCGTGCGAATCCATTCAATTATCGACTCAGTGAAACCACATGGGGTATTAAGATCAAGAATTATCAGATCTGGAATATAAGAGGAAAAGTGAGATTTGAAATTTTCATAACTAGATAAACTAAAAACATCTTTAATTGCCAAAGATTTTAATATCCCTGACAACACAGCGCCATTATTGCTATTACTATTAACAATAAGAACTTTTACCGATTGCTTTTGAAGAGGTGGTGACACGGACAACATCAAGATACAGATCCTAATTTAGTTGCCCAATTCTATGCTATTGACGCCATATTGTGAAACTTAAACCAATAATGAAGATTCCGCTCTATTCTTTTTTCTCATCACCTTTAGAGCTATCGCTATCAAATTCTCCCCAAGACTCCTCATCAGTATCGACATCCTCATCAGGATCGATAGAAAAATCTTCATCGAAACCACTGTCTCCAGCGCCAGAATCTGCGGTTTCATTTTTAGAAGCATCAGCCGAAAAGGATATTTCTTCTTCACCATCATCGCCATCATCATCCAGTGAATCAAAATCACCCGCAAAATCCTCCTCTAAGGCTTCGAGATCAGCCATTGCCCCTTCAGTTTCAACACTGGTTTTTGCATCAACTGCTATATTAGGTTTTCTTAACATAAACCACCAAACACCGGCACCAATCACACCTATATTAACCATTACGAGTATTAGATAAATCCACCACGCTAACCCCTCACCTTCAGATTCTTCGCCAACCAGCACTTCATCAGCCACAACCTCATCAACTTTTGTAGCATCAACAGGAATCACTTCTGTAATATCATCCATAGCTATTGCTGGCGCAACACCCTGCTCTTGCTCAGACATTCCTGCTGGCCCAGGCTCGGAAACTTCCTCTGGCATAGCTTCAACTGCAGAAGCGTCCTCCCCCTCCAAAGACTCATCATTTGCAATAGCCCCATTAGCAACGTTCTCTTGAGCTGACTCCTCAGGCTCAATAGGCAAATTAAAAATAATACCTTCTGGCTTAACTTTGAAATTTCTACCGCTTTGAGTAACCCCACGCACATTCAAATCAACACGATATTGACCAGGCCCCTTAGTGGCTTCCACTTCACTAATCCATGCCTGTGCCTCCACGTCAAAAACAACCGACTGAATAATTGTATTTTCATCAGGGCTTTTGATTTTAGCAATCACGCGTGAACGCTCGACATCTAAGTTGTCAGAAAGAGCCCTCACCTCAATTCGATACACGCCTTTATCTTCATCAGGCTGATGAGTAATTTCTACTGGCTGAATCATGGTCATCGAAAAGCTGCGTTTACGTTGAAAAGTCCTTCCCTCCGCAATGATATCAACCTGATACTGCCCCATTTCTTTAAGGCGATATAATCCCTCACGATACACACCTCCGGGAGGAGGGTTTTCTGGATCTGAAAGTACCTTACTGCCTTCTCGACCACTGGCGGTAATGACTTTCATTGCCATATCGGTAAGGCGGAGTATTTCAACTTGATCAATCACAATACCTTCATTGGTGAGACTGATCTCGACATCTAACTTATCTCCTGGAAATATTGTTGCCGGAATGCCTTCAACGCTAAGTGCCAAATCAGACAGGATTGTAACTCTATTTGAAGGGTCAAGATCTGCTTCTGCAATCCATGTTCCGGCTTCTGGTTGCTTTATCGTAATCAGGTCAAAACTAACATCTTTATGCCAACGAACAGATTCTGGATGCTCTAGCTCAGATAACCGACCTCCACCAGGAGCCAACAATGCAGATTCTTGACTACCCTCTGAGCGCTTAAAGATCAATGCCGTAAATTCTTTAACACTGTCATCGATGATAAATGTATTGTCATCCATCGGAACTTGATCGGCTGGAACCGCTCGATCAAATGCGCGTAAAAAAGCCTTCATTAAAGCTTCTGCATCCTGAGCTTCGGAATATAAACCATCTGTTTCTAATGCAATTTCTTGTAATAAGTTTTTATCTGCAAGATCAGATAATGCTAAGGTATGTATATTTGCCCCAGCGACGCGGTATTTTTGTAATACCTGCGACATTAATTTTTTTCGCTCTGCGGTATTTATTTCCTCAGAATTGGCATTACCAGAATCTGCCATATCAACCTTGCCATCGGTTAATAAAATAACGCTCTGCTGATAGCCGCTATCAGATTTTAAGCCCCAGGCAGCATCATTTAACGCCCCAGATAGATTAGTCTGCAAGCCAAAAGAAGTAATACCGATAGCGGAATTCTTGGCCTGCTCACGCCAAGCATCATCCACGCTATTGACAGGAACAAGATTATTTACATAACGACCAAAGGTCCAAATGCCAGCCTGCGCGCCCTCGGGCATCAACTCTAATAACAAATTAAGTGCCGGGATACGCAGATTATTCGGATCGGTTTGTCTCATACTACCCGAAATATCGATAATAATGCGCACATCAAAAGGGAGGGTTTTATTATCGTCTTCAGCCGCCATTGCCGCTATTGAGAAAAAAGAGCACAACACGCTAGATAATAAAAGGAAGGCTAATTGCCTCCCCCCCGAATACATAAGATCTCTGAGCATTTCAGAACTCCATCAGGGGGAAAGGGTTTATAAAGCCGACTCTAAAACACGGCGACCATTTTCAGTAATGTGCCAACGAACACCATCTTTACCATGCACTTTACCCGCTAAACTACGAACAGTAAGAACATTTAAAGTTTTCAATACGGTGCTTTCATCTTGATTCACCTCACGGCACAACCCAGCCAATGAGCGAAAGATAAAACGGCCGCTGGAGAGAATCTTCAAAACACTGTTTGAAGTCACATCCAACTCATCTTGCATTGTTAAAATTTTAGGGTCCTGAGCATTAACATCCTGCTCGGTTTCCGTATCAATCAATGGTAATAAATTGGTTCGAATCATACGTAAATCTTGCTGCACCTCTTCGACGCGTTGCTTAGCGACCTGCGCTTCGTTAAAGATACGATCTGATAGGTTATCAATCACAAAACGTGACAACAACGCAGAAATCAAACAAAATCCTGTGAAAATCAATAACCGAGACGGGTCACCTTGGCTTTCCAGCACCAATTCACTATTAACGAGATCGAGTACTACGGGTACCAAAAATGAAGCACCGACGCCCACCACTAAAAATCGAGGTAAACTTGCGGCATCAGGATCTTTTTCACCGTATAGATAATAATTTACCAAGCCACCAAAGATACCCGCGAGTAACATGACGGTTGCCATGATAAAAATATGATTTGCCATTTTTTTGACCTCTCATCCATTAGAGTGCGAATTCATTTCGCTCCCTAAATAAAGCTCCATTTACATTAATAACGCAGCAACATCGAGCGCTCCTGCTTTAAAACTAGCAAAGAATCTCAAGTTCGCCACAACGGAGGAGAAAAAAATCACATATTTGAATGAGTTAGCGCTATTTTAAGCCAATAGCGCTGATAAAGACGTTAATTCTTTGGAAAGAATTTAACTCGTAAGAAACTAAACAATGACAGGAAGGACATCAATATTAAGCCTGCGAACAGACCTGCCAACATGTAGATAACCGCATCTAAAATTGGCGCATTATTTTCCAAAAAGGTTCTAAACAAAATAACAATGAAAGCAGGTGCATAATCAGAAGACTCCATAGTCAAAGGTGCTGGAGTGAACAATAATACAGCCCCTAATATTCTAACAATTGCCTTCATGTCTTTCTGCACAACCCAAAAAAACATTTTCTCCCATGCCCAAAAACACGCAAGAGCCGAAGCTGCATAAACTAGCCATTGGATAACATTATCAAACATTAAGCTTTCCATATTATGCGGCTTTGCCACTCCTCCTCAGGAATTTTATCGTCAGGGATACCTTTACCTTGCAATGAAATGCCAGATTTATGTACTGAGTCTGGATCCCCACTGATCAAAGGGTGCCAATCATACAAAGGCTTACCTTCAGCCACTAAGCGATAAGCACAAGTATCTGGCAACCAATGGAAGCTATGAGCTTGCTCTGGAGTCAACCAAATGCACTCTGGCACCTTTTCATTACGTGTTTGATAAACGGTACACGAACAATCGTTCTTATTCATATAGCGACAATGAACATCGGTGTAATACACCTCATCGGTATCTTCGTCTTCCAATTTATGCAGGCAGCAACGAGCACAGCCATCACATAATGACTCCCACTCCTGCTTAGACATTTGCTTGAGAGTCTTGCTCTCCCAGAACGGCTTAGCACTCACTCGTCTTCATCTCGCTTACAAAAAACATCTAAGCCCAATCCCAAATTTTCTTTTGGCGGCGGCATTTGTAAATAGAAGCCTTTCTCTGCAATCGAAGCAATTACTTTCCCCGCATCTGCACGAGCCAGCTTACGCTCTGGAGTGATAATCATCTTTGTCACAAGCTCAGGGCGACCAAAGGTTTCCAATAAAACTTCAGGAACACGAGATAAGTCGTCCGTTAAAGAAACATACAAATACGTTTCTTCTTTACGGCGACTTTTATAAATATTACACAACAACTTAGTCATAACATTCCATCTAAATTCTATTCAATACCAACATCGGCTTGCGCTAAAGAGCTCAGCAGAACATCACCAATTTCATCTTTTCGCCAACCCAATAAAGGTTCAGGCAAACTATAAGGGCCGCGAGGATACCCAGTTCGTATTAAGGCTTCCAGTGTTTTCTTTTTCACCAACATATCTGCTGGGATGTCGATACTGTCAGCACGAACAGTCACGGCTTTTTTCAATGTTTTAAGCTGCTCACCCGCCTGAGGTGATAAAGGCTTTTGCAATGCATCCGGCCAATGTTCTTCATCAATTTTCATTGCTTCAGCAATCAAGGCCAGAGCTTCTTCACCAATACGCTGACGAGTATGCGGTTTCATTCCTGCGCGGGCTAGATCCCCTAAATGTGCTGGCTGATATCGCGCCATATTCCAAAGCACACTATCTTCGACCACCTGTGAGCGAGGAACATTCCAAAGTCGTGCTGTCTGGTCTCGCCAAATAGCCATCTGCTGCAAAACATACTGCTCTTGAGGACGTAACTTCCATGCCAACTTAACCTTACGGTATTGCTGACTGTAATCATTTGAAATCTGACCTAACGACAATATACGAGCACAATCTTCTTGCCACCAAGATAGACGTCCCATATTAGTAAGCAAAATCATTAGACGCTCGTAGCATTGATACAGATAAAAAACATCCGCCACTGCATACTCAACCTGCTGTGGACGCAATGGTCTCTGCAGCCAATCCGAACGTGTTTCACCCTTATCAATATCCAGATCCAGCACGGCTTTCACTAAACGTTGGAAACCCATAATGCCGCCTAAGCTTCCTAATGCTGCACCAATTTGGGTATCAGCAACTGGCGATGGTGTCGTACCCGCTAAACGATGACAAACTTCCAAATCTTCTGAGCAGGCATGAAATACTTTTACAACCTGCTGGTCATTCAGCAACTCTGCAAAGCTTGTCCAATCCGTTATCTCTAATGGATCAACTAAATAACAAGCCTGCGCATCCGCAACTTGAACTAATCCGGGCTTCGGATAGAAAGTCGAGGTACGCATAAACTCAGTATCTAATGCGATGAAATCTTGTGCTTGCCATAATTGACAATATTTCGCCAAATCACTATTCGTAGTAATCCAAATTGGCTCAGGAATGGAATCCAAAATATTAATGCTCACTCAATATGTATTTTATTTTCTAGAAACTAGCTCATAACTCTACGACCCGACAAGGCATGGTTTAACGTACCTCCATCCACCAAGTCGAGCTCGCCCCCCATGGGAATGCCATGGGCAATACGACTAACAACAATACTTTCAGGCAACATATCCATAATAAACTGCGCCGTCGCCTCCCCTTCTACCGAAGGGTTCGTTGCCACAATGACTTCTTTAATCGCTTGTTGCTCAACCTTACTCTTCAAGTCTGCTAAGCCTAGTTCAGCAGGACCTATGCCATCTATTGGGGATAAATGGCCATACAGAACAAAATACTGCCCTTTGAAATCCACACCTTGCTCCAATGCTAATACATCAGAAGGTGACTCTACGACACACAAAGAGTCAGTAGATCGCTGAGTATCACTGCAAATTGGACACAGATCAGACTCAGCATAATTTCGGCAAGACTGGCAATGATCTAGTTTATTCATTGCCTGCTGCAGACTATGACTTAAACGCTCAGCCCCCAATCTATCCTTTTCTAACAGATATAACGCCATACGCTGAGCGGACTTAGGCCCAACACCAGGTAAAACCTGGAAAGAATCAATCAACTGCTGCAGAGCAGCAGGCAGCTTCATTGCCATTATTAAACAATCCTAAATTATTAGACCCAAACATGAGCCTAATATTTGTTGGGAAACTAGAAAGGAAGTTTCATACCAGGCGGTAAGCCCATACCCGCCGTCATAGAAGACATTTGGCTTTGGTTCTGCTCTTCAATCTTACGAACCGCGTCGTTCACCGCCGCCGCTAGTAAATCTTCTAACAGCTCTTTATCTTCGCTCATAATGCTGTCATCAAGCTCAACACGCTTAACATCGTGGCGCCCCGTCATAGTAATTTTAACCAAACCCGCACCAGACTCACCCATTACTTCAGAGTTTGCTAACTCTTCTTGGGCTTTCTGCATCTTTTCTTGCATCTGCTGGGCTTGCTTCATCAAGTTCCCCATTCCACCTTTCATCATGGCTATTTCCTCTTTAACGTATGCTTAATTTAGTGATCAAATACTTGATCGTTATGTAATTAGTTTATCGCTGTAATGGGCCGAATAGAACCTTCAATAATATGAGCTTCAAATTCTGCCACTAAAATTTGTACAACTTCATCTTCCATTATCGCATGGCCTGCTTGAGCGAATTGCTCTGCCATTAATCGAGTTCGGCGCTGATGAGGTGTCTCGCCTCTAGGTAATTGCACATGCATTTGTAGCTGAACAGAAAACCCTGTGATATCACTCAGTACTTGTTCAATGCGCTGGCGCTGACCATCATTATATAAAGCCCCCTGATCAGGGTCGACATCCATGACTAATTGATTTTCATGGCGACTGATCAGTGCACTATTAAGTGCTATTGCCATTGGCATACCAGCTAACGGTAAATGTCTAACCCACTGCCACCAATTTAAATTCGACAACCGCTGCCAATCAAAATCAAAGGTAACTTCAGGTAAAATATCTTCATTCACCTGAGCAGAGTTGTGCGCAGCAGATTCTGCGCTAGCAACAACAGGCAAAGGGTTGATTAATAAATCAGCCGCGCCAATTTTAACCGGCCTTTGTGGCTCTACTACGTTGTCTTCAGCCACATAGGTCGATGTATCAATGATTGCCGCCCCAAATGTAGGAGTCTCAGCTACAGGAGCCTCGAACTCAGGACTTTCAATGACAGCCTCCTGAAATACAGGCGCTTCAGATACTGGTGCTTCGAAAACAGGCGCTTCTACTTTTTCAACAACTGGCTCAGGCGCAACTTCCGAGTCAGTTAGTAGCTTTTTTTCTTCATTCTCTACTGCCTGCATCTCTACAGGGCTATCAATGGCAGCAGGTTTTATAACAATCTCAGTAGAACCTGGTGCCTGCAAAGAACTCACTAAATCAAGATTAAGCGGCGCACTATTAACGGGCTTAAACGCCAACATACGCAGAAGAATCATTTCAAAACCTTGGCGCGGATCGGCCGCCAAAGGCAAATCTTTACGACCTACTAACGCGGTTTGATAAAACAACTGAATATCTTCTGCACGCATGGCTGCAGCCAACTGCATGATCGCCGCTTTATCACCTTCGGTATTATCAACTGAACTTGGTGCTACTTGAGCAACCGCAACCTTATGCCACAACTGCATCAGTGCTTGAACAATTTCATCATAATCAGGTCCGTGCTCAGCCATCGCCGATACCAAACTTAATAACTCTGCTACTTGGCCCGTTGCTAGAATTTCAGCTAGCTTAAATACTCGACCACGGTCAATCGTACCCAGCATCGCATTAACCTGATGCTCAAACACCTCACCTCGACCATAAGCAATCGCTTGATCCGTTAAGCTTAATGCATCACGCATACTTCCCTGTGCAGCACGACCCAACTGCCACAAAGCAGTATCTTCATAACTCACATCTTCAGCTTTTAAGACGGTTTCTAAATGAGACACAATCTTTTCAGGCGTCATATTTTTAAGGCTAAACTGCAAGCAGCGAGACAGTACCGTGATCGGCAGTTTCTGCGGATCGGTAGTCGCTAACAAGAATTTTACGTGCTCAGGGGGTTCTTCCAATGTTTTCAATAACGCGTTGAAACTGTGCGTCGATAACATGTGCACTTCATCGATCAAATAAACCTTATAACGGCCTCTTGTCGGTGCATATTGAACGTTATCAAGTAACTCTCGAGTATCTTCTACTTTAGTTCGTGAAGCAGCATCCACTTCAATCAAATCAACAAAGCGGCCTTCTGCAATTTCACGGCAAGATGAACATTCACCGCACGGTGTTGCGCTGACACCCTGCTCGCAGTTAAGGCATTTAGCCAAAATTCGAGCAATCGTTGTCTTACCTACACCCCGAGTACCCGTGAATAAATAGGCGTGATGCAAGCGCTGATCGTTTAAAGCATTAATGAGGGCGCGTAGAACATGCTCTTGCCCCACCATTTCGGCAAAAAAACGTGGTCGCCACTTACGCGCAAGTACCTGATAACTCATGGAAAATCCGTCAATTTAGATGATCATAGATAGATATCATAACGGGAAATGAGACGAAAGTCAGAAACAATTAGAATAGAGAAAAACAGAAAAAATAAGATTGGATATTTAAAGGGGGATATTGGAGATGACCCCTACCAGCCACACCTCGGCACACAAATCCACTAGTACCGTTGCTCCCTTCCGGGCCTGGCGGAGTTCCTAGTTTCTTGTTGCGAAGGGACCGATAAGAGCCACCATAACACGCAGCGATCTAAGCAATGCTTAAATGCTGGCCGCTATTATCCCCATCGAAACAATAAAAGCAAGCCAAATTAACAACTTAGGAGATTTTTATGAATATAAAGGGTTTTTCAAGCGAAAAACTCAAGTATTTTGCTCAAGCAGGCTCAACAAACCCTGCTCAATAACTTCAGCGCGAGTTAAGCCTAGTTCCGCAGCTAATACATCCAAAACATCAACCACCTCAGCATTCAATTTCACTTCGACTCGGCGCATGCCTTTATGTTTATCGCGATTGCGCTGCAAACGCTTACTCAGTTTAAGTTGAGTACTGCGGTCATACGGACTGGTTTTTGGGCGTCCACGCTCTGGGCGTGAAAACATATCAATAGTTGTGCGATCTTCGGGCTGAGTAGACATAATAGCAATAAATACGAGAGAGCCGGCTATTATCCAAATCACTGAAAAAAAAGCAATACACTTAGTGCATTCTTCCTTGCCAAAAAGCTTACTTAGCCATAACGTAGAGTAATATATAAATAGATATCGCATAGACAATGAAATAAGGGACTCTTCATGCCTCCAATTGGCAATACACCAACCCCATTACTCGCCAATCAAGTCTCAACTCGTATTGACCCACAACAACTGGCCTTTAAAAGCTCAAGTGAACTACAGTCTTTTAAAGGTGTTTTAGGACAAGAACGCGCTGAAAATGCAATCCGCTTCGGTGTCGGCATGGATCGCCCCGGCTACAATATTTTTGCTATGGGTGATAATGGCACAGGTCGTTCATCTTATATTCGTGAATACCTCAAGGATCAAGCTGCTAAACAGCCAGCCCCTAGTGACTGGTGTTATGTAAATCACTTTGCCAATCCTAGAGAGCCTAAAGTTCTAGAGCTCCCCCCTACTCAAGCGCTAGCGTTCAAAAGTATTCTCGATGAACTCATCAATAACCTTCTGGCTACTTTCCCTGCAGTTTTTGAGCACCCAAGTTACCAACAGAAAAAATCCAGCATCGACCATACGTTCAACCGCAAGTACGACAAGGCACTGGAACTGGTAGAAAAAGAAGCCTTGAAATCCAGTACCGCTGTTTTTAGAGATTCCGCAGCCATAAGCTTCACTCCAATGAAAGAAGGTAAAGCACTGGATGAAACCGAATTTGCGCAACTTGGCGAAACTGAACGCGAAACCTTCCATCAAAACATTGCCCTGCTGGAACAGTTTTTAAATGAATCGCTTTCCGAATTACCACAATGGAAACGCGAATCTAATAATGAGCTGCGGACCCTCAACCAAAGCACCATCAACGAAGCTTTAATTCCTCTGCTCGAGCCGATCGAAGCGAGCTACAAAGATTTCTCTACCGTACTCGAATTTTTAGCAACGATGCGTGAACACCTACCCAAAATAATTTTGGAAGAGCTGATCGACGAGCGCATCATGGAAACCCGTGATGAGTACGTTAAACGCACAATATTAGAAGAGACTATTCAGCCCAACATTGCGGTATGCCACGAACTTAACGAAGGCGTGCCTGTTATTTATGAGCCCCACCCAAGTTACGGCAATCTTTTTGGCCGCATTGAATTCTCAAGCGATCAAGGTGCCCTTACAACCAATTACCGTAAAATAAGCCCAGGGGCTTTGCATAAGGCAAACGGGGGATATTTAATTTTAGATGCCGAAAAATTACTCGCCGAACCCATGGTTTGGGATGCATTGAAGCGTGCCATCAAGTCACAGCAATTAAAGATGGAATCTCCATACTCAGAACTGGGGTTAGTATCAACAACCACCCTACTTCCTGGTGTCATTCCCCTGAACATCAAACTGGTTCTAATCGGCTCGCGTAATGTGTACTACCTTTTACAAGAATACGATGAAGACTTTAATGAGCTTTTTCGCACGCTTGTCGATTTTGATAGCGAAATCCCTAGAACCCCTGAGCATATCCACGCCTTTTCACGCTTATTAAAAAGCCGTATTGAAGAGCAAGATTATGCAGATATAAGTGATGCAGGGGTAGCACGCTTAGTAGAATACAGCTCACGCTTGGCAGAAGATCAGCAATATCTCTCTGCACGTATTGGTGATTTGTTTGAACTGCTGGCCGAGGCTGAGTTTTCACGCAAAACGCAACAGTCTTCATTAATAGAAAGAGATCACATAGATCAAGCTCTAACCGCAAAAGAAGAACGTACTGGGCGTATTTATGACCGCGTCCACCAGCAAATGCTGGACAATGTAATCCTAATCGAGACCGAGGGCGAGGCGATTGGTAAGGTTAACGGGCTAACCGTAATGACCATAGGAGATACCCGCTTCGGCACCCCTGCTCGTATTAGCGCCACGGTTTACCCTGGCTCACAAGGCATTCTGGACATCGAGCGAGAAGCCAATCTAGGGCAAGCCATACATACCAAAGGCGTAATGATTTTATCAGGCTACCTTGGCCACAAATACGCGCAAGATTTTCCTCTCGCCATTTCTGCCAATTTAGCAATGGAACAGTCTTACGGCTATATCGATGGCGATAGCGCCTCACTAGGAGAGCTATGCTGCTTAATATCAGCCTTGATACACCAACCACTTAAACAAACTTTTGCGATTACCGGCTCGATCAATCAATACGGCGAAGTTCAAGCAATTGGAGGGGTCAATGAGAAAATCGAAGGCTTCTTCCGCCTATGCAAAGCTCGCGGTTTAAATGGTGAACATGGAGTGATCATCCCTTTCGCCAACATTAGAAACCTCGCATTAAAGCAAGAAGTGGTTGATGCAGTAGAAGCTGGAAAGTTCTTTGTTTACGGCATTAAGAAAGTAGATGAAGCGCTGGTCTTATTAATGAACCGAGACGTTGGTGAGCCTTGCAAAAGGAATTATTTCACTAAAGGCAGTATTAATTACGAAGTAATTAACCGCTTAAAGCAGATTGCGGATGTAGCAAACAATAAAAAGGACACTTAAAACAACCAATTTGATACAACCAAATATAGTCTAATTTTAGCAACGACAACTAAGCCTCAATAGCCTTCTGCAAAGCAAGTTTCAATGACTGCAAGGTGACAGGCTTAGTTAATACTCCATTCATCCCAATACTGTCACATTCAATGCGCTCTTCATTACTAACACCTGCTGTTAATGCGTAAATAGGAATTATGGAACCTTGACGCCTAAGCTCTCTCGTGGCAGCAAAGCCATCTAAAACAGGCATATGACAATCCATTAAAATCAAATCTGGTTGAATGCCATCAACACAATCCAGTAGCTGCTGACCATCATTCACCACAGAAACATCTACGGATAATTTTTTAAGCAGTTTTTCTATGACCTTACGGTTAATTGGATTATCTTCGGCAACTAGAACTTTCAGCCCTTCAATTTTTGCAAGATGCTCATTAGGAAACTCAATACTCTCATCCAAAGCACCGACCTGAACGAGTATCCTTGCCGTAAATACAGAGCCTTGACCCAATGTACTCTCTACAGAAATATCACCAGACATTAACTGAACAATCTGACGACATAATGACAAACCTAAACCCGTACCACCGTAGACACGTGACGTATGAGTTTCAGCTTGCTGATAAGCATCAAATATATCGTCCAAACTCGTAGAATCAATACCAATCCCTGAGTCTGAAATCGTTAGAATCAACGGTAAACCTTCATCACCACTTACCTGCAAATCAACACCCAAAGAAAAATTAATCTCACCGCCACTCGGTGTGAATTTGAGTGCATTACTTAATAAATTCATAATTAATTGTTGTAGACGTATGCTATCAGCGATCAAAATCTCAGGCACATCAGAGCCTATATTCTGCTGATATTGAATAGACTTTTTGATCATAGGGGCATGAAACATTGAATTTATTTCTGCCATTAAGTCGCTTAATTTAAACGAACCAGGGTCTAATTCTAGTTTTCCGGCTTCAATCTTTGATAAATCTAGAACATCATTTACTATCCCTAGCAAAGCACGCCCAGAATTATGAATATCTTCTAAAAAACTATGTTGCTCTGATGTTAAATTCGTATCAGCAAGGATATCCGCCATACCAATAATACCGTTTAGAGGCGTGCGGATTTCATGACTCATATGCGCCAAGAAAACAGATTTTGCCTGTGAAGCCTTAAGCGCTTGCTGCTGTTCAAGCTCAGCGCGGACGACTCGATGTGCTAGGTACTCCGCACGTAATATGTCACGGTAGGACCTCAATGCATTGATTATTGCTAGATTAAGTCGATCGGTTGTTGCTTCAGTTTTAGCAATATAATCATTGATATCGTAATCATTAATAACTTGCCTCTCAGGAGCTAAGCCGGGCTGACCTGTACGCAATAAAATACGCGTAGTATAGTTATTCAACTGATCTCTAATATAGCTAACAACTTCAAAACCACTATTCTCAGTTTCCATAACCACATCTAACAAAACAATGGCTATATCATCACGCTGAGAGAGGATTTGAATGGCTTCTTTAGCCGAATTGGCACAAATCAACTCCAATGCGTGCTCTTCAAAACGAAAACGTGACAAAACCAAACGCGTCACCTGAATAACGGTTTCATCATCATCCACAACCAGTACTGGAATACGATCCGGTAACAGATTGACGACTTCATCCATGTTTTAGCTCCGTATTTCTGATAACCAACTTATAATTATAATAACTAACCTATTTATAGTGTGGATTAAATAAATCCATTGTCCAGTGATTAACTTCATCATACACTATGCATACTTACTCGGCTAAAGCACAAAATGCTAAACAGAGTAAATATTGTCTTGTCGGGGTGCCTCAATTAAGAGGCTGAGATCACGTATGTGGATCCCGTTGAACCTGATCTGGTTAATACCAGCGTAGGAAACAAGATGGAAGAACGCTAAAAATATCTGAATTAATACTCAGAAACCGATTCCAGCTCGAGATAAAAACTCAGCCCTGTCATTCGGTATTTATTAAATTAAACAGCCTCTTTCATAGCGCCATCCAATTTTTCTGTTCTATATAAAGAGACCAGAGCATTCTCGATGACGCGCCCTACCTTCAGAATTCAAGTTAGACAGATCAATTTATTATTCTCAAATAGAGATAGGAAACAATTGTGTCTGAACAAACTTATACCATTCAGCAAAACCTGAGTGAAACCGCCAAAGTTGATGAGCTATCTACTCAACCCTTCCCTGGTTCTAAAAAGCTCTACATCAAAGCTTTTAACGAAGCGCTGCAAGGCGACATTCAAGTGGGGTTACGAGAGATCCACTTAACACCCACCACGCTGGCGAACGATAAAACTGAATACAACGCCCCCGTGCGGATTTACGACACCTCTGGCGCCTATAGCGACCCAGACCAAACGATTGATATTCGCAAAGGCTTGGCAACTTTGCGTAAGAACTGGATCGAAGCACGACAAGATACTGAAGAGCTGAGTGGCAATAGCTCCGAATACGCTAGAATCCGTGAAATGAACATTGCCTTAGAATCCTTACGCTTTGACCTACAACGTAAACCGATTCGCGCAAAGCCAGGCAAAAACGTAACTCAGTTACACTATGCACGCCAAAATATAATCACCCCAGAGATGGAATACATCGCCATCCGTGAAAATCTCGCCATCGCTGAAGATGAAATGGCCGAGCATAATAAAAAGCAGCACCCAGGTGAAAACTTCGGTGCCGCAACCCCAAGCTACATCACTCCAGAATTCGTTCGCAGTGAAGTTGCTCGTGGCCGCGCCGTTATTCCCGCCAACATCAATCACCCTGAAAGCGAGCCAATGATTATTGGGCGTAACTTTTTGACCAAGGTAAATGCCAATATCGGTAATTCAGCCCTTTCTTCTTCCATTGAAGAAGAAGTTGAAAAGCTGGTTTGGTCTACCCGCTGGGGTGCTGATTCGGTGATGGATCTTTCCACGGGTAAAAACATCCATGAAACACGCGAATGGATTGTCCGTAATAGCCCCGTCCCGATTGGCACAGTACCGATTTACCAAGCGCTAGAAAAAGTAAATGGCATCGCCGAAGACCTTACTTGGGAAGTATTCCGCGATACGCTAATCGAACAAGCAGAACAAGGCATTGATTATTTCACCATCCATGCCGGTGTTTTATTACGCTATGTACCGATGACAGCTGAACGTATGACCGGCATTGTTTCTCGCGGCGGTTCAATTATGGCCAAATGGTGCATCTTTCATCACAAAGAAAACTTTCTTTATACTCATTTCGATGAAATTTGCGAAATAATGAAAGCATATGATGTTACCTTCTCTTTAGGTGATGGCCTACGCCCCGGCTCAATTGCCGATGCTAATGATGAAGCGCAGTTCAGTGAGTTGCGTACTTTAGGTGAATTAGCGAAAAAAGCATGGGCTCACGATGTGCAAGTCTTCATTGAAGGTCCGGGTCACGTGCCGATGCACATGATTAAAGAAAACATGGACGAGCAGATCAAGCATTGTGACGAAGCGCCGTTCTATACCTTAGGGCCGCTGGTTACTGATATATCTCCGGGCTACGATCACTTCAGCTCAGGTATCGGCGCCGCAATGATCGGCTGGTTTGGCTGCGCAATGCTGTGCTACGTAACTCCAAAAGAACACTTAGGCTTGCCCAATAAAGCCGACGTTAAACAAGGCATGGTGACCTATAAAATTGCGGCTCACGCAGCGGACTTGGCGAAGGGACATCCGGGCGCTCAAATTCGTGATAACGCTATGTCAAAGGCACGGTTTGAATTCCGCTGGCAGGATCAGTTTAATCTAGCCATTGACCCAGATACCGCGCGCGCGTATCACGATGAAACCTTGCCGAAAGAAGGTCATAAAGTCGCTCATTTTTGCTCCATGTGCGGCCCTAAATTCTGCTCAATGAAAATCAGTCAAGAAGTACGTGATTTAGACGCTGCACAAATCGCTGCCATTCATGCCGCTGACCAAGAACTGGCGAAGGAAGCCAAAGAAGGTATGAAAGAAATGTCTGAGCAGTTCAAACAGCAAGGCAGCGAGCTTTACAGTGAAGTCTAAGTCGACATCACTTAACATAGCCATCATAGGAGGCGGCCTAGTAGGTCGCCTTCTCGCTTGGCGCTTGGCACTGAGAAATGTATTCGAGATTGCGGATGCGGCAAGTCTTACTCTAGATAACGGTATAAATTTTAACTCAAAAATTACTGTATTTGAAAAAGGCCTGCTTGCCCCACACCAAGGACAACCAGATAAAGCCGCTGCGTTTACTGCCGCCGCAATGATATCTCCCATGAGCGAGCTGGTGGCTAGCGAACTGGAGATTTTTAACCTAGGTCAGCAATCCCTTAAATTATGGCCTAGCTGGCTGGATAAGTTAGGCTGTCCTCAGCACTTCCACCAACAGGGTAGCCTAGTACTAGCTCACCCAAGTGATATTACTGAACTGCAACAGTTTAAGCGTGATCTAAGCTTCAAGCTTAACCAACGAGACCTCTCTGAACAGCCACATAATAAACACTCCAGCGCTGATGCTGGGTCGTTACAGGTATTGAATGATCGCCACCAGCTAGAAGCGTTAGAACCTTCGATCAGTCCTCATTTTCAAACGGGTATCCATCTACCCAGCGAAGCTCACATTGATCATGACGAAGTATTAAAAAACCTAATCACTCAAGCTGAAAGACTCGGCGTTAATTTCGTTGAAAATACGGGTTGTGAGCCTAACGATGAATCTTTAGAGGATTACGACGTCATCTTCGACTGTCGAGGTACAGGATTAAAAGAAAAAGGCTTTCGTGGAGTTCGTGGTGAAGTAATTCGCCTTGAGTGCAAAGAAATCACATTAAAGCGCCCTATCCGCTTAATGCATCCACGTTACAAACTTTACATCGTTCCCAAACCCAATCACCAATTCATTATTGGCGCGACAGAAATCGAAAGCGAAGATAGATCAAAAATCAGCTTACGCTCATCCATGGAACTTATGTCGGCGCTGTATGCGGTCAACCCCGCCTTTGCAGAAGCTCGCATTCTTAGCCAAGATACCAATCTTCGTCCTGCCTACATGGATAATCTACCACGTATAGAAAAATCTCAATCCGCTTTTAATAAACCAATCATTCGCATTAATGGCTTATACCGTCATGGCTATCTAGTCGGTCCAGCATTGGTAGATCAAGCAATAAATCAGCTATTAAATCTCACATCAGAACTTATCCCTGCTAACGCTTTGGAGGAAATAGCATGATCATCAGCATAAACATCAACGGTATTTCCCATGACCTTGAAGAAGGCTCGACTCTCTCCCAAGCTTTAGATATTTTGAACATCAACACTATTAACAATCCAAATAGTGATGTTAAAGACAAACTCAAGTTCACAGATTTTGTCATTGCTCTCAACCAAGTCTTTATTCCACGCAGCCAATACCCGCAGACACGATTGCACAACAATGACACCGTCGAACTCTTATCTCCCATGGCAGGAGGCTAAACATGACTCAATCTGAAACAACCGACAATTTAAAACTCTACGACCGTGAATTCAACTCTCGTTTATTGGTCGGCACCGCACTCTACCCATCACCTCTCATTATGGCCCAAGCTATCAAGGCGTCTGGCAGTGAAATGATCACATTATCTCTTCGCCGCCAAGATCCTGAAAATAATCAAGGGCAAACCATCTGGCAGCATATTCAACAAAGTGACTGTTCTTTATTGCCCAATACCGCCGGTTGTCATAGTGCGCAAGAAGCGATTACTTTGGCCCAAATGAGCCGAGAGATGTTCAATACTGATTTTATCAAGCTAGAGGTGATAGGCGATGACTACAACCTTCAGCCCGATCCTTTTGAGACAGTTAAGGCAGCTGAAATTCTGATTAAAAAGGGCTTTAAGGTTTTGCCTTACTGCACTGACGACCTAGTATTATGTCAACGTCTGTTAGACGCTGGCTGCCAGGTATTAATGCCTTGGGGCTCACCCATTGGCACCGGTAAAGGTTTGATGAATCCTTATAACCTACAGACAATCAGGGATCGCTTTACGGCCACCAGCCTGATTATCGACGCAGGTATTGGCAAGCCTTCTCAAGCGATGGCCGCCATGGAGATGGGCTTTGATGGCATCTTGCTAAATACCGCCATAGCAAAAGCGCACAATCCCATACAGATGGCCCAAGCCTTTGCTCAAGCAGTGAATGGTGGACGCCAAGCATATTTAGCCGGTCTCATGGAGAGTCGCCAAACCGCGAGTCCATCGACCCCAACTTTAGGGACACCCTTTTGGCAACAACAATAACAACAGATATCGTATTAGAAGATACAGCCCAGCAAAGCCGGCCGATCGTTTGGAGTATCGCCGCATCTGACTCTGGTGGCGGTGCAGGTATCCAAGCCGATCTGAATACAATTCATAGCTTGGAATGCCATGGCTGCACGGTTATTACCGCCATCACCGCACAAAACAGCGTATCAGTATCCAAAATTCACCCGATATCCGCAGTTGATCTAGCAGCACAATGGCAAGCCCTAGAAAAAGATTTACTGCCTAACGCCATCAAAATTGGCTTATTACCCGAACCTAGTACTTTACGCTGGTTAGCCAGACACTTGAAAGAGCTGCGACTAGCGAATGACTTCTTCTGTGTTTGGGATCCTGTCTTAAAAGCCAGTACTGGGGCGCGTTTCTTAGATGCTTTCGATCGTGGTGAAATTAACCCCTTACTTAAACAAGTAGACCTCATTACACCCAATCTGCAAGAAGCAGAAATGCTGACCAAGATTTCGATAAAGTCTTTTTCTGACATAACCCTAGCCGCTAAACAGTTACTCGATCGCGGTGTGAAGAATGTGCTCATCAAGGGCGGCCATTCTTTTGAGGATAGTGCAGTGTGTCGCGACTACTTTGCCAACCAAGAATATTCGTTTTGGCTTTCTCATGCTAAGCAAAATCAGCCAAACAATCATGGCACAGGTTGCACTCTCGCCTCAGCCATCGCAAGCTTCGTTGCCCTGCAACATTCTCTAAGCGACAGTGTCGTACTTGCAAACCGCTTTATTCAGCAAGGCCTAAGACTCGCCGCACCACAAGGAAAAGGCGCTGGGCCCGTTTGGCAAACTCAATTAGAAAATAATCCCGCTGATTTGTCTGAATTGAGCAAATCTTCACAGTCTTTTGAAACGCACAAATCTTCACTGACTAAAACAACCTTCGCCAAAGAACAAATTCTGGGCTTATATGCCATCGTCGATAACCTACTTGATTTAGAGCGCCTAATAAACCAAGGAGTGAATACCCTGCAATGGCGAGACAAGGCTAAAAGTCCATCGACTGAGATTGACGATAACAGAGAGAATCTACAAAAGGCGATCAAGCTATGCCAGCAACAAGATATCCGGCTCTACATTAACGACGACTGGCAATTGGCCCTGGAGTTTGGTGCTTATGGCATTCATTTAGGCCAAGAAGATCTCGAGAAAATTCAGCTGGAAGACCTCCAACGCATACAGAAACAAGGAATTCGCCTAGGCATCAGTTGTCACAATGAAACCGAACTAGCCTATGCCCATAGTTTAAGGCCGAGCTATCTAGCCTTTGGCCCTGTTTTTACACCCTATTCAAAAATTGTCGATCACTCACCACTAGGGTTAACAAAACTTGAAACTTGGCAATGCAGTTATGGCAAAATCTATCCGACTACCTGTATTGGCGGTATAGACCTAGATAACATGCCACGGGTTTTGGCAACAGGAATATCATCCATCGCAGTTATCTCTGCACTCAGTGACGAAGAGAAAAGCTCCGCCTTTATAAAGACTTTCTCTGAGCAAGCTTTTTAAGAATCTCCTTGAATACTTACCCAAACTAACAATTACATAACCTAACATCCGTTTTTATCGATAAAGGTGCTAATTAATCTGGCAAGGAATGCTGGGTTATGGAAGTATGTGCGCCATATTCGATCGATTAAACCTCTAATACCTAATTTTATAAATAGAAGCGACATCATGTCAGAAGCACGCGTATTACTCGAAATCAAAAATAAAATTGCCTATGTCAGCCTAAACCGCCCAGAAAAGCACAATGGCCTAGATATGGGCATGTTCAAAGAAATGATCGCTGTTGCGAAAAAAATTCGCAAAGATCGCACTATTCGCGCAGTGATTATGCATGGCAACGGCCCTTCATTTTGCGCAGGTTTGGATTTTGGTGCATTAAGTAAAGACCCTATGATGATACCTAAGGTTTTCCTAAAAATGCCTTGGTCTAAAATGAATATTGCACAAGAAATTGCTCATATTTGGCGCGACCTTCCAATCCCAGTTATCTCGGCTATTCACGGTAATTGTTTTGGTGGCGGCATGCAGATCATTCTGGCAACGGATTACCGCATCGCTACTCCTGATAGCAAGATGTCTATTTTAGAAATGAAATGGGGCTTAATCCCAGACATGAGTGGCATGGTAACGCTATCACGCTTGACCCGTGTCGACATCGCACAAGAACTGACAATGACAGGTCGATTTTTCTCTGGAGTTGAAGGGGCTGAATACGGTCTTATCAGTAAGGTCAGTGATAATCCAATGGCAGATGCAGAATTACTCGCTAATGAGATCGCGAGCAAATCACCGGATGCTATCGCCGCAACAAAATATCTATTTAAGAAAACTTGGAAAAAGGATACCTGGGGAGCCCTGCTTTGGGAACGCTGGACCCAAGCTCGCTTATTAGGTCGTAAGAACCAACGTATTGCGATGGCTAATGGTATGGCGAAAGATGGCAAGGTTAAACCTTTCTTAGACCGAACTTCATTTAAATAAGCCGACACCCCAATCTTTAACATCATTGATAGCATTAAGGGTTGGGGGGATCGTATTAAGAACCGGGATTATGTCACCTTGTGTTAGTCGCTCCCAGCTACTTCATAACATACTTAACCAACAACCGATCAAAGGCTAGCTTTCCTGGGCCATAGAAGAATAAAACCATCATCATCAATCCCCAGATCATATGATCCTTTTCACCTGCAAAACTTAAATCAGCGTATGAGATCGCCGCAACAATATTTAAAATAAATAAAGCGACAACATTTAACCGTGTCAGCAAGCCGAAAATTAACAAAACGGGGATCACTAGTTCAGCAGCCGTTGCCAGCCAAGCAGCCAAAACTGAGGAAATGAGCGGCACGCTATATTCGTATTCAAAGAGCATCAAGGTCGTATCCCAAGACTGAACTTTAGTTAGCCCCGACATAAAAAATACTTTTGCCAGCCAAAGACGCAGAAACAGTAAAAATACAGATTGAGTCATTTCGATTTTATCTATTAAAAAGCTGGCTACCTGATTGACTGTCTTTATATTAATCATTCTCACGCCCATTCAGTATTAATTTAAACATTCATACTAAAGCCAGCAATCAAACCCGACTGCAAACTCTTCGTCAGTA
>Ga0105359_10000344_pt1 | contig 38315 bp, 47 predicted proteins | sample GOMGulsemesocosm_6_FD_83659 | JGI IMG/M metagenome (GOLD analysis project Ga0105359, IMG submission 83659) | Methane-oxidizing microbial communities from mesocosms in the Gulf of Mexico - GOM8C Gulf of Mexico | ecosystem: Environmental > Aquatic > Marine > Cold seeps | place: Gulf of Mexico...
ACGCGCCATACATAGTTCCAACATTCAAACCCATATCAGCAAGTTGTTCTGCAATCTCATGAATAGCTCTTCGAGAGAAAGCTACGACTAAATCACCATTTTTAATGTCTTCCAAAGCAATAGGCTTTTCAATTGTTTGAAGTGGAGTTAAACGTTCTAATTTTTTAATTTCATAGGAAGTTTTTAAAATATCACCCAAATACCACTCAAGTTGTTTTATTGCAGAGGGTGCACAAGCAATAATTAAATGCTTACAGTTAGCCCCACAGATAACCCTCAAATACCCAGAGCTTCTATCTTCTCCGAAGGACAGTTGCCCTTCATCCAAAAACACCGTGTCGTATTCTTTATCGGTATCAAAAATTTCTACCGTCATTGCATCTAAACGAGAGTATTCACGCACGTCTTGTTCTTCACCTGTGATCATAGAGCAGGGTATACCGTCCTCCTCAACGTCTTGCTGAACTTGAAGAGCCAGAACCCTTAATGGAAACAACATTTGACACTGACCCACTTCTGACGATCTTAAGGCATCTTTAATCATACGAGTCCCCTGATAAGTCTTTCCTGCGTTCGTCGGGGCACATAATATCGTAATTTTTCTATCAACGTTCCTCAAATACATTTCGTGGTAAGGCTTCTCGGAGATCATATTATTAAATACTTTTTCAAACGATTTTTTCTTCTTACCTTTATTCACTGATTTCTCCAGATTTTTCTGTATATATTCTACTAAATCTTTTGGTTGGTTTATTGATACTTTTTTAATGTCTATGAAAACTTTTTGCTTTACGGATTCTTTAAAAAGCGCATTGTGAGAATTTCTAATTTTTATTAAGACTTCACAGCACAAATCAAAAGTTTCTTTATTCCAGTCGTTAGTAATTTCGAAATCTCCTTTCGCAACTAACTTAAACACACCGTTGCTCTTACAGTGCTGCAATGCTAAATAAAGATTATTATTTGAGTAACGAAGGACTAGACCATCTTTTGAATAATTCAAAACAGCACCGTCAAACTCCGGTATGGAAAGCTGTTTTAAAACGCTATCGTTAAATCTCTTCTTTATGTCAGCTGGGTTTCTTACAAGTTCCACTTCATGAAGTTGTATTGAGAGCAACGATGATGGGGTAGAATTGAATGGAGAGAGTTCAGCTATTTGCTTATCTAGTTTTAGCATCCAAGCATGTAAGCCTGGCAGACCCATCATACGTATAAATGATTTATCTAATAGACAAGAAAACTCGACAGGGTGGTCTTTTATTGCAATCGAAAATGGTGCTTTATCTTTAATTACTTTGTTTTTACTTTCTCTTAATACTTGGAATGTATCATAATTAGCACTTGATAATTTTTGCATGATCCATTCTGCGGTAGCTTTTCTTTTCATAGACAACTTATTTAATTCCTTAATTGGTAATAAATAGGGTTAAGCACGGCAAAATCACAAAAAAAATGACTTACCCAAAGGTAAGTCATAAGTCATTATGCAACTTGTTGATTAGCAAGTTGCTTATCTTCTAAACGATAGAATAAATCTTCTAGTTCAAAAGCTAATTGAGGATCTACTCTTAGAGCATCATCCCAATCTACACCTTTCGGCACTACATTTTTATCTATATCGCATTGCTTTATTAGATGAGGGTAATCAATATTATCAACATCCCCCTTGTAATTATCTGGAATAACAATAAAACTCTCATAACGAGAATTATATGCTTTCCCTTCTGATATGAATTCCGCTTTTAAAAGAGAATCCACACCACGCCAATAATTACACTCTTCAATACAACGCTCTAAAGAAGTAGGTATAGAACTTTCATTCAAATAAATATATAAAGGCACTTTTCTTGATGGAGGGAAAATGATTTCAGCTTCTACATCCATCTCAGTCAAGATTTCTCTTAACTTCAACGATGCAGTATAACCTGTACCACTTCTATCCCTATCTCCAACAATAATTACTTGCTTATAATTATTAATCTCAGCAGTTTGTAATCGAGTTGCTGTGTTTGTAAATTTCACATCAAAATCAACAGATTCCAACATTTCATCACGCACACCCTTTTTATATTCTTCCTTCAAGCTTGGTGAAAGTCGAGCAAAGAATTTTGAAAGTTTATCTTCAGCCCATTCAGGACGACAACCTTCTTTATCTTTGTATTCGCTAATCGTTTTGAAAATATAATCAAACGAACTTGCGAGCTCATTACTTACACTTGACAGTTTTTGTTTGAACCAATCAGATGACTGAATAACTTCTTCAGCTTCTTCCTTAATTGGTTCTAACAATGCTCCGAAAAACGAAGCCATTGTCTCATTACCTTCACCTATATATAAGATATCACTATCTTTAGAGGTAAACATATTAGACATCATGCCAGTATCAGTAGACCATGTGCTTAAGTCTTTTTTGGGTAAATCTATATTAGCCTTATCCCAAATACCATTCACTTTTTCAAGGTAAACAGCATGTAGACCACACACTTTCCAATTTCCATTTTCATCTTGCTTTGTTAATGGTAAAATAACTGCCGTAAATTTACGTTTGTCATTTTTGATATCTTCCTGATTGTTATACTCAACATCATGGACAACCATTATATGCTTAGATAAATTAAACGCTTCAAAGTGCTGTTGCTTTCTACCTTGCTGAATATACTCTTGATAAATCAGAGCAGCTTCTTCATGGTGGACAGCTCGACTAACAATTTCCATTGCTTTTTCTTTGCTGTGTTTATTTTTAGCTTCAAGTTTTCGCGCTTGTTCTTTTTTTCTTTGAATACGATCAGCTTCAACCTTTGGGTCAACTGTAAAACTAATCTCATTACCGATAAAGTAATCAAACACAGCATTCCATCCAGCAGCATGAAGATTCGAAGTAGAACCCGAAACTACAAGGCCTACATTCGCCATAAAATCAGTAGGTGTTGCTATTGGGCCATGCTGCTTATGCATAAGCTGGAACATATCGTCCTTTTTCCAATAACGTAACCGATCTAATTCACTTTCAGGGTTTTTCTTAAAATTATCTGGGAACGTCATTCCCGTGATAATTTCACCCGCTCGGCGAAAAGAGCCAAACAATCGTTCTATATGTTCTTCAGTGTTCTGAACTTTAGTCTTCCCAGCTAAAAAACCAGGGATTCCAAAAGCACCCTCAAATAACTCTTTACCAGTTACCATAGGGTTATTCACTTTACCTTTGATAAAGGTAGCTATGCACACTAAAAGATTTCCACCTTTATAAGCAGCATAACCATCATCAACGTGACAAAGATTAAAAGTATTAAACTCATCTCCAGACTTAGATACAATATAAAAGCCTTTTGATGTTTCGATAGTTTTTCTTGCTATAGCCGCAGATCGTGATAATTTAACCCCACAAAAAACAGCAAATCCATCCTCTATAGAACCATACTTGCTTGTAAATATATTTTTTGCTTGATCATTCTTATCTTCTCCACTTTTAAGCCAATCTGACTTTTCCATAGAAGACAAAGAGCCTATTCTACTCATGATATCCTACCTTATTAAAAATTAGTTAAACTTGTCCTAACTTTAAATAGGTATTGAGTACGGGAGATTTTTATTCTGGTGAAATTCGGTATTTTTCTAAAGCTTCTTCGATGCGCTCCCAATAGTCTTCGATGAGCTCATCAAAAGATACCCAACCGTGTCCGTCACGGTCTATTTCTAAATGGTGGATTTCATATTCTGCATGCGAGCCAGGTGAACAATCTTCAGGTGCTAAGTGGATTATTGCTTCTTCACCACCGTCATAGTCATAACTAACACGGCACTCTATCTGCTTATTACCTATCTCAATATCAACTTCTGTACAATGCATCTAAGTAAACCCTTAAGAGAATAAGTATACATTCTCTCAATGCCTAACTTAATATCCTAGTGTTTAGCTCACTTTGTGTATTATTAATTACTAATTAATAAATTTGAAGTTTTAAAATGAAAGAGAAATTTGCGAAGATCTTTGAGAGTAATATATACGGACAATTACTAATTACTAAATCAAGCTTAAAAAAAGACAAAGAAGACCTGCTTAAAGTTTATATAAATTTCACCAGAGGAAAGGTCATTACCACCATTGCAATCAAACCTTCAAGAAATTCTGTGGAAGGGATGGGAGAACTTTTTACAAACTTGAGTTTAAAGGATTGTGAGGAATATATTGTAGAAGAATGCGGAGTTATCAATACTAAAAAAATCAATAACAGTAACGTACACTATATTCAAAAGTAAAAGTAAAAGTAAAAATAATAGTGATTTGCATTAACAATGCTTGCTTCCCATGAGTAAGGAAGTTATTTGTTCTTGCGTTTTAGGCTTAGACAAATAGTTCCCTTGCTGGTAGTCCAATCCCACAAAGACAAATGCATCAGAATGAGATTTAGTTTGCACACCAGTCACTATTGCTTTTATGCCGTGAGAACGAATTGTTTTTTTAACTGCATCGATTGAATCTTGGTGCTTGTCATCGGAAAGTAATTTCTCTAACAACGCTGCATCAAATTTAACTATATCCAAAGGATACCGCGCTAATAAAAAGACACCTGTATTACCTGATCCGAATTGATCAATAGCTAACAATACCCCCAATGATTTCAAATCTAAACATCTATCTATTAGATTATTAGTGCCGTTAGTAAAAATTTCCTCCCTTACCTCAACAATAACACTACTTGGAACAACCCCGTAATAGATAAGCTTATTCTTAAGGAAGTCATGGAATCTTTCATCATTTAGGAGTTTAGTTGAAAGGTTGAAAGAAATTTTTAAATCATTATCCACTGTGCTCCATTCTCTATGAGCCTCCAAAGCATCACAGATAGTCTTGCAAGTTAGCTGATAAATCAATCCACTCTCTTCTAGTGTAAGAATGAAATCATCCGGAGCATACTTTAAATTACCTTCACTATCATACCACCTTGTTAAGGCCTCTAAGGAGAAGATAGAACCATCGGACGAATAAGATGGCTGATAAACATGTTGAATCTTTCCTTGAGACAGAGCATCTAAAATGTCACCGTTGACATTTAATTTTTTTTGATAAATCTTCATGACTTCTTCATCAAACCAATTTATTTCATGGGAAGAGATTTCGGATACTTCATGAGCAATGTTTACCTGAAGAAATAGGTTGTCAATATCATAAATCTCTGCACTAAAAGAGCAGGCAGTGGAAATATCTAAATAAATAGAGGCTCCTTCTCTCTCCACTCTATGCCGACTGATTTCTTTTATGTTTTTTGCAATGTTATTAACATCTACCTTCATAACATTAGGCAGCAACACTGTTAGCGTGTCAGAGTCCGTAATATATACATAAGGGCAATTCGGTGTTGTGTCGGCTGAATGTTCAGATATTATTTTCAATATCTTTCGTGAGTAATCTAAAATAACCTGAGAAAACAATTCTCTACCATGATCACTATTGTTATCCCTATAATTATTAATACAAAGAGAAATCAACCCACAACTACTTGATTCATTTGCAATCCATTTAGAATCCCTTTTAAATTTATTGATATTAGGCAAAGATGTCGCATTATCGACATAAGCTCTACGCTCCAACTTCTCCTTTAACATCCTATTTTCATTAATGGTCTTAAAAGCTCTTTCTTTTTCATTATTCCTGACTCTTACTTGTCGTGAATTTCTTTTCTGAACATTACTGAAGAAGAGCGCCAATCTATCCCTTAAAATCATTATTGAAAAAAAGCAAAAAGCAATTGGAATCAATATTGCATGGTTAACGATGAGAGCATATTCAATACCTTCTATTCTGTTCAAAAATACACCTGCTTCCGTAGCTTTAGATAGTACAATAAACCAAACGAGAAGAACAAAAACACCAAGACCATTTTTTAATCTTAGGGCTGACAATGTTCCAAAACAAATAAAGCACAATACATAAAAGAGAGAAACAATTACGCCATGGAACATAGGCACTAGTAAAAATCCAATAAATTGAATGATAAAGGCAAACATCACATAAAGAATTGCCTCTTTAATGATCTTCTCGTCGGCTTTAAATGGCTGTAGATTAGAGAAGTAATATAAAAAAGGCACAACTAAGAAAACAGTGCTTAAATTAACTACAACCGTTCTTATCAAAAGCCAGGCTAAGTCCAATCCCTGATCGCCCACAACTGCATTGGCGGTATATAATCCAAAGGCTAGAAACCCCACTAGCCACCCTAGGTGTATAAGACATATTTGAATTAGGTTTTTAGCCTTAGAGTAAAGAGAACCCATGTGGAAATGTTTTCGTATTCTAAACCCTGCAATATAATGAGGTGCAAGTGAGATTAAAGTAAAATAAGCGTACAAGAGCACCCCATCTATACCTAATACACCAGGGTCAAAGAATGTATAAGAAATAATCCAAGCCAACCAAGTAACTAGAAAAAACTTCCATTTTCTAAATAGATAAAAACCTAATAAAAAAGCTAGACCACTATGGAGAGAGATGAAGCTATGAGTTATATCCGATGTAAGAACAAAGGATAAAGAAGAAAGCGCTAAAGAGAATAAAAAGATTTTCAGGCAGTTGAAGGGGGATTGATCTTCCATCTGCTTTGTTGAAAAAGATACAGATCTAGAGAACAGTAATACTACATTGCCAATTGTATCTGGAAACCTGACTTTTCTCACTGTATTCACAACCGAATCTAACCCTATAATTGGGATATGATAATAATTCCTGATTAAAAATCAAGGGTTTTTGTTTTTTAAGTGCAGGAGGTTTTCGAGAGCATATAAAGAAATGGATACCAGAAGCAACAATTCGGATGCGAATAATATCCGAAACGATAGGTTAATAGTGTCAAATGAATGCAAATAGAGCCCAAGCACAAAGATAAGGCAAATAATTGTTCGAGGCTTTATGCCAACCAGAGGTATGTGGAATATCAAAAAAATCACCCAACAGAAGTGCAAATAAAAGGTCTCAACAGAAAAGAATCAACCTAGCGTATTCTAGTTGACTATTTTATCTTGTTTCTTACCATCTACCAAGCATTCATTAACATGAACACTCTCGCCAAGAGCTTCTATAGCGTCGGCATCTAGGTTATTCATTGAAGTCACCTTTTCGTACACGTATAAAGGTTTACCCGATAAGGCATGCTTTCTCAGAACCATCATAACTTTGTTTTTTATAAAGACAAAAAAACCAATCACAATCAAAGCAACCAACAATAGGTTAAAAACTTGTAACATATTCACTCCAAGAGATTAGAACGCACATTACCTAGGTTCTTAAGTAACAAACAAGCAGGGATTAGAGTTTTTTGCACGGCAGTCAAAGCCGATTTCTATAAAAAAAAGACAAAAAAAAACGCAGAATAATCTGCGCTTGGGTATTCACCCAAGAAGATGTAAAAAGGCGACCAAACCTTCGCTTTAAAATATTTAAGCCCCTTAATTCCTAAACAATTTATCGCGCATCTCCATAACCCGCTTTGTTTTTTTATTTTTGTGCGAGTGCCACTTTGTGACATTATTAAGTACGACCATTTAGGGGGAATATATATGCAGTTCTACTTTCTTCGTAAAAAATATTTAAACTATTTATCGTTAAAACTTAAGAGCCCACCTTTATCTTGTAAGCTAAGATCTCTGACGGCTTCTTGAGACCAGGTAAGTGAACACGGAAAACCAAGTATATCGAATACTACTGGTGCCTTTTCGGAAGGGATAACACATGAAAAAGATAAGTCTTCTGAGTAAAAACTTAAGTCTGCATTATCTAGTTTGCCTTTAGTGACAATAGTCTTAGCAATTAATTTCTGAATTTCCGATCCATCTGATTCAGATAAAAAGACCGATCCAATAATCACCACCTTACCTTTCCAGATAGATTTTAAAAAATACCTCATAACATACAACCTGTTTATATAGCATAAGAATAATTAGGAGCAGGGCAGGCAATCAGATATCGTCTACTGTTTGAGGAGTATAAAATGAAACTTAAATTGGCAATTCGCCGAGGGAAACATCCACTTATCGTAATGCAAACAAAGAAACTTCATAAAGGCTTATGTATATGTACGGTAGTTAATACCAATAAACAAATTCTTGTGAGCCCTAAGTACCTTCATGAGCCTTGCGCTCAAACATATTCATTTGAGAAAATAAGTTATCATTTCAGCAGAGCCAACCTCACCGAAGAGCTAACTAAAGAAGATGTTTCGATTATAGGAGTGTTTTTAAAAAAATATAAAAACGTATTAAGCCCGTTTGAGTTCGTATCATTATTGAATGGCGAGTTAAGAAAGAAAATTCAGAATTATATGCTATCAACGAAACAAGTTTCATTTAAAAACAACCAGTATATCTGGACTAGTTAAGCCAAAAAGGAGCCTGTCCCACACTCATGGATTGAAGACTGCATAATAAATGTTGAATGATAAGTTGTATGCCTGTAAGTTATTGCGCTCATAATAAATACGTATCATCGAGAAAAATAATTAAATGACTCTTAATGCTTTAAATATAAAAACTACAATCAGTACGCAACTAACAAATACCGAGAATTCTATATTAGCTAAACTTCAAGAAATAAAAACGATATCTAATATGTCTCCTGACAATACTGAAGTTGCAGAATCTAACATAGAAAGAGCAAAGATTACTTCTGAAATCACTCGTCTTAATCACAGAAAGGTTCAACTTGTGAAGGCAAATTTAAGGATTAAAAACGATCAATATGGAGATTGCCAAGAATGCGGCAATGAAATTGCGGCAAAGAGACTTATGAAACATCCAGAATCAGAATTCTGTGTAGAGTGCTTATCTGATATAGAAAAAAGAAATAAACAATACGCTTAGCTCTTAGAATGCACCCCTCTTTTTGAGGGGTTCTATTATTTCCTAGATAAAAGAGATACAAAAAACAAGACTATCGATTCTTTATCGCCATCAATTGCTTTATCCAATGTATTTTGATCTGAGTTTTTTAGTTTAGTCTTTTGCTTGATAGCCGCAAGCCCTGGAGAAATGATTGCCATCAATCTATCTTTTGCAATACCATCATCATCTTTAGTGAATACGTGAGATATAGCACTCGCTACGTCCATACAAAAGCTTTTCTCATGTTGATCTAGGTTTGAACTCCCCTCTACGGCTAAAGATATCTCCTCTTTACACCTTTCCATTACCATAATGCTCTGATCTAAGTCATCAGTAAGACTTTTGTTTTGGTGCCTAAGTCCATTAATTCTATTAAGCAGGTTCTCTATATCAGGCAAATCATCAGGAGCTGTAATTACAACCCCTGTAAACAAGTACCGCAATAAAAACAATGGAGCGAAAATGACACTCAAAAGTATACGTTTTAAAAATCGAATAATAGCGAACATAGAAAAATCCTTATATAAGTTAATCATTAAATAGCAACCAGATGTGCGATTAATCAAACTTCATCATGATTTAGAGCCGTTATGCATATTTTTAAATTCCTCAAAACGCATTCATCCCACATAATAGTCTTATTTTAAAAGGTTGAAAATGTTAAATTGTGAATCTGAAACGGAAAATGAGTTATATAAGATAGAGGAAGCAACCAAACAAATATCAAAATCTTCACTCTTAATTAATGTCTCGCACGCACTCATGATGGCGGTATTTGTTTGGTCTACTTCTTTTACTCCAATTGCTGGGGTTTTTCTTACGACAATTGTAATAATCTCTTATGTAAACAATAATAACTTAAAAAAGAAAACGGTAAGCGAACTTGCTAGTAGCTACTTTAATTTAATAGGTCAAGACAAGGTTTTAAAAAATAAACTCATAACACCGGAAATATTAATGGTCATTCACCCATTCACACGAATACCAGCAAAAAGCACATTCAATGCCTTTAAAAATTTTAAAACAACCAATATGGACAGTGAAAATTTACTTCACGCGTTCAATGCAATGGTGAGTATGGATTTTTTGAAAAAACTAAAGTCTAATTTATCTAATTAATATAAATTTCACCTAATCTGTCAATATAATGCTTTGCCCAAAGCCAAATTGTGAGTTATTTACTGGAAGGAGATAGCAATATTGAACTTTTTTCATGTTTTTATAACTGTTCGCTCGTTATGTAACCTGTTTTGGTTTGCTTTAAAAAAGTAATGAAAGTAGAATGTCGCCTCAAAATATAAGAAGAATAAATAGGAGCAATTATGTGCGAAGAAACTAACTGCACAAACAGAGCTATCTGGACAGTCAAATCATCAAATAAAAAGCACAGCGTCAATTTATGTGACGAACACGTAGCCATGCTTGAGGAAGTTGACGGAAACCAAAACACACTTGAGGTTATGGCAGCATAATTATTTAATACATTATTTAAATAACCCCACACCAATCACTATAAAAGAATACTACTTATGAAAAAAAATACATGTTTATTCGTCCTCATGATGAGCGCAACGACACTTACTCTGCCTTTCAATGCGCAAGCTGTAAATATAGCAGAGCAAGTATGCAACTTAATCGCATCAGATGATAAAAAACGGTTACGCTCATTTTTAAAATCCAATAAAGTTAAAATTCGCAATATTTTTTCAGGCGTACAGTGTAATGGACTAAATATACTCACATTCGCATCCTCGGAATCATCTGAACAAACAGGAGGCCTTATTATTAGTAAGTTACCAAGGAAAGTCGTAGCAGAAAATATTGAACACTTAAAGTCCGGAGCACCAGCTATATTAGATATGGCGAACCAAAGGATACACAGTTAGTAGAATAATCTAACAAAAAAACCGCTAAATTAGCGGTTTTTTTAAATTACTTTATTCTACTTTGCTTTATCCATCTTAGTTCTCATTATTGCAGAAACAACCTCTGGCGATAGTTTTTCAATAATCTCATTAAATTGAGCCAATCTAATTGTATTATAAACATGCCTAGAATCTAAAGGTGTGTTTTTTGCTTTTTCAATGTCGATAAACTGCTTATATTTTGAATTAATCTGCTTCAATTTCACTCTATCGTCTTGGCTCATCGCGGCAAAGATTGAAAGCATATCAGCTCTTTTCTTCTTCGCGATAGATGATTCAGCGCTGAATGGAATAAATTCCACCTTAGCCTTTGTCGTAGCAGAACTTGCGTGAGTTGAGAAGGTTAAAAACAGTAGTAGCGTGGTTAAAGTAATTTTCATAGTATCTCCTAATATATTACTACATAGGGCGGAAGTATAAAAATTTTACCTTTTTATAATTATTGACCGCCTTTTGAGTTTGGAATCAATAGACTCAATAAATGCTAGAGAATCTTTTAATGCTTTGTAAAGAGTCAAATCACAAAATGTATATTCTACATTATCTAGAAGTGCTTCAAGCTTATTGATTTCCTCGTCGAGAACCAATCCGTCACTATTCTGATTCGATTGATTATAGAGTGAGTAAAGCCCATCCAAAAGAGATTGGAAATAGCTTTTGATTTTAAAAAGTTCTGCACTCCAAGATGGTAGAGAATCTAATTTTTCGCCAAAGACATCAAGAACACTATAGATCGCAATGGCGGCATATAACTGGGGGCAAGCAGCCTTTCCACGCTGTAATTTTATTAAAGATCTAACAGAGGCTTGAAGAGATAGAGGAACTCGCATGGGTGTTGAAATATCATCTCCAACTTCATTAACCCTTCCGGAACCGATGCTAGGTTTTCCTTTTTTTCCACTCGATTTTGTTTCAGTCATAGATGAAATACTTGATGTTCTTTTGATTTATTATAATTCAGAAGAATCAATATACAACTATATCTCAGGAATATATATCACTTCCATATATTTTCTTTTTAAATTCCTTAACACAAACTGACCAATAGGAGGAGTTCCTTCATTTAGCTCGCTCTCACCCCAACTTAACACAAATGACAGGTCGTGCCCCAGAAGAAGTAATAATGCGTCATATGCTGCATTCATGTCTCTATAAATCCCTGACTCTAGAGGGGATTCATACGACAGAGAAAATGCTCTGGAGATTTCCAAAACATCGGGCGTGATAATCACTGCATTTGCTCGCCTAGCTTTCAATAGGTTAACGAACTTTTGGTAACTTAGGCCACATAACTCTCCCAAAACATCATCTATTACCAGGAGCTCTTCTCTAATGACGTAAAGCGAGTCTAACAAGAAATTCTGATCTCCCTTGTCTATTTCTTGAATTTTAAATAGGCAAGGGTAGGTAGACATTAAACCCATCACTTTGGCAGTGATAATATCCTTACTTTGCATCACTTTCCTATCAACAAAATATGTAACAGGCTTTCCTTGCTTCAATGCTTGTTCCATGAGAGCAGTAGCTAATATTGTCTTTCCACTACCCGAATTTCCGTCGATTATAGATAGAGGTTGGTCAATCTTAAAATCTAAAGATACAACTTTTGAATAAACACCAGGCAAGGAGAAAAGCATTTTATTTCTTTCACTATAGTATAGAGATTTGAAAAACGACTTCACTAAACCTCCCCCCAGTATACTAACTTTCCCTCTATATCCTACATTATCTTTTTTAGATATTATTTCAGAGAACATTCTTCTTGGCATTTTGGTCACTTTAAAAATTTCATTTAAATTAGGATACCTCAATTATCTTAAGTATCAGCATAAGTATTAAGCTCTAGGTGGAAGTGACCAATCAACTACAGGGTAACCCTTATTCTCTAACGCTTCGTTAGCAAGCTTAAAGCAGTTACTCCCCATAAAACTAACAAAGTTCTTTCCTGATTTTCGACAACCAAGCGGAGATGGATGGCTTGTTTTAAAAATTGAGTGATTTGCACTAACCAAATTAGAAAGTGCATGAGCGTGCAGTCCCCAAGATAGCATGACAAAAAAGTCTTTTTTATTTGAAATATATTCAATCAATCGAGTAGAGAATTCTTTCCATAGTTTTTTATGAGCACCAGCCACCCCTCTAATAGTCGTTAAGGAAGTGTTTAGCAATAGTACATCTCCAGACCATTCAGTTAAGTCTCCGTTTGATAATGAATTATCAATAGCTAATGAAGAAAAAATCTCTTTGTTTATGTTTTTTAAAGACGGAGCCACTTTCATCCCTGGCAAAATGGAGAAAGCCAAACCACAAGCCTCACCGTTGAAATATGGGTCTTGTGAGACTATAAGCACTTTAATGTCTTCAATCGAAATTGATTCAAAAGCCCTAAACACTAGTTCAGGAGAAGGGCAGATTTCAACCCCGTCGTTAACACAATCTGATAGGAATTCATCTATATCAGAAATTAATTTTTTATTTGAATTGAAAAAAGGAGCCCAAGACTCCTTTATGTTTTTATAATTTAAAATCATTTAAAATTCTTGGGAAACTTAGCCGGAGGCAAGTTGTGTTTCAACCTAGCCTGGTTTATTGCCTTTTGGCTACCAGCAACATAGTCGCATTTATAAATCTTAGCTAAATCTTTACATGCATCCGTGTATCCTTCATGAGCCCACTTAACAAGAATATCTCCCACCTTATCAATTGGAAGAATTCCTTTCACTAAACGAAGGCCGTTCACATCTTTTGTTTTATAAACTTCTAAACTTGACATACTACTTTACCCTTTTTAAAAATGGTTGACGCTTACAAAAGTGTCATACGCTTGCTTACTTAAAATACCTGCACCTAATATACCTGCACGCTCAAAATTATCTTTACTTAAACGAAAGTGGGGGTGGAATCTCATATTTACCAAATCCCCTAGATCCAAGTCCAATCTCTTTGCAAATGACACTAATTCTCCAAAAGTGTCAGAAGTCATTTGCGAAAAACAATTATGAGGCCAAACCCCCTTCGGAACGACGTTAGTTAATTCTCTAATCACTATAGTCACAATTAGGAATCTTCCGTTTTTTTCTCATTAGATACCTTGCTTGCTTTGGAAATGAGAGAAATGATCAATATAAATGGTGTAAAAATGATTTCAACAAAAACAGCCATCTCTCGCTCTATACCTGATTTACCTCTCCATGCATTATTTTCCTTTAACTCTTCTCTTCTGTATTTATTCATCAAACAAACAGAAAAAACAATATACAACAAACCTGAAAACGTCAGTAAATATACATTCATCACAAAACCCCTTTACGTTTTAAATATTTTAATATCTCTGGATCATCAATTAGTCGATTAATTAATTGTTTTTTTGCGTTAATTCCACTTGGAAGTTCAAATCGTTCTCGACAAACCCCATCATGCAATTTCCTCATTAGACGAACCTTATAACCGCTGCATTCGTCTACTTCAAAAAGCCTGTTATTAATATCTAAAGATGCTACACCACCGTTTGTGCAAGCAGTGACAAACGGCAATCCACTTAATACATGTAGAAATGTTCCAGTAGTAGCGCTACCTTCAATACTAATTGAACGCATCCAATTATGAAGCTTAGGAGGCAATGGAATGTTTCTTCCTAAATAGTACGAGCAGATTACAACTTGATCATTAATTGATGTCTGTGGATTAGCACTTAACTTATCTATTTGCTTGGATTCCAGATTGTAATCCACAAGCAAGGACACAAAATCTTTTAGTAATTTTGCAGACATTTCTAATGCCTTACTTGTCACAACAGACCGCTGCTTAAACTCGCCGCTTCTATTCGTTAGCTGTAAATACCTGTCCCTACATTTCACACTAGGCCCAAATAATTTAAAGCCACATTGACCCAATTGAGGCTCTGCACCATCTAAGTAAGCAGATAATATAATTTGATTAATCAAGGCATCATCATTTCTAAATGGCGATGATATTGACATGATGTATGTCCCTGCCCCTATGTCAGAATCATTATAAATCCAACAACGCTTAGCATGAGCTCTTACCAAAAAGCCTTCTCCATTTATGATACGCATACCATAATTAGAGTTTAATATACACAATCTACCAGCATCATCTCGATACGATAGCTCGGTTCCGCCAACAACCTGACCAGCAGTAACACCTGTGCAAATAACAGATACACCAACTTTTCGAACCATATAATCAAAAAGAGAAAGCGACATAAAAAGATTTATATTCTGGAGTAACTGATTTGCAGAATTAGATCTGCTTAAAAACGGATAAAGCCCCGTTTCAGAAAGTGTGTCCATACACTCAGTCGCAACTGAAAAATCATGGTTACTCAAATCTACGTCGAAGCTATATTTAGCAGATAACTGAAAACTACCTTTGTAAGGACTAAATCTATCTATTTGGCCTTTGTTTGAAATCACGACTTTAAATATAAAAGCGTCTCGGGGTGAGTCGCAAAATGAAAGATCTTTTTTCCTTATTTCATTCTCTGGGTAAAGGTATTGCCTAGAGTGACCTGTTAAGAAGTCCTCATAAGAGTGTATCTTACTACCAACATCTACAACAGCATACTTTAAGACATAGTGATCTTCAAATTTCTCAATCACAAACCCATCTTCTACGAGCCCAGTACCTGATTGGTCTATCGAAATACCCGTTACTAACATATATCAATCTCAATTAAATAATTAGGAGAATGTTATCAAATAAAAAGAGATATACTTAATGTTTAGATCACTTTGTGTATTTTAAAACCAAAACAAAAAAAAGAGGAATAAATCCTCTTTTTTTTTAATATTTAGCTTAGTTATTAGGGGTTCAGTTTATTCTTCAATCCCTTACCTGGCTTGAAATGGATCTTCACACGCTCTCCAACGGGAACTGAAATTCCGCTTTTAGGGTTTCGGCCAACCTTAGCGTTGAGAGTTCGAGATGAAAATGTACCAAAGCCTCTAATCTCAACTCGACCCCCATCTTGAATAGCCTTACTAATATCATCAATTAAGGAATCCAATACTTGTTTCATTAAGTGCGACGGAAATTGTGGATGTTTATCAGCCAGTATTTGACCAATATCTGATTTAAGCATACCTTTACCTACTACATTATTAAAAGGAAATTGTCCTACAAAAAAAGAAAGGAATCCTTTACCCTTCAAAGCAAAGCACATACTAAAACATACTTTTTCTGAAGGCAATAAAAAATACTAATATTATGAAAAACCGAAAGAAATTGAACAATAATGAACCAATTATATATTAAAGCATACTTTAAAATATAATGAATAACCATAAAGCTCTATTATCAGCATGTCTTTTTTAAAACATACCCAAATAAATGAAGTTCATTACAATAATATCTCTTATCATTATAGCCGTAGCAACTTCCGTTTTGCTAATCTCGCAACCCAATAAGTCTATGTTTATAATGATGCTGCCCTCAATATTTTTACTTTTGGCATATTTATTATACACACCAAAAAAAACAGTAATTTCAATGCTGATGAACGATTACGATTCAAAACCCCAAAAGGACAAAACAGCCCATATAGCTATCTGGGATAGAACTACCGTAGATGTACCTAATATATCGCACCTTCAGGAGTACGAGTTCGAAGCGTTATATTTTTGCACCACGACAGGTGAGTTGCCAGATTTATCTTTAATACGACAATCATCAAAAGTAAAAAAAATAAACCATTGGGAATATCGTACAGATAATAAGACTCATTTGAAAATATACTTATTGTTTAGTCTTTACCACATAGTTCAAAATCATTCTGAAAACGTTACATTGCATATCTTCACGAAAGATGAAGAATTGATAAGTCGTTTTAAAATACACGCCAACGGGTATTTACTAAAAAAATTAATATTTAAGGATAACAAACAAGAACAATGAACATTTTATATTGGGATATCGAAAACCTAAATACTTTGAAAAATGAAGGGAAGTTCAAAAATATAAACTTTGACATCGTCCAATGTTGTTTCGCAAAACCATTTAAGGATATAGAAACGCGCATTAAACTTCCTAACAAAACAATCAACAATCACCAACTTCACAGCCGAGGCCCTGACCTTGCTGACTTTCATCTCCTATCCCTATTAAATATGGATATACAAGAGCATGGTAGAGATCATAATTTCTTTATCGCCACCCACGATAAACTCTTATCTTATCGTTTTATCGTTCTTGCAAGAAACCTAAATGTGAATAGAAACAGAATCATTCCCATACTTTCAGACCTAGACATAAGAAAACGCAGCAAAAGAGGTTATGACTTGTTCGAAGAAGGAGATCGTGAAAAGATCCCGAAAGAGTTAAAAGGCAATATCTAAATTAATTTGTCCTCCTTATCCCTATATATGGGAAATGAGGTAGATAGAAATGAAGTTTTTGTTTAAAACAACTGAGAAAAAGAAGTTAAAAGCTTTAATAAGAAAAAACGGTATAACATTGTCTTATATAAAAGACGGTGCACCTTTCTATGTCCACTCCAATGAATGCTCCGATGAGTCTGAATTGAGTTTTGCCTTAAAACAGTCTCTACAACAAGTTGATGATGTTCATAAGTTTGAAATAGAACTAATTCTCTCTCATTCATTTTATGAAATTCACCAAATAGATAAACCCAAAGTTCCTGTTTCAGAATTACAGGACACGATCCCATGGTCTATAAAAGACATGACTCCAATTCAGATTGACAACATGCTCTTCGATTACTGCGATATATTAACCAAATCATCCGATCCCAAAATCAATGTGACAGTCGCGGACGTTAATTTTGTAAGGCAGTTTGTTGATATATGCAATGAGGTTAAGACACAGGTCACTTCAATTAACACTGAAGAGCACAGTATTGCTCAGATCGTTCCTGACTTTGAATCAGCGCTATTTATAACGTGTAATAGCGTAGATGATCTCCTCATAACCATAAGCTTATATGGTGATAGCGTCCTATCAAGAAGAGTGCAAGGCGTAACAGCCATCTGTGAAGACGTGGAGTTACTTATAGATCAACTTATAGAGTCTATATCCTTAGAAGTCCAACGCTCTGTGGATTTCTTTTCTAGTCAAATAAGCGATGCCGCCATTACCAAAGCTTATATAGCGGTAAACGGCAAGAATAACGCTCGATTAGCGAATGAAATTACTGAAATAACAGGGCTCAAAACCATGCCACTTCTCCCTGAACAACGATTAGGTGATTTAGCGCCGTGCGCATCAATACAGAGAGAGGTTAAGAATGCAAAAGAAACTTAAACTCAATCTAATAAGAGCAGACTTATTACCAAGAAAAGAGAAGCTACCGTTTATGATGGTAATCTCTCTGTGGTTATTCTCCTTGTTAATAATCACAGCATTAAATTCAAGCGTAAATGTGGAATTCATTTCAACAATGGATAAAAAAATGTCCCTAGAATATGAAGAGCTTCATTTAGCTAAAGTTCTAGAGGAATTTAATCTCCTAAGAAAATCAAATTCATTCTCCTCACTTACACTTGAATCTACATCCCTAGACGAAAAGATAACTAATGAAAAAATAAGAGTTGGACAAATTAAATCAATATTAGTTAAAGCCAACGATCCAGAGTTCAGAGTTTTAGAGGCACTTTCTAATGTACCATCTAGAGACACCTGGGTAACACAAATAGCCAAAAATAAAGGCTTTATTACAATAAATGGTAAAGCAATGTCGTCCACCGCAGCCCCTATTTGGCTCGAAGAACTAAAAGCAGATCCTTTTTTCAAGAAGTTGAAATACAAAGGGATTTCAATTTCAAGTAATATCGATTTGACTTTTAACTTTGTTATTAGGTTCCAAATATGACTTATAGTGAAAATTTTTCAAATTTAAAAATAAAAGAAAAAATTCTAATACTTGTTTGCGGGCTTGTGGCTATCTGGTCTATTGGCGGTTATTACTTTGTAGAACCACAATTCCAACTTTTGTTAAATGAAAAAGAACTGATCACGGCTAAACAAAAAAACACCAACTTGCTATTGAAACAACTTGATGTTTTAAAAAACACCGTACCTACGGAAAAAAACAGAATACTTGATTCAATCAAGACTAAAAAAATGACACTCATTAAATTAATCACTCAAGTTGATTCTGAATCTCGAAAAGCTCTTTTATCAGATATAAACCTTTTAACTCATGAATTAATTTTAAAAGCTCACCTAATAGAAATCCAGCAACTCGAAACAGCAGAGTTAGCTGATAGAGATGAAACTTTACCTAACTATAGAAAACAGCAAATTAATGTACTAATAAAAGGTGAATATAAGCAATTAGCGGCATTCTTGAGTAATTTAAAAATGTCAGAACACATCTTTATGCTAGATGAATATGCACTTGATGCCACGCAGCATCCAGATGTATTCCTTTCTCTCAAAATCAACACCTACCTTGAGGATGTGGAATAATGCGAACACTCAAACATATCTTTCTTTTACTTTCCTTTATTACATTTAGCACACATGCGAATGTGATTAGTTATGACCCAACAGCTCCGAAAAATAAAAAGAGAGAAGCACACAACTATACCGCTCCAATCCAATTAGATTTATCTATGATTCGTTATAACCGAAAAGACTACAGAGATTCCCAAGCATTTGTAGGGGATCAGTGGTATAGCGTCGGAGAAAAAATCGGACAATATACAGTAACATCGATCACATTCGACACAGTTAAAGTAAAAGATGGCACAACCACACATAAACTAAGAATTATGAAATAAAGGAGTATCTAAAGTGTTAATAAGGAATTTAATAGTAGCAACATTATCTATTGTTTTAGTCAACGGGTGTGCATCTTCAAAAGCCGCGTCTCCCGTACCTGATACAGTAAAAAAGCCTTCACTTGCTGCCGAAGCACTGAACGCTGATCTAACAAGCAATGTTGTGCATGCAGCACCTGTCTTACCGCGCCTAGAAAAGAAGCGCCATAAGAATACAACCAAAGAGAGCAGGTTTGATATAAATATATCTAGTGTTGATATCAAAACATTTGCAGCTAATATTTCTAACGAAAGAGACGTGTCAATAGTAGTTCACCCTGAAGTGAACTTAAAAATATCAATGCAACTAAGAAATACAACTTTATCAAAAGCATTATATATCGTAGGTGATATTTATAACCTTGATGTTAGATTCGATGATGATGTCTACTTTATCTTTCCTGCGGGATTAAGAACAGAAACCTTCAATCTAAGTTACATTAACGTAAACAGAGAGGGCGCATCAAATATCCGAGTCAACACAAGTGGACTAACCGGAAGTTCGAATGGCAATAGCGAAAGCGGCAATAGCGAAAGTGGCGATAGCGGAAACTCCGAACAGTCCGGAGATGAGTTAGTAAATGGCACAACAATTAAAACTGAAACCAAAATAAACATTTGGGCAGATATAAAAGAAGCACTATCAACTCTCATAGGGAGTGAAGAAGGCAGAACTATTATTGTTAGCCCACAAACAGGCACGGTTACAGTCAAAGGTTTTCCTTCAGATCTATTCGCAGTTAGAGATTATTTACACAAAATTGAATTTTTCTTAAATAAACAAGTTGTTCTAGAAGCTCGTATTTTAGAAATATCTCTAAATGATGACTATCAACAAGGCATAGAGTGGGAACACCTAACGAGCGGAGCTAAGTCTTATGGCATCAGCACAACAGGCGGAATAGCAGGGAATAATATTGCTGGAGCAATAGGCGGCATAACCAACTTATCATTTTTAACGCCTAAATTTAGCAGCGTAATAGATTTATTAAGCACGCAAGGTGATGTTAGAACACTTTCCAGCCCTAGAATTACTGCTACAAACAATCAAAAAGCTGTATTCAAAGTAGGCGAAGACGAATACTACGTTACGAACATCAGCACAACAACTGTGACTGGGAATTCAACAACAGTAACACCTGAAATTGAACTAAAACCGTTCTTCTCTGGCATCTCATTAGATGTAACACCACACATAAATGAAAGAGGGGAAGTGTTATTACATGTGCATCCAGCTGTAATTGAAACAAGCGAAAAAGAAAAAGTAATTACATTAAATGACGAACAATACATCCTCCCTCTTGCGCATAGCTCAGTAAGGGAAGTTGACACAATCATCAGGTCAACCTCTGGCGAGGTAGTCATCATTGGGGGGCTAATGCAAAGTCTCAATAAAGATAAAAACTCCGGCATTCCGTTCCTACAAGACTTGCCATTTATAGGCGATCTCTTTAAAAGTCTATCAAATTCCGGCATGAAAAAAGAGTTAATAATACTCATCAAGCCGACCATTATTGATTCAAAAACAAAATCGAAAAGTCACACCAAACTTTTTAACCTATGAAGCATTTCAATTACAAAGCTAGAGATGGAAAAGGAGCACTAGTAAAAGGGGAGCAAATCGCAGAAAATCGTGATGATGTAGCAGATATACTCATCACGAAAGGCTTAATGCCTGTGAAAATCACACTACTAGATACGAAAAAAAGCTTTTTATCAATAAATTTAAATACAAAAGTCTCACCTGAACACTTAGCGGTATTCACAAAACAAATGTATTCATTACTACGGGCAGGGATTCCAACCATACGCGCTATTTATGGAATTGCTGAAACCACGCAAAGTGAAATACTTAAAGACGCCCTACTTGATATAGCCAAAAATTTAGAGAAAGGCCAAAATCTTTCGACTTGCTTAACGACTCACAGTAAGATCTTTAATAAATTATTCGTATCTATTGTCTCTGTTGGAGAACAAACAGGGAGAACTGATACAGCATTTCAACAATTAACTGAGTATATAGAAAAAGAAAACGAAACCAAACGAATGATTAAAACAGCGCTAAGGTATCCTGTGTTTGTTATCGGCGCTATATTAGTAGCAATGGCAATAATGAATATTTTCGTCATCCCCACATTTAATACTATATTCGCAAAAATGGGCGCAGACTTACCCATGACTACACGAATACTGATCACCACCTCTGATTTCTTCGTCAATTTCTGGCCGTTAATAATAGTTATATGCGTATTAACTGTGTACGGTTTTCTACATTGGACGCAAACAGAGCAAGGAGAACTAACCTGGGGAAGGGTAAAGTTGGAACTACCGATAGTAGGCTCTATTGTCAAACAAGCGTCACTAGCAAGGTTTTCAAGAACACTGAGTGTTATGCTGTCAGGCGGCGTTCCATTAACCAACGCACTGTCTTTAACAGGAGAAGCTGTTGACAATGCGTTTATGAAATCCAAACTTCAAGAGATAAGATCTGGAGTGGAAAAAGGCGCTTCATTAAAGAAAATGTCATATGAAAGTGGAATGTTCACACCTCTCATTCTACAAATGATAACAGTGGGAGAGGAAACAGGTAATATGGATAGCTTATTACTTGAGATATCTGAATATTATGAGAGAGAAGTTTCATATGAAGTAGGCTCGTTATCATCAAAGATAGAACCAATAATGCTGGGCGTTGTAGCCGGAATGGTACTCATCCTCGCCTTAGGGATTTTCTCTCCAATGTGGGACATGTTAGGGCATATGACTAAAGACACTTAGCTTCCAAATATTTACTATATAAGGCGTTTACTAAAACGCCTTATTTCGTCATACCTTCCTCTAATTATACATATCAATTAAAAAGGAAGTTTATTGTGGATATTTATATATTATACGGATACAGAAAGCTTGGCGAGAATAAGGTTAATATTTTCCCACATAGAGCTTATCAGCACGCGGATGATGCTAAAATCAATTGTGATATTTTAAAAGCGAGAAATCCAGATACCGATTTTTTAATAAGCAAAGTGACAGCACCAAACAACAGCCTAGATGATATTTTCCTCATAACAGAGAGCAAAGTGAATCACATGTACCCTATAAAAGCATTCCCGACTAGAGGAGAAGGTAGAAATTACATCTATTCTCCAGAAGCTCGTGAGTTTTCTCAATTACAATTGGATTGTCTAACGGTAGCGTAAACTATAATGGCAAAAATAAAGAATTTTAAAACACCAGCAAAAACTTGGATAACGGCTATGCAATTCGGCACACTTGGAATTGGAAGTGGTATATTCCTTGTTGCTACAGTATCACCTGCTATTGGCATCGTAGTCCTGTTAGTCGCGATCACAGCTGGCTATTTCATTAATATCCAACAGCAAGAGAATGATTATGCTACTGCTAAAAGAGCTTATTTGAGCTATCTTATTCAATTTGACACTGAACAATTAAGCAATGTTGTTGACTCTACATTTGTTGATAAATCAACTAAAGCAACCATTAAAGAATTTTTAATGGAATACAGAAAACACGAAATGTAGGCGATTACTTACCTAAATAAATACACCGAACTTTTCTTCCTTCCACTCTCAAGCTCGCAGAAGGAGGGAAGGTGGATTCCTCAATCACAATCTCATTCCCATCTTTGTAAGAGAATAAAGAAATCCTATCTACTACCCTTGAGGTGATGACCATTTCTTGAATTCTTATTTCGTCAAATTTCCTTAATTCCGTCATGCAAATAGTTTCAGGGTTATACTTTTCAACAACATGCTGCAAGTGAAATTTCTTAGCCTCTTCTTTGGAGTACGATTTTGAAAATGTATCAAAAGACATCACCAAAAGCACAGTTAATAAAACAAACTTCATAAGGGTTTTTCTCTATAAATTATAGTTATTCGTCAAAACAGAACATACATGTATGTAATCAGTAAACTTGCAGTAACGAAACGGAACGGAACTTCTAAATGATTCAATATCTCATCTACACAGTAATATCAATATTTCTTGGCTCAATAGTTTATCTAATGTCACCAAGTAATGACACATATACAGGCATCATATCAGCAGTGACCACTTTTATTGGTTTACTCATTATGCATATAAACAATAAGAAGAGCATACAAGATTTATCTGCGCTGTTTCAGTCTGACTTAGAATCAACAAGAATACACTTCAATGGTCGTGCCAATTTAAATAGTTACAATCCAATGATGAATAACTTAGTTACAACCATTAATGATGCATTTACTAAAACAGACATACACTTGCAGCATGTTTTTACAAGCGTATCAAGATTAATTCCTATTGCTAAACAAGTCAGTGATTCACAAGTCGCTTTAACGCAAAGCTCTCTTGTTAATAATCAGCACTTAAACCGAGTTAAATCAATAATGGGCAATGCACACGCCATTAATACTCAAGTAAACGAAGATATAAAAGCTATTATGAGTGACATACAATCTTCAGAGGAGCTAATATTAATAAATAAAAAACAAATGACTAAGTCCGTTAAACTTTCAAGCAAACTTTCAGAAACGTTGGTCATGTCTGAAGAAACAACTTCACAACTTGAAGGGGATTCTAAAGATATTGCAGATTTAGTTGACGGAGTAATTTCTATCTCTGAGCAAACAAACCTATTAGCATTGAACGCTGCTATTGAAGCGGCAAGAGCTGGGGAACAAGGTAGAGGTTTTGCTGTTGTTGCCGAGGAGGTTAGAAATTTAGCTAACCAAACAAGGGATTTGACTCAAGAAATCACTGACCTTGCATCAGGCATAGCCACCAAATCTAAATCCATAAAAAACAACATAAGCATAGCTAATGGATTAGCCTGCGAGTCAAATCAACAAATAAACACAACATTTTCTGGCATGAGTAAAGTCAACACAATTATCTCTGACATTCAAATAGAAACAGATAAAATTACAATGAATATCAGAGAACAAGAATCTAAAAATAAAGAAGGTGTGGACTGCCTACACGTTCTAGCGACACATCACAATGAAACAATATCTAGCCCAGATATTCATGCTGTAATGCCCGAAGACCTGGAAAATCTTTGTACTACCATACATAATAAGTTTTTAAATATAGGCCTCACCATCAAAGAAGTAGATCATGAACTTCGCGACAAAAATAGAGTTTTAAAAAAGAAAGAAGAATATTCAAATGAAGAATATCTTTTTAAAAATTTAGACTAACCAATCCGTAACGGATGGTACTCAAGTCTAATCGATAATTTATTTGTCATGTCAGTTGAATCAAACAATTTAGTTAGCGGAAAAACTGCCTTATCTTGATGATAGAGGCAGTTTTTTAATTTAGACTCAACTTGTTCTTCAAAAAATTCATATGAAGTTTCACACACAAACAAAAGAGTCATGCCATTTTCTCGTTTATCAGAAAACTTACTAGAGGTTTGAAGATACGGGAATGACTTGTTCGCATAAGAGATCCCTGAGTAATAAACACCGTTTATTGGGTGACCATCCATAAATTGATGAAGGTCATCAGCAAAATCCAAATTTTCCTTATAACACCCATCTACGGTTGTCATGCAGACAGCTATCTCATCTCTAAAAGCCTTATCTATTTTAAATTTATCAAAAAACCATGTACGAGCTTTTCCAAACTTCGAAAAATAAATGACATCATTTGACTTTGCGGGGTCGTACACGTGACATACCAGAGCAAACCGGACTTGCCTTTCGATATAATCCTTGCGATACCTATCACTCTTCCTAGATGCGGTACTATGAATGTAGTCCATAATGAACCACACGTTAGTAATGAACAACAAAGAGGCGAACACAATCAGATAGAGATTGCTTAACAATTGTATACCTCCAGTGAATTCAACTCCGGCGGCTACCAGACCTAATGAAAGGACATCAATAAGCGCAATAATATTTAACCAACCCTTCGCCTTATGTGCTTTTAAAATGTAATGACTCATAACTTCTCCAATTTTTTTATTAATATAACAAACACACCGCAATTGACAGAAAATGGATTAAGCTAATTCGCTCACCAAATACATATTTATACTTGTTCAAGGATGATTTTTACGGACAGGGGCAAGGACGCGCTAGGCAAGAATGGACGAATGCCCAAGGATGATAAACTCACGGACGAACAAAAACCCAGCAATTGCTGGGTTTTTTTATTTTATTTACTATAAAACATCAAGATAGCTTGCTATTTTCTTCGCAATCATTAAATTACTAAGAAGTGATAGTTTTATAGAGATAACATATGAATAAAAATATTTTAAAAGAGACGTTAGAGATAGCAAATAAATGCCTCCCTGACCAGATAAAAAAAACAGGCGTCGCCAGCGGACTAGATCTGACAATATTCACCTTTATCAATAAAACTCCCACCAGATTATTAACGAGCGACGTTATTGAAGAGAGTTTCCTTCGCCTTTGGAAGTATTTGCCAGAATTAACAAGAAACAATTCTGAACCTTCAGTATCTATTTTTAATGAAATAACCAAAGTCGAGACATTTGACAAAAAGAAGTTGAGTAAAATACTTTCAGCTCAACTTAAAATTAAAAATAACTTCAATAGTGATAACACCAGAGTAGGCTCAATTTTCATCGTTGATGATAAAATAAATATCATCACATCTAAGAGCCTCAATAACGAGTTTTTTTCTATAGTCCTTAATCGCATAAGCACAGTCCACAAAATCTTTGGAGGTAACTCCCATTGGGAACTACCCCTAGAATTCTATAACCTAGTTGATTTTTTACTTCCTGATATTGAACAAAAATTCAATATGCTTGGTAAGGCAGAATACAAAACACATATGGAAGAGATTTATGCCAGTGTTTACGCTAAGCCTATAACAGAGATCGTTAGTTCAAATCAAATCCCTAATACAATAATCTTAGATATGAAAGATGGCGATTTTGAAGTGCTTTGTGGTGCTGAAATAGCTAAGAAGTGCAGCAAGTATATTCGAAATATATCTTTTTTTAATGAGGGCAATTTATTTAAATTAAATGTTAGCAGAGCCTTAGCTATTAAACATCTTGCAAATTCATTCAAAGATAATGTTTTCATGACAACAAACTTATCTCAAGCGCTAGATTCATCAATATTAATGGCGGAAGATGAATACCGAACAATTCTCGATGGCGGCATACCTGCACCATTTTATTGTGTTGTTGAAAAGAGCTTAACTTATTTCCTATTCTCCATTCACCATAACCCAAAAAGCAAAAAACTTACCGAACTTGTAAAAGCATCATTTCCTAATACCCCTATCTCCAATAATACTAGTAAAATTTCAATTACGGACGTTGAATCACTTTTCAAGGTTCAAGCGATCTGTTGCAAAATGAATATTCCTGTGTATATGCACGTAGGCTATTCCGGCACAGATTTAGAAGAAGACATGAATAGTTACGTGTATCGCGGCAATGATGTTTTTACATTCATCCAAAAATATCTACCTAAAGCAAATGATTATGCAAACATAGCGATAACACATATTGCAGGTCGACTTTTTGAAGTCAAAAATATCACCTCAGGTAAGAGTCAGCAATGGAACGTAATTTCCAAAGAAGAAACCAAAGATTTTTTTGATTTTATTAAAAATAACAATGTATCTTTTGAAGATCATACTGATGAGGTTCTTTTATCCTTCGATAATGCTGGCGCTTATTCCGTGAAATGCATTAGTGGGAGATGTTATGCAATCACCCCGACCATTGGAACACCACCTCTGACATTTGACTTTTTGCCACCTTTCTGTGTGCGAACTCAAGATACGATAACCACTGTTACTATAATAACGGGAAGTCAAGGTATCAAAGTTAGACAACTACTCCTTACTCATGGATACATGTCTAAGGAAGATAAAATTACCTTCGAAAATAGTATTAATACTCAAATTGACAAGTTCCAGAAGCGGCTAGATAAATCTTATACCCACACGGGCAACATTAAAATTAATGACTTTTTGGGAGATAATCGCATAGAACCGGAACAAAGAGGTTGTGTAGAATATGTCAATACCGAGAAGAAGTGTCTTATAGCCGATGAACCAGGATTCGGAAAGACATGGGAATCCCTAGCTATTGCGGCACACAACAACGCCTGGCCTGTACTAATCATCGCACCAAGGATTGGCAAGCTTTCATGGAGTTTTGAGGTTAAAAAGCTTGTTAAGGGCAAATCTCAAGTTGTTTTAGGCTCTGTAGCTATTAATCAGAGAGATTCAGAAAGGAACCTTATTCCAGAATGTGATGTTGTAATTGTTAATTACAACATGCTAGGAGAGTTCAAAGAAGACTTGAAAAACGTTCCATTTAAAACAATCATCATTGATGAATCACATTACACTAAGCATGCATCGGCACAACGAACAGAGTATACCCATGAAATTACCGCAGCGACACAACCTGAGTTCCTACTGCCTATGTCCGGCTCTCACTGGGAGAACAGACCCTATGAATTCTGGACTACGATCAAACTACTTGGTAGGCAGGCCTTATTTGGCGGAGAAGAGAACTTTAAAAAACGTTACTGCTGGGATACTAAAAAGAAGGACTTTTCTGGAGCTATAAATTTAGATGAGTTGAATGAGATAAGTCGGACACATTTTATGATTCGACGACAAAAATCTGGCGAAGGAAAAAGTAAGTGGAGACAAGCGTATTTCCCTGTTTCAGAGTTAAATCTAACAGAATATAACTTAGCAGAGAAGAATTTCGCGCAATATTTACTTTCTTCAATTAAAAAAGACATTGATTCTTTAATAAAGAAAAAACCAGAATTAAAAGCTGAAAGGCTTGCTTTAATAACTAAAAAGGTTAAAGATAATTGGAAATCAATTATGGAGAATTCTTCTTCTGTTGCGCAATACGCCAAATGCAAACAACTTATTGGCAAAGCGAAAATAGAACCAAGCATCGAACTGATAGAATCATTTATGCAACAAGAAGATAAACTTGTAGTGTTTGCACACCATAAAATTGTTCAAAAAGAACTCTATGAACATTTTTTGAAATCAGACTACAACATAACAAAAATTACTTCTGACATGAGTGACAAAGAACGAAGAGTCGCCGCAGAAGACGATTTTTTAAATGGGGATGCTAGGATTATCTTTTGTTCACTAGGAGCTGCAAGTGAAAATATTAATTTAGCGTCATCTTCTCACGTGCTATTTATTGAAGGGACTGAAAAACCTTTAACTCAGGCGAGAAAACGTATAGACAGACACCCACAAAAATCCAAAATATTAAATGGGTGGTATATGAGAGCTATTGGAACTATTGATGATCACCTTTACAATATGGCAGAAGAAAAACTTGCTAATTTCACAAAGGGTTCAGGAGATCAACAAGTAGATGCTATCGAACATTTAGACACAGAACATTTTGCAGATGTTCTTATTAAGAAGTATTTGTAATGCGACAAATTAACAAGGAATATTAGATGACCGAGTATAATTCTGAGTCAATCACCGTACTATCCGGACTAGATCCAGTAAAAACAAGACCAGGGATGTACACCAATACTGAACGTCCGAATCACTTAGGACAAGAAGTGATTGATAACGGGCTCGATGAAGCCTTAGAAGGGCATGCCACAAGAATTGAAGTCATCTACTACAAAGACGGTTCATTATCTGTCGAAGATGATGGAAGAGGCATACCAACAGAAATACACGAAGAACTGAAGATACCAGCAGCTCAAGTTGTGTTTACTGAACTACATGCAGGCGGGAAATTCAATTCATCTAATTACAAAATATCAGGAGGATTACACGGAGTTGGCGTAACCGTAGTGAATGCATTATCTACGAGAGTAGAAGTAAACATTAAAAGAACGGGGCATACATACTTTATGTCATTTGAAAACGGGATGTTAGCAGATGAACTTGAAGTAACAGGAACTTGCGGTAAGAAAAATACAGGAACAAAAGTTAGGTTTTGGCCGGATGAACAGTATTTTGACGATGTAAGAATAAATACAAAGGCACTTAAAAGCTTACTCAAAGCTAAGTCAATCCTTTGTGCAGGAGTAACAATAACATTCCTTGATGAAAGCACAGGTGAAACTTCCGAATGGTTTTTTGAAGATGGCCTTAATCAGTATATTAAAGAATCTACTGAGGGAATGGATTGTATACCAAAGCAACTGTTTGAAGGAGATAAAAGTACGGGTCTAGAATGTGTCTCATGGTCAATGACATGGACACCAGAATATGGACAAAACACAAGAGACAGCTTTGTTAATCTAATTCCAACATCACTAGGCGGCACTCATGTTAATGGCTTAAAACAAGGGTTACTTGAAGCAGTAAAAGAATTTTGTGATTTCAGAAATTTATTACCCAAAGGTTTAAAGCTAACAGGGGAAGATGTAATTAATAGTATTAATTACATCTTGAGCGTTAAACTAGAAGATCCTCAATTTGCAGGCCAAACAAAAGAACGCTTGAGCTCCAGAACATGTGCGAAATTAGTTTCAGACCACATTAAGGACGCGTTTAGTTTGTGGCTTAATGAGAATACTGAAGAGTCTAATGAACTCGTTGAATTTTTTATTGCAACTGCCTCTAAGCGCTCAAAAGCCGCAAAAAAAGTAGTTAGAAAGAGAATTACTCAAGGCCCAGCGTTACCTGGTAAATTGACAGATTGCGCATCACAAGACCTATCGTTAAGCGAACTGTTTCTCGTTGAAGGAGATTCAGCTGGCGGCTCAGCTAAACAAGCTAGAGAAAGAGAGTTTCAAGCAATCATGCCACTTCGAGGTAAAATACTGAACACTTGGGAAGTAAGTAGTGATCTTGTTTTATCATCTAACGAAATTCATGATATTTCAGTTGCATTGGGTGTAGATCCAGATAGCGATGACATAAGCGGACTCCGATACGGTAAAATCTGCATCTTAGCAGATGCCGATTCAGATGGGCTGCACATAGCCACGCTACTTTGCGCCCTATTTATTAAGCATTTCAATTCTCTAGTTCTTAACGGACATATTTATGTAGCGATGCCCCCTCTATACAGAATAGATGCGGGAAAGGATGTATATTATGCGCTTGATGAATCAGAGAAAGATTCTACAATTAATCGTATATCAACAAAGAAACCTAATGCCAAAATCAACGTTCAACGATTTAAAGGCCTAGGAGAAATGAACCCTGGTCAATTGAGAGTTACTACAATGTCACCAGCAACTAGAAGACTCGTTCAGTTGCAGTTAAATGATATCGAGCAAACAAACGAAATTATGGATTTATTACTATCAAAGAAAAGATCCGGAGATAGAAAGATCTGGCTTGAATCAAGAGGTGATGAAATAGCTTTAGCATAATACTAATTTTGAACTTGCAGTCGTATATTTAAAAATAGCACCAAATAAGGTGCTTTTTTATGTTTAAAATTAAAGGTTTTACAATCATAGAACTTGTAGTTGTTATGATTATTATTGGTGTATTAGCTGTGAGCACAACAACCAATAAAGATTTGATGACTATAGACGTCAATCAATCAAAAATAATAGAGTCATGGCTATACGCCGCTAGATCTAATGCAATCTTTGGCGTTAATAATGGATGTGGAGGTTTCAATGTTAACTCTTCAAATGCCTATAATATAGCCTCAGGAGGATGCGGTGAACCCATTATAAATTCGAGTTTATACTCAATCCAGCATAGCAATGATATAAGTCTATTGACAAGTACAGGTACAACCCTCAATTTATTTGAACTAAGCTTCACATCTTCCGGACAACCGCACGGTTCATGCAATAAAGGCTGTAAAATATTAGTTAAAAATACCCAAATATGCATCTCTAAAGAAGGTGGTATCCATGCAGAATGCTAAAGGGTTTACTATCATTGAATCCGTTCTTGGGATCATCATCATGTCTATCGCGATGATATCTTTAAATGTTGCCATTTACCCAATAGCTTACAAATCAATTGAGCCCATATACTTAACTAAAGCCAGCTTCTTAGCACAAGCCGTCATAAATGAAATTCAAACAAAAGCCTATGACGAAGCATCAATAGAAATAACAACAAATAAAAGGTGCAATGAAATAGGAAGCCCTATTTGCACTAACATTAGCGATTTAGGTTCTGATTCTGGCGAAACAACTCGGAATGATTTTGATGATATAGATGACTTTAATGGGTTTGTATTGAGTGGAGGAAATATAACAGGACTAAATTCATCCGACAGCTTCGCTTATAACAACTACATCCTTTCAGTTAAAGTTTCATACGACGGTGATCTAGATGGAAACATCAATGAATCAGGAACAACAGAAAAACTAGGAAAACTAATATCCGTTTCCGTAACTACCCCTAACAAAGATAAAGTGGTGTTTTCAAGCTATGCATTCAATCATTAATAAAGGATTTACCTTAATAGAGCTAGTAGTCTCTATGGCTATCATAAGCGCACTATCAATCTTTTCTTTTGCATTCATCACAATCGCGACAGAAGTTGTGAGTGATATAGAGTTAAAGAATAAATCCTTATCAGAAGGTGTGTTTATTGTAAAAAAATTAGAAAAAGAACTAAACAATGCATTACCAAACTCGATTAAAATATCTAATTCCGGAAATAGCTCATGCATAGAGTACCTACCAGTAGTTTCTTCAGGTTTTTATTCTGAAATACCCACTATAGTATCATCCAGCATAATCAAAGCGTCACTGGATGATAATGTTAATTGCACCAATTGCGGATTGTACGCCGCAATATACCCAGTTGACACTATTTCAATATACTCAGAATTGACAATTAAAGCAGTAAGCCAAATTGATATGACAACAAACACCATAACATTAGAGCAAGAGGGTGTTTTTCCTTTAGAATCACCTGATAGAAAGATATTTATCACTAAAGCGCCCGTGTCTATTTGTCAAAGTGAAAATAATATCGGAATCAAGAGAGAACTACCCTTGCAATTATCCAACTCTAGTTACGATTCAACTTATGATTTCTTAAGCAACAAATATGACACCAATAAGCTTTCAACCCCATTGTTCCTTTCAAGTGAAGGGCTATCAAGAGGGCTAGGAGTAACAACTGTTAACGGTGTGTTTTTCTTTGGGGATGTTAGCATACACCTCATTTCACAAATAGGGCAGCACCATGAAATCTAAACAAACAGGTCAAATCATATACGTAGCATTATTTACTTTAACACTCTCAGGCGTGCTAGGTGCTTTTGCCTTGAGTCTTTTTAAAACGTCATTAACATCGACAACTAACAATTACCATGCAACTGTTGCTATGAACGCTGCTATCAGTGCCAACGAGTATAATTTACATAAATTATTTCCACACAACTCAGCAAACTATTCTTGCGCAACAGTACCATCTAGTGTGACTTTTAAAACAGGCAACCTATCCGGTTGCAGTATCGCTTCAACCTGCCAAGAGAATGCAACCACGGATCAGAAAATGTTCAGCCTTGTTTCAACCAGTAATTGCACTTTTAACGAGTTTAATATTTCAAAAACAGTTAAAGTAAATACTAAAGTAGAAATGTAGTAAAAAGAAAAAAATCTTGTTAACATAACTAACTATTTTAACTTCCCCTAAGTCATGTATGCAGCTAGCTACAAAAACTATTTTAAAACAAGCGCCAAATTTGCTTGATGATGAAATAAAGCTGTTTTTACAAGAAACACAATTTTTCAAAAAAGCAAAAAATAAGAATATTCAAGACTGCGATTTAATTAAATTGGAAGAAATAATACGTACCTTTTATCGCAATACTTTAAAAGGATTTCTTATTCCAACATCTATAACAAATACTACACAGTTTATTAGTGAACCAGATGAATTATATTCCCAAATGCTAGAAGATGCAGTTACAAACTTAACATCAATATCAATGGAAATTACACTGGAAGGAATTCAAAATGATTTTTAATAAAACAACTTTGATTACTCTAAAGTTCCTTGCGATCCCTTTGTTGATAAATAATTTGAATATTATCTGCTCCGACCTTTCATTAGATGCGTTTGAGAAGCTCATGCTATGTTGCAAAAATATAATCCCGACCATAGGACTATTAGTATTAAATACCCAATTAAAATATCCTAGAATTAAGGGGTGTATTTTAAGCAGCATATTACTTGTACTAATGGCGGAATATTACTCATTACATAATAGAGGAAATATTTCAATTATAAGTGAAACGGCATATTTATCGGCTCTTCTCTTAATGTTTTACGTGATAAACCAATGGCTAAAATCGGCAGACCTGAATTATAAAAAACTTCAGCTAGAAAGAGATAAATTCAAAACACTGTCTTCTTCGGACTCTCTAACAGAACTAAAAAATCGCCGCTCATTTGAAGAGGTATTATCAAACTCTCCGAACTCCGAAATAACACTTATGTTAATAGATATCGATGATTTTAAGAAAATAAATGATCTCCACGGTCATCAAGGAGGTGATGAGTATTTAAAACACTTTGCTTCTATATTAATGCAATCAACGCGTGGGAATGACAATGTATTTAGAATTGGAGGTGAAGAGTTCTCGATATTGATCTCAGGATCAAGCATTAAAGCTGAGATTGTCGCAGAGAGAATTTTAAAAAAAACCAGGAGCTCTTCAATAAGTTTTAATTCTAAGGGGATTTCAACAACATGCTCCATTGGCATTGCCAAGTTAAACAAGACTAGCATAACCGAAAGTGTTAAAGAGGCCGATAATTATCTATATTTTGTTAAAAATAATGGTAAAAACAACTACAAGGCTTTTTAATGTCAGAAATAATTTTAAACCACTTTCTCTCCTTAGTCACATGGCTAATTATGGCTGCTGCAATTATATTTGGGTTAGTCACAGTGTTTAGCTCCTCTAGAAAACCAAAAGATAAAGTTAGGGTTGAGCTTGAAGACTTGAGCAGAACATTCAAAGAAGACCAGTTTGAATTTTTACAAACTCTCGGCGAAATTACTGAAAATAGTATTTTTAAATATAAAGTTAAAAAAGATGGAGGCCATCTCTTTGTTATGGATTTCATTGGTAGCGTAGATGCAGCGGAGGTCGACTCTTTTAGGGAGGAGGTGACTGCATTACTTGCTATTGTTAATTCAGATAAGGACGAAATACTAGTGAGAATGGATTCTGGAGGTGGCGTTGTAAATGGGTACGGACTAGTAGCATCACAAATTGAACGAATTAAATCTCAAAACATTAAAGTAACATGTTCAGTCGATGAGATAGCCGCATCAGGCGGCTATATGGCCGCTTGTGTAGCTAATACTATAATTGCAGCACCATTTGCCTATATCGGCTCAATAGGGGTTGTCGCATCATTTCCCAACTTTAAAGAACTACTTGATAAAGTTGGCGTGGAATTTAAAGAGTATACAGCTGGAATAAGCAAGAGAACAATTTCCCAATATAGAGAAATTAGCCCAGATCAGGAAGATGAGTACAAGAAAGAACTTGAGGAAACACACCAAAGCTTCATCGAACATGTCAAGAAGCATAGGAATACAACTGAATTTAAGGAAGAAACATTCACTGGCAAGCACTGGCTTGCTACGGATGCCCTAGAATTGAATCTTGTTGATGAAATTATGACGAGCGATGAATATATCGAATCTTTTCACAATAATGAAAAGACAGGCTCCGTATTTATTATCAGTACGCATTTCCCCAGAGATCCAGTCAGGTTCCTTGATAAGTTTTTAAGAATGACTATCAGAAGATTACAAGAAACTATAAATAAAAAAAGATAATAAAAAAACGTTAACTACATAGGTGTGCTAGCTTTGCACACCTTAACTATCCTCTCCATATTTTTCTCCCGATTACTTCGTGCCGCTTCGCCATTCAAATTAATTCACAAAATAAATTAAACGATTGCTTTAAAAACTAATTTACTGGAAAATATATAGCAATATTGTTTTATAATCCATTACAAGGGCGATTACGATGAATTCAAAAGATACTATCTTGGAAACAGTTGCCGAGACATTAAATCATCAAGCAGATGTTCTCAAAGATCTAGCAAAATCAGTATCAGAATCAGACTATCAGAGTGCTATTAAAATAATTCTGGAGTGTGAAGGAAAAGTAATCATTTCAGGTATGGGTAAGTCAGGGATTGTTGGCTCTAAAACGGCTGCATCTTTAGCATCAAATGGCGTTGAATCGTTCTTTCTTCATCCTGGCGAGGCCTACCATGGCGATCTTGGCATGATAGGTAAAAAGGACGCTGTAATTCTAATATCCAATTCAGGCGAGACGGATGAAGTATTAAAAATACAATACGCAATAAAGCAATTTGGGAACCCTATTATAGCAATAACATGCAATAGATCATCAACACTTTCTAAAAACGCAGATGCCACCTTACTTATCAACGTTGATAGAGAGTCATGCCCAAATAACTTAGCTCCAACAGCATCAACTACGGCCACTCTCGCTATAGGAGATGCTTTAGTTTGTACATTGATCAAATTACGAAAATTCACTCCATTGCAGTTTGCTAGATTACACCCAGGAGGCAGCTTAGGGAGAAAGTTATTAAGTAAGGTCAAGGACGAAATGATATCTAACAATCTTCCTATAGCATCCTCAAATGATAACCTTAAGCATGCGGTATGCCTCGCCACTAGATGTCGGATACAAGGTATCATTATTATAAAAGACGCTGAAAAACTAATTGGTTGCGTTACTGATGGAGACATTAGGCGAGCGATAGAAAATGACCATGGCCTTGACGTTAAACTTGAAAAGGTAATTAAAAAGGGATGCATTTCAGTTGATCAGGATGAAAGTGTGTCTATCGCAGATGAGTTACTTATAGCCAACAACATCCATCACCTAGTCGTCACTGATGGCGAAGATGTTGTTGGCATATACCAACAACGAATCGCTTAAGGTGCGAGTCTTATGAAGTTATTTATAATTAGAAACTACATTATTTTGGGCATGTTTTCTTTAGGGCTGTTTGTCATAATATTACAAAAAGACGAATATTCCACATCCTCAACATTTAAACTTATTTCGTCCGGTGAAATCCACGCTAAGGATAACAAACGTCTTTCAAATACGAATAAGGTTGATAACCTGATTTTGAATATTACTAACTCTAGAAATTTCTCAAAAATGGTTGCGGATAGCACACCTCTAGAGGAGCACTTTAGAAGTGTAAATTATTTCAGGAATGGATTTACGTCTAATTCTGTAGAATTTCATGAGTTATTTAAAAAACATGTAACAGTGACTTACAATGAAAACAAAGAAACAATTAAATTAGATGTTAACGCTTATTCACCAGATGCTTCATTCAATGCACATGATAAAATTATCAAAGCCCTAAATTTGATCATATCAAAAAATAATACCGCAAAACATAATGAAGAACTCCGAAATATTTTAAATGAAATATTAATAAAAGAAAGAGACGCACAACTAGCCAAAGATAAACTCATAGGCTTCGAAGCAGCTCATGACTTCTTAAATCCGGAAGAAGCCATTAAAGGTAGCGTGTTTTCATTAGTTGAACTACAGAAGCAAATAAAATTTAAAGCTAATCAAATTAAAGTGCTGTTGACCCACTTAAACCCAGCGGCACACGAAATCGTTATAGCTAGGCAAGAATTACACGCCCTTAAAAACACGGCAAAAAAAGTAGGCTCAAACATGTTAACTAACACAAGAGTCAAGGGCGTTATGGCTAAGCATGAGAAGGTTATGACAGAGTACAAGACTGAATTAACCAATTTAAAAATTCTAAATGCAAAGAAGAAGAAAATTGAACTAAATGACTATAGTGAGATAATGGAACTCCTCATAATAAAGAAAGCATCCAAGGCACTAGCACCGGATAGGTCAACTAAATTAAAATTAATAACTTTACTTATATTTTTTTGTGTTTTGATATCTGCAATACTAATAGTATTCAAGAGAAGAACACGAATTAAACTTTAGCTTTAAATAAAAATGAAGTTATTCAAAAGTGTCTGTGTCATTTTCATCCAACAACTTAGATACTTTTTGACTTTTAACAGCTTTGGAGTATTCTCTGAAAAATGGTACTTCAGCCTCAAGCACATCAGCAAATTGCCTATGTGCCACATGACGAGTTGCCATTGAGTGCGAATCCCAAATTGGTATAAAAATAGCTATGAAAAGGATTGTATATATAAATATAGCATTTTGCATCATGAAATAATTAGCGAAAGCACCCATTATAACTAACAAAAAGAAAGCGATTTTCATAGGACTAAATATATTAGACTCTTTCTTCATATTAAGAGCAAGTTGCCGTTGATTAACAATAATGAGTTGGATAGTTTGGAGGTCATAGTGTTTCACATACTCCTTAACCAGAGCAACACCACCAATCTTATCTTCTCTATAAACGCTGTGAAAATCAGTAACAGCCTGATCCATTGAAATATGTTTCATAAATAACCAATTTAAATATTAAAAAAAAATGAGTCTAACAATATAACCCTAGTTTAACTTTATAGGTTTATGGCAGGCTAATTCCCATTAAGCACAATAACAATGCAAGAGAAAATAAAATGAGTAATAACAGCAAAAAAGTAATTATCAACGATAGAATAGCATGTGCCAATAATCTTCCATTTGTACTCTTTGGCGGAATAAATGTACTAGAAGAACTAGATAGCACACTAAGAGCAGTTGAAGTCTATGTAAAAAAAACAGAAAAATAAAAAAT